>ERZ650300.939-NODE-939-length-17305-cov-7.401855_pt1 | contig 17305 bp, 10 predicted proteins | sample MGYA00376236_ERZ650300 | MGnify/ENA primary metagenome ERZ650300 (study PRJEB26733, sample SAMN07839303) | wastewater metagenome | biome: urban; feature: wastewater treatment plant; material: waste water | place: USA: North Carolina | collected 2016-04-28 ...
ATTAGGATGTCTGTGGCAAGAGTTCCCTGTTAGACTTGAAATACTTGAAGTAGAAGTTCCACAATATTTACAGCTATATTGAGATTTTTCGCTACCCTCATACAATTTGTGTTTTCCTTTTCCAGCACCTAAAGGATGACGATTACAAGAGTTTGCAGTTAAACTCGAAATACTCGAACTTTTTGTTCCGCAGTATTCACAATAAAAATTAGGCATAATCTTTGGTTTTTTAGGTTATAAACCCAAATCTAAAAAACTAAAAAACAATAAAAAACCCCGAAAATGTAATTCGGGGTTTCTATCCTGTAAAATGGGTATTCTGCGCTATAAATGGTTTTGGGGTTAAATAATTAATCGGATATTTACGGTAGTTCCGTTTTCTGTAAAATCAATTTTTATGGGGTCCAAATTGGTTGGTTGCATAATTTGTAGGCGTTCTTTGGCTATGGAAATCCCTTTGGAAATATGAGTTTTTGTGGTTTTGGTTTTGCCTTTTCCATTGTCGGAAATTACAATTTCTAATAGGTTTTTGTCTAGGATTCTAAAATTAATTTTGAACCTAGGATTGGGGTAATTATCATCAAAAGCATGCTTGAAAATGTTTTCCACAAAAGGCTGCAATAACATTGTAGGAATTTCGGTTTGTTCTTTGTCAATGACGTCATCAACCTGTATTTCATATTGGATACGATTATCAAAGCGTTGGTTCTCTATGGCAATATAAGTCTCTAAATACTCAATTTCATCCTCTATTGTGATGGTTTGTCTCGCTGAATTGTCTAATGTTTGTCGCATTAAACTGGCAACTTCACTAATATAAATAGTCGAATTATAAGCATCTTTCTCAAAAACAAAACTCTGAATGGTATTTAAAGCATTGAATGTAAAATGCGGATTCATCTGGCTCAACAAGGCCTCGAGTTTTGCTTTGGCAATTTGATTTTCGGTTTCGGCTTTTTGTTTTGCTCGTTTTTTTATTCTTAAAATAAATAAAACAACAAATAAAACCAACAGGATTCCTGCTAAACCATAAAACCAACCCGTTTTCCAGAAAGGAGGTTGGATATTAATTTTTAAAATATCGAAATGTGATGTTTTGCCTGCGTTTAAATCTAAAACTTCAATTTCTAAATTATAATTGTCGTCTGGTAAATAGGAAAGATAGATAAAAGGCTTTTCAGAATAAGGACTCCAATGATATGTATTTTTTAATCGGTATCTAAATCTTAATTTGTTAGGGAAAGAATGTCCTTTTGGCACAAAATCTATAGCAATTGTATTCTGTTTATAATCGCAAATCAACTGGTCAGAAGCATAAGAAAACCAGAGGTAATTGCTTAGGTTTATTGGAACGGAATTGATAGCGATTGATCTAATTTCTATACTCGAAACAGTGCTTTTATTTGCTGTGAGCTTATCCAAATCAATAGTGTAAAATCCTTTTTTGGTGCCTAACCACAATTCATTACCAAGAATATAGGAAGTAGTAATTTCACAATCTTTCAATCCTTGTTCCTTGTCAAATAATTGAATTTTTCCATTCCGATATATATTAATCCCTTTTTCGGTGCCTATCAAAATGTGGTCATTGTAACTTTCAAGAAAGGTAATTGTATTCCCTATAATTTGATTTCGGGGAATTGTTTTCAGTATTTGAAATGTTTTTGTAGCGTCAATTAAGCTAACGTCACCAAATTCTGTCGCAATTATAAGATTGCCTTTTCTGTTTTTGGCAATAAATTTCAGTTTGTTTTCTTTCCAAATATTTTCATTTAATAAAGATCGAAATTGATTATCTTGATGCACAAACAATCCTTGAAACACCGAAATCAAATAGGTTTTATCAGCCGTATTCAAAATTCCAACAATGTCCAAAGGCGTGTTTTTATCAAATTCCGAAAAGTGTTTGGCTTTTAAATGATAGACATCATCATAAACTCGAACACCGGCATAAGGAATGGTTTCAATCAGCTTATTATCGTTTGTAAATCCGATTTTATAAGTGTGAATAGGTAGATAATTGATCATTTTACCTTCAGAATTCATTTCGAATATACCAATGTTGCTGGTGATCCAAAAGGTTTTTTGATGTTTTAGAATTTCATAAAATTCGATTTCGGCTGCTGGAATGTTGTAATTTAATTCATAAAAACCATCCTCGTGCGTGGGTAATTTTTGCTTTGAATTTTTTATATATTCAACTTCAAATTTTTTAAAATCAGATAAAGGAATTGTTTTTGCAATAGAATTTTTTGCATCCCAAAATGAAATTCCATCTTGATGAAGTATAATTTTTTGATTTTCTAAAGTTTCAAAATCTACAACTTTTTTATTGCCAAATGGATTGTAATCTATGGTTTTGTCTAATTGAATTTCGTAGATTCCCTTGTCTTTTGAACCTACATAAAGAATGTCTTTTTTAGCATTATAGACAACATTCAAAAGGCTTTTGGAATCAATTCCATATTGTTCCGAAATGTTTGTCATCTCATTGTCGGTAATTCTGTACAGTCCGCCACTCAAATCGAAAATGCCCCAAGCGGCACCATAAAGTGTATTGTTTTTGTCTTTTGCAAAATCCCAAACAACAGATTTTCCAAATGATTTTGAAGCCGTTTTACCAGAAATTAAATCTTGAATTTTTAAACGGTCAATAAATCCTTTATTTCCACTAAAAATAGTATTGTTATAAAATCCGAGGCTATATGCAAACTGAAACTTAAAAACAGGCTCGATTACAGGAATATTATTTTTATAAGTGATTTTAAAAAGTCCTTCATTTATTGCCGAAAAATAAACTTCATTGTTGTAAACAAAGAAATCAGAAACCATGAAAACACCAAAATGTGGTAAAATTTCTTTTGGAACACTAAGTCTATTGGTATGAATATCGATAATGGCCACACCCAATTCTGTACCAACAAAAACTTTGTCTTTGTATGCCAATAATTTGCGACATCTATTTACGGGCAATCCATTTTTTTTACTAAAAATTTTGAAATTTTCACCATCAAACTTAAAGACGCCACCTCCATAGCTAGCAAACCACATTGATCCTTTTGTGTCCTGTGTAATATCCCAGCAACTATTGTTTGTAAAACTTTTTGGAAATACTAGATTAGTAAATGCTCCATTTTCTAATTTTGAAATTCCGTTTTCAGTGCCAATCCATAAGTCTTCGTTTTTGTCCAGATATAGTGATCGAACAGCGTTGTTGGGTAAACCATCGGCAGTAGTGTAGTTTTTTGAAGGCTTGAATTGAGCAAAAAAAGGAAATATGATAAAAAATAAAAAGAGAGATAGAGTTTTAGTTTGAAAGTGCATCAATTAATTCTTTTTTTTTGAATTTACTGTCGGAAACTTTAATGATACGTCCATTATTCATTTTTAAATAAAAATCTTTACTATTAAAGGATTCAACCATTTTTTTATTGATAATAGCACTACTGCTAACACTCAAGAAAATGGATGAAGGTAGTAACTGAATCATTTTATTCATTGGTTTTGAAATAACAATATTTCCCTTGGTAGTTTCAATTTTGCATTTCCCACTGCCGTTTCCAGTTTCACAACTTATAATATCAGAAATTATCAAAACTTTAAACCCTTCCTTGTCAGGAATGACTAATGTTGTTTTTTCACCCTTTAAATTGTTTTTTAAAATATCTATTTGATTGGTGCTATTTTCTAATGCTGCTTTATTTTCAAAGTGTTCAACAATTGATTTAATGTTTAGAGGATTAATAGGTTTCATTAAATAATTTAGAGCACTGATTTCAATGGCTCTGGTATATTGGTTGTCATGACCCGTTACAAAAACAATTTCAAAAGGTACTTTCGTGAAATGATTCAATAATTCAAAACCATTTTTTTCTGGCATATCAATATCTAAAAAAACTAAATCTGGTTGGTGTTTTTCAATCGAAAGAATTGCAACGTCAACAGAATGACATAAGTCTAAAATCTGTATTTTATTATCGCTGTACGTTTTGCAAAAACTATGAATTAGCTCTCTAGATTTGGGATCATCATCAACAATGATTGCTTTTATTAACATAAATAAGAATTTTATGCAATATAACTTTTTATGTAATATTTTGAAAAGTTTTTCTTAAAAAAAATATCCTAGTAAATATTGCTTTATGGATAACACAATCTAAGATTGTGTTAAAAAAGGGATACAAAAAAACGCTAACTTTTTGGGTTAGCGTTTTCTTTTTCTAGTGCTGATATAGGCTTCAATGGCCTCTTTGGTGGTATACCAATTTCGGCCTTCTTTGTAGGCGTCTATTTTTCCCGTTCGAGCTAATAAACTAACATATTCTTGTCCGTAAGGGCTACTTGGTTCACTAACAATATTGGCTATTGTTTGAAAGTCGTTGTTGCTATCAGGCATTGCATTTAGGTAAATATTCAAACTTCGTTCCAATGCTTGACTCATCAAAAGTATTAATTTTTGATAGTTACCATTATTAGCTTGATTGAGGGCTTCATAGTATTTTTTTCTATCGTTCTTGAGAATAATTGCTGGTGGAAAACCACATCGCATCAATAACAAATTCATACTTAAACGAACTGTTCTTCCATTGCCATCAAAAAAAGGATGAATCCAAACTAATTTATGATGAAAAATAGTTGCCAACTCAATATCGTTCAGGTTTAAAGGGTTGGTGTTAATGAAATCAATCAATTCATCTAGTAAATCCGAAACTTTATTCGCATTGGGTGGAATAAAATTGGCTCCCGAAATACGAACACCTCCATTACGTAATCTACCTGCAAAATCATCTTCAATTGAACGTAATACCAAACCGTGTAACGATAATATATCAATACTTCTTAACACATAGTTATCATTGATTATCGAAAAAAGATAATCAATGGCTTTGTCGTGATTGTGTGCTTCAAAATGTTCTCTCAAGGAAATCCCTTTTATAGTAATTCCTTCTTGCAAGACCATTTGTGTTTCTCTAAGTGTTAAGGTGTTTCCTTCTATACTATTGGAATTGTAGGTCCATTCTATAGATAAACTTTCTTTGATTTTATTCAAAGCGATAGTAGGCAAGGGTCTGCTATTTTGCAAATCTTGTTTTTTTTGGTACAATCGTTCAAAAGTTGATTGAAATTCTTCGCGATATCCTAAATCTATTTTCCACATAACCCCACAAAAATACAACTAATATCGGATAAATAAAAATATTTACCCATCCGATAATAAAAAAAACGCTAACCGAAGTTAGCGTTTTTAAATATCAAAGTATTATGAAATTATTCTGCTACAAACTCTGCATAAGTTTTAAGTGTAAACGGGATACTCTGTTCTTTTGCTTGTTTTAAATAAGCAGCTTCGTTTTTCGCTTTTAAGTTTTTAAATTCGGTCATTGAGGTGTCAAAACGTTGCAAAATAGCATCTTTGTTTTCTAACTGAGAAGGTGATGGAGCAGTAAAATTCCCTGCTACAGAAGCATAAAGTTCACCTAATTTTTCTCTCAATTGCGGTTCAGCTGTTGCTACGTATCCATCGCCGGTAGTAACTACCATTTTCGCTTTAAGACTTTCAAAGTCAGTTTTTATCTTAGTCCCTTGTTTGCTAAAACTTTTGTTTTTGGCAATCAATTGATCTAATAATTTTACAGTTTCATCAATCTCATAAACGGTATAAGCCAATTCTTCGTTTTTGTTAAACAATTCACGAGTGGTTTCTTTTTGTTTCAAACGATCAGCTGCAGAGATACTACTTTTCGGATCGTTTAGTACTTTAAGATTGTGCGTATAGGTTTCTTTGCCTTTAGTTAATACTACTTTGTATGTACCTTCTTGAACTCTAGGAGCAGTAAATCCAGCAAAAGAAAGCGTTTTGGCAGCAGCAATTTTTGGATTTTTCATATTGTAATCCCAGTTAACTACATTAATTCCTTTTTGCTTACCGGGTGCCAATGAAATGATTTTATTCCCTTTTTCATCTTGAATTTCAATATCCATTTTACCTAATGTGTGCCTTTTCTTAAGGTAATAAATGATTTGAGCACTTGTAGATGGATTTCTACCCACAAATTCAAGCTCTGTTGCTGTAGTCCCAAAGCTGGATTGTTCCTCAATAATTGCAGGTTTTAAATCAAAAAAGTGTACATCTTTAGCTAAAACCTCTTGATTAATTTGACGTAAAGGAGTGATGTCATCTAAAATAATAACACCTCTACCGTGTGTAGCCATAACTAAGGAATTGGTTTTTTTATTGATATCCATAAAGTGAACTGCTACTGATGGCATATTATTGGTAAAATGAGACCAGTTAGCTCCTCCATCAATTGTGATATACAATCCTTTTTCTGTTCCTAAGAATAATAAATTTTCATTTTTGAAATCTTCTTGAATGTTACGAACAAAGCCATCAACGTCTGGAGTTATGATTGATTTCCAAGTCTTTCCATAATCGGTTGTTTTGTAGGTGTAAGGAGTGTAGTCGTTTTTGGCGTGACCTTCAAAAACAGCATAAGCAGTTCCTTCTCCAAAAACACTTGCTTCAATATGATAGCACCAAGTATTTTTTGGCAAGCCACTAATATTAGCTACCACATTAGTCCAAGTTTTTCCTCCATCTTTAGTCACTTGTACATTACCATCGTCAGTACCGGCCCAAATTACTTTTTCGTTCAAAGGAGATTCTGCAATGGTAAAAATGGTACAATGTTGCTCAGCACCTGAATTGTCAACAGATAAACCACCTGATTTTGTTGTGTCCATTTTCAGAGGGTCTTTGGTGGTCAAATCTGGTGAAATTTTAGTCCAAGTTCTTCCCATATCTTCTGATTTGTGAACGAATTGGCTTCCCATATAAAAACGATCGGGTTGTTTTTGGCTTATTTCCATCGGAGCATTCCAATTGAAACGCAATTTTGGATCCCCTTTTACTGCCAATGGCTGAATCGTAATCAATTCTTGTGTATCTGTATTGTAACGCCAAACGTTTTCAGCGCCTTGCATTTCACTGTAAATAATGTTCTTGGTTGGATGTTTGATAACTCTAAAACCGTCCCCTTGACCAATTCTAGTCCAATCGCGCGATTCTACACCGCCTGGACTTTTTGATGGACCGTACCAAGAACCATTATCTTGTAAACCTCCATATACATTGAAAGGTTCTTTGTCGTCAATACTTACGTGATAAAATTGCGAAACAGGCAAATTGCTTACCATTTCCATAGTGTTTCCGCCATCCCAGCTTCTATACACACCTCCATCAGTACCGCAGAAAATACGATTGCTGTCTAGGTTGTCAAAAGTAATGTCATGAATATCAGAGTGCATAACACCTAAATTTTTAAATGTTTTTCCACCATCTCTACTTATGGAACCATTTAAACCACCTTTAACTACGATATCTGGATTTCTAGGGTCAACAACAATTCTTGAAAAGTAAAAAGGACGTACTACTAATCCAAAATCACTATTCAAGTGTTTCCAAGTAGCCCCAGCATCTTCAGAACGATACAATCCGTTCAATTCAGCTTTTTCGGTTTCTAAAACAGAATATAAAATGTTAGAGTTCGAAGGGGCTACAGCAATAGCAATTCGACCTAATTGTCCAGCAGGGAAACCGTTGTGAATTTTGTTCCAAGTTTTTCCGCCATCGGTTGTTTTATACAAAGCTGATTTGGTTCCTCCTGAGCTGAATGACCAACCTGTTCTTCGGAATTCCCAAAATGAGGCATACATAATGTTGCTATTTTTTGGATCCATAATCAAATCTGAACAACCTGTTTTATTGTCTACGAATAAGACCTTATTCCATGTAGCTCCTCCATCGGTAGTTTTGTATATTCCGCGTTCGTCGCTATCACCCCAAAGTGCACCAAGAACAGCCACCCAAACTACATCGCTGTTTTTAGGGTCGATTACGATGGAAGCAATACGGTCTGATTTTGGCAATCCCATATTTTTCCAGTTTTGTCCGCCATCGGTAGATTTGTATATTCCGTCTCCCATAGAAACACTATTTCTAGTCCACGTTTCTCCAGTTCCTACCCAAATGTTTTGGTCAGGTTTTGAAGGGTCGATAGCTACACATCCAATGGATTGAATATGATCATCGAATACAGAATTGAACGAAGCACCGCCATCGTTGCTTTTCCAAACGCCTCCACCGGCAGTTCCAGTAAAGATAATTTTGTTATTTGTTGGGTGCATTTCAATATCGGTAATTCTACCGCTCATTAATGCTGGCCCGATATGTCTGGCTTGAATATCACCAAATAATTCTTTGCCTTTGAGTACTATTTTGTCTTGTGCAAGTACTGTGGTTGCTGATAGTATTCCTAAACAAGCAACCCAAATAGTGGTTTTTTTCATAAAATTTATGGTTAAAAAAAGCCCTTACTTTTCAATAAGGACTTTGAGTTGGTTTTGTTTTAGTTATTGAGCAGGAAAAGCATAAGCTTTTGGATCTACCGTTGGATTTAAAGTGATTTTTTTAACTTTCATTGCTTGACCGCCTTGGTTCATTGCAAAAGGAAAGTAAATACCATCCACTTCTTGATAATCACTCATAGTAGAAACTGATTTTTGACCTTTAGCAGGACCTTGTTTGATTTCTGTTTCAGTAGCAATTGGTAAATTATTTTCGGTATCAAAATAGTAATAGTTTACATCATCTGTTTTTACTCCGTCAACCGTGATAGGTTTTTTGGTTAATTTTATTTTGTAACACTCTGTACCTTCTTTGGTTTCTTTACCCATTAATTCTATTGAGTACCCTTTTGTTTTGTAATCTAAAAATGGATCTGGAAAATCAGCAGCGCTTAATTTTGCATTAGCGGTAGTTTCAGCATCGGATTTTTCGGCTTTCATTGTCATAAAACTAGTACTCCAAACAGTTTCCCCATCAGAAGCCATTTGAGTCATTTCTTTTCCTTGAATATTGATTTTTACGTACATTTTTCCACCTGGTTCTTGTACGATTTCAACAGGAATTTCCATTCCTTGGGCATTCACAATCATTTCCATTTTTACTCCTTTTAGTGCTTTTAATTTAGCAGCACCACCAATTGTAGTAATGTATTTGGATACAATTTCGTCAGCAGTTTGCGCAATAAGTGAGGAACTACTTGCAAGAAGAAACAAGGCTAAAGCAGTCAATTTTAATGTTTTCATAATTTTTGAGTTTAGTTATTTGATTTTAATTCGGTTAGTAGGCACTTAGCCTTTTTTGTTACAAAAAATAGTATATTTTTTTTTGATTAGTCAATAGTCATCGCTTTCAGTTTGGTTCTGTAAGCCTCTAAAGCGACTGATTTTGAGATGAAACCAAAATATTTTCCATTTTGGACCACGGGCAAAAATGCTTTTCTGGTTTGTTCAAATTTATTCATCACAATTTCCATACGATCGGTTGGTGCAATTAATGCAGCTGGTGCAATCATAATTTCTTTGACCAAAGTATATTTTACGCGATAGGTGTTAAATATGATTTCTCTAATGTCGTTAAAATGTACAACACCTAATAATTCATTTTCTTCGTTGACTACGGGAAAAATCACTTGGTCCGAGTGAGATATTAAATCCACCAAGCGTTCTAAGTTTTCGTTTGGCGAGATAGTGAGATAGCTAGTGTCAATTATTGTACTTGTTTCTAAAGTTGATAAGACATTAGCATCTTTATTACTGGTAAAAGCGTGTCCTTTTTTCGCTAAATTTTTCACATCCATAGAATGTTTTTCAAAGCGTTTTGAAATAGCATAACTAGTAGAAGCAACAATCATCAACGGTATCATTAGTCCATAACCTCCTGTAATTTCTGCAATCAAGAAAATAGCGGTAAGCGGAGCGTGAAATAAGCCACTCAATATACCTGCCATTCCAACTATGGTGAAATTGCTTACCGGTAATTTTGCTATACCAATTAGATTGAGTAAGGTTGAAAAAAAGAAACCAACATAAGACCCCAGAAATAAAGAAGGAGCAAAATTGCCTCCATTTCCACCACAACTTAAGGTAAATCCCGTGGCAAAAACTTTGAGCATCATACTAGCACCAATGAATAAAAGTAACATCCAATTGTTATTGCGGAAGCCTTTGAAGAGTGTGTTTTCAAGTAATTGTCCTGGGTCATTTTGAGACAAAATACGAATGCTTTCATACCCTTCGCCAAAAAGTGTTGGGAATACAAAAATTAACAAAGCCAAGATACTTGAGCCTAACAATGCCTTTTTGTAAACAGAAAGTTTAGAAATATGAAAATACCGCTCTATTTTTTGAAAATATCTTGAATAATAAACGGAAACAAATCCTGTAAAAACGCCTAAAAAGACATAATAAATGATATTCAGATGATGAAAATGCTCTTGCTGTTTGAAGGATAGTAAGATGCTTTCATCTAATGCAACCACAGAAACCATCGCACCTGTTGCAGCGGCAATCATAATGGGTGTAAATGCAGAAATGCTTACATCCACTAACAAAACTTCTACAGCAAATAATACACCGGCTATGGGAGCATTAAAAGCTGCCGCAATTCCTGCTGCAACACCGCAACCAATAAGTAAAGTTCTATCCTTGTAGCTTAAATGATATTTTTGTGCATAATTGGAACCAAAAGCTGCACCAGTAATCACAATCGGACTCTCCAAACCAGCCGAACCACCCAAACCAACAGTCAATGAACTAGTCACGATTTGAGCATACATTTGTTTTTTGGGGATAATACTTGCTTTTTTGGCAACGGCATATAAAATCTGAGAAGTACCTTTTTCTATGCTCCCGCCAAGTAATTTATTCACAACAAAAACAGTCAATAAAATTCCTATTATGGGCAGAATACTGTTGATGTAGTTGAGTTTTAAAATACCATTGACATAGGTTGCAAACGTAAAAACCGAATGCGCAAATGATTTTAGTACAATAACCGCCAATCCTGCCGATATTCCTACCAATACACTCGATAAAAAGATGAATTGTTTACTAGTAAATTTACTTTGACTCCATACAATTAGTGATTCGAAGCGATTGACCACGCTAGTAATAATAGTGCTGAAATTCATAGTTTTTGTTTTTCAATAATACGTAAGGCTTCTTTTTTGCTTAATGGTTTTAAATTGGTGCTAATAACATAGTTTTGGACAGCTATAGGATTGGTTTTACTGTATTCTCTTAATGCCCAACCCATTGCTTTTTGAATAAAAAACTCATTACTTTGTTTAAAGTGATCACAAACAGCTTCTAAGATAGTAAAATTGGTATTCTTTTTATAGTCTAATTGAAATAAAAGTGTACTTCTGTTTAACCAAATATTTGAAGCATTAGAAAATTTTTCAATCACCATATTCGTTTTCTCAGGAAATTGAACCAAATAACGACCTAGTAAATATTTGCTAATGGTATCGACAGTATCCCACCAAGAGTAGGTAAGTAGAAGTTGTTCTATCCACTGGATGTCATCTATGACTAGACTTTTGCAATTTTGAATCAAAAGTTCAATCGCACAATAATGAAATTCTCTTTGTGGTTTTTCATAAAGCTGAAACGCCAGCGCGCGAGCATTTGCTTTTATATTATCCGAATATTCGGCACTAACCGATTTTAAAATTGCTCTTCGTTGTGGCATAGCAATACCAAAAAACGGAAAATGATTTTTCATATACGCTTGCATAGCCATACTTTGTGCTGTATTGGCCTGCGCTATAAATTCTTTTTCTAAGGCTGTAATGAAATCCATAATTAAAAGCCAACCGCCGTATCGTCACCTCTAAAATCAGCTCCACCTTCAAGTTTTTTATTAGGTAAAACCAAAATAGCATCGACTTTGCCAATCACAGGAGTAGTTTTTTCGTTGATGATATAGCCTTTTGTTTTTAGTTTTTCAAAAGTTGTAGTGTCGAATGTTTTTGGTTCAAACGTAATCAAATCAGGCAACCACTGATGATGAAAACGAGGAGCATTTACAGCCTGTTGCATACTCATTTGGTATTCGTAAACATTGAGAATCGTCTGAAGAACCGAAGTAATAATAGTAGAACCTCCTGGCGAACCTACTACCATATATAATTGACCGTTTTTTTCAACGATAGTTGGAGTCATAGAACTTAGCATTCGTTTTCCCGGAGCAATACTGTTGGCTTCGTTTCCAATTAAACCAAACATATTTGGTGTTCCTGGCTTGGCGCTAAAATCATCCATTTCGTTATTGAGGAAAAAACCTAAAGCATCACAATAGTATTTTGAACCATACCCATCATTTAAGGTTGTGGTAGCTGCCACGGCATTACCGGCTGCATCCACTATAGAATAGTGAGTGGTTTCGGTACTTTCGTTATAGTTCACTTTTCCTTCTTTGATTTCTGAGGACAACGTGGCTTTTTCGAAACTAAAACTACTCATTCGTTGTTGTAAATAGTCATCAGCCAACAATGCTTTAATTGGGATTTTAACAAAATCGGGGTCGCCAAGATAATGACTTCTGTCGGCATAAGCCCTGCGTTCCGCTTCTACAATTACTTGTATAGATGCTGTTGAATTATGTCCCATTTTAGATAAATCAAAAGGAGCAATCATTTTAAAAATTTCAGCCAAACAAATACCACCGCTACTTGGTGGAGGCATAGAAATGATTTTCAAATCTTTATATTGAAACGAAAGCGGAGTGCGCCATTTGGCTTCGTATTGTTTTAAATCCTTCATTGTGATGATGCCTCCTTTTTGTTGCAAATACTGTACTAACGTTTTTGCCGTTTGTCCTTTGTAAAATTCATCACGACCATTTTTTGCGATTCGCTTTAATGTTGCTGCTAGAGCGGGATATTTTATGGTGTCTTTTTCTTTAAAAGGTTTTGCAAACAAGGTTTGATTGCCGTTCACTTTTATAATTTCTTCTCTGTAATCGTTTAATCGGCGCTCTTGTTTGCGCGTAACGACAACTCCTTTTTCTGCCAAAGCAATTACAGGTTTTAGTATTTCGGACATAGGCAGACTTCCCAGTTTTTTATGAACGGCAAAAACACCAGCGATGGTTCCTGGTACACCAATAGCCAAAGGCGATTCCGTGCTTTTTCCTTTGATGACGTTACCTTCTTTATCCAAAAACATCGTTTTATGAGCTGCCAAAGGAGCTTTTTCTCTATAATCCAAAGAACCAATTTCGCCATTCGCTTTGCGATACACCATAAAGCCACCACCGCCTAAATTTCCCGCATACGGATAAGCAACTGCCAAAGCCAATTCAGTAGCCACCATAGCATCAAAAGCATTGCCGCCTTTTTGCATAATTTCTACGCCTATCTTGGAAGCTTCTTCTCGTGCAGACACTACCATAGCTTTGTTAGCGATTAGACCGGTTTGCGCCTGAACATTTTCACTCAAAAAACTACAGAAAATAGAAAGAAAAAGAAATTGAGAAATTTTCATAAATGTTGCATTTTTAGGGAAACTTGTTCTTGTAAATCTTTGAAAAAGATAGTAAACTCTTCTTCAAATTCGGGATAAAATTCAACCAATTCATTCGAGGAAAACCTCATGTTGGATGCATTTTTGGTTCTATTATCCATTTGTGACAAAATCCGACCAATCCCTTCTACTGTTTGATAACTCAATAACCAATTGTGCTCTATTAAGTAAGGCATCATTCCTTTGGTTCTTTCGGATAAAATATCGTAATGGTCTCTTAACGATTGATAAAAAGTTTCGGTATACTCCTCTAAATTTTCATCAGAATAAGTACTCCAATTTTTGGCCAAAAAATGGTCGTAAAACAAATCAACAATCACTCCAGCATAGTGATGGTATTTGGAGTGCAGTCTTTGTGTACTCTTTCTAAAAACAGGATGTGCGTCGGTGTAAGTATCAATAAAGCGATGCAAACGAATACCTTTTTGTATGGACAAAGGGAAGTGTTCGTACTGTTTTCCACGAATGCCATCGGCCATAAAATTGCCAATTTTGAGTAATTCATCATCACCCGAAAGAAAAATGTGCGCGAGAAAGTTCATTGTTTTGCTTTGACTATTTTCAAAGATACAAACTTTAAAAAGCTTCACAATAAAAGCAATCATTTCTTCAGGGAAAAATATCCACCACGAATTCACTAATGAATCACGAATTAAAATGTGTTTTAATTACACGTATTACTTATGTTGCTAGAATTCGTGACATTCAGTTTTAGTTTCGATGACAATTAGTGTCAATTGGTGTAATTCGTGGCTAACTTTTTTTAAATACGAAAGTCTCACAATAAAAGCGTCATTTTCCTTAACCAAAAACTTTTCGTTGGAAAGACTATAAGCCCATCCAACTTTTTTATATTTGTAGCTATAACCAAATTGAAATAAAATGACATTAATCAAATCAATATCAGGTATACGAGGAACGATTGGAGGAAAAGTTGGGGACAATTTAACTCCTGTAGATGCAGTAAAATTTGCTTCGGCCTACGGAACTTGGTTAAAAAAACATAGCAATAAAGAAAAAAACACCGTTGTAATTGGTAGAGACGCTCGTATTTCTGGACCTATGATTCACAATTTAGTGGTGAATACCTTATTAGGTTTAGGCATTGATGTAATCGACTTAGGATTGTCCACGACACCAACCGTTGAAGTAGCTGTTCCTATGGAAAAAGCCGATGGAGGAATTATATTGACTGCGTCACATAATCCAAAACAATGGAATGCTTTGAAACTTCTCAATGAAAAAGGCGAATTCCTAAGTGGTGCCGATGGCGAGAAAATATTAGAAATTGCCGAAGCGGAAGCTTTCGATTTTTCAGACGTAGATAGTTTGGGCGAAATTACCATCAATGACGCTTATATGGATATTCATATCGATGAAGTATTGAATTTGCCATTAGTCGATATTGAAGCAGTAAAAGCAGCCAACTTCAAAGTGGTGGTTGATGGTGTGAATTCATCTGGCGGAATCATCATCCCAAAATTGTTAGAGCAAATGGGGGTTGAAGTCGTAAAATTGTACTGCGAACCTAATGGCCATTTTCCTCACAATCCTGAGCCTTTAAAAGAACATTTAACGGATATTTCAGCTTTAGTAGTCGAAGAAAAAGCACATTTAGGAATCGTCGTAGATCCAGATGTCGATCGTTTGGCGTTCATCAGCGAAGACGGCGAAATGTTTGGCGAAGAGTACACTTTGGTAGCTTGCGCCGATTATGTGTTGAGCAAAACTCCCGGTAATACGGTTTCGAATATGTCTTCTTCAAGAGCGTTGCGCGATGTAACGGTTGCGCACGGGGGCAGCTACGAAGCGAGTGCAGTAGGCGAGGTGAATGTTGTAGAATTAATGAAAAAAAATAACGCTATCATCGGTGGTGAGGGCAATGGTGGAATCATCTATCCTGAATTGCATTACGGGCGCGATAGCTTGGTGGGTGTGGCTTTGTTTTTGACGCATTTGGCCAATAAAAAAATGAAAGTATCTGCCTTGCGTGCTTCGTATCCTGAATATTATATGAGTAAAAACAAAATCGAATTGACGCCTCAAATTGATGTGGATGCGATTTTGGTAGCCATGACTGATAAGTATAAATCAGAAAATATCACGACCATTGACGGAGTGAAAATTGATTTTGCCGAGAATTGGGTACACCTAAGAAAATCAAATACAGAACCAATTATCCGTATTTATACCGAGGCCGCTACACAACAATTGGCCGACGATTTAGCATTGCGAATCATTGACGAAATCAAAGCAGTCGCTGGAATCTAAAATAACAAGTTGAGTTTTTAGGACCAACGCATTAGGCTAATCAGGAAACAGGAATCCCGCTATCCGCTATATCTTTGTTTTTTAAAGAAAAAAACAAAGGATGTCGCTCCTATCGGGGGTAAAGAGCTACAACTGGCTTTTTTGGTTTCATTTTTTAGCATTCTAAATCAAGAAAAACCTTTTCAGTAGCAGTATTGAAAAGGTTTTTTTATTAATGTTAAAACCAAAATCAATCCTACGTTTTCAATCAAATACAATATATTTGCAATCAAATGAAAGATATAATGACAAATAGCACAAAAGAGACGGCTTTAGAACAGTATTTTCAACAATTTCGCAAAAATATAATCGGAATTGAGCAAGAATTTGAATCTCCATTTGGACGAAAAAAAATCATCTACACCGATTGGACTGCAAGCGGAAGATTGTATCGCCCCATCGAAGAAAAATTAATGAATGCCTTCGGACCTTTTGTCGCTAATACGCATACAGAAACTACCGTTTCTGGAACAGCTATGACCAAAGCGTATCACCACGCTAGAAATATCATAAAACAACACGTTAATGCCAATCAAAATGATGTTTTAATCACAGATGGTACAGGAATGACAGGTGTTGTGAATAAGTTTCAACGTATCTTAGGGATTAAAGTTCCTGAAAACTTAAAAGATTTTATTGCCATTCCAATCGAGAAAAAACCAGTAGTTTTTATTTCTCATATGGAGCACCATTCCAATCAAACCTCTTGGTTAGAAACCATCGCCGATGTTGAAGTAATTCCTTCCACTGAAGATGGTCTTTTTTCATTAGAAAATCTAAAAGTATTACTCGAAAAATATAAAGAAAGAACATTAAAAATTGCTTCAATTACTTCTTGTTCCAATGTTACTGGTATTCGAACGCCATATCACGAGGCTGCAAAAATGATGCATCAGCATAATGGGGTATGTTTTGTGGATTTTGCTTGCTCAGGTCCTTACGTTTCCATTGATATGCATCCCGAGGATGAAGAAGCGTATTTGGATGCTATCTTCTTTTCACCGCACAAGTTTTTAGGTGGTCCTGGTACATCTGGAGTATTGGTTTTTAATAAAAAATTGTACAACAATATGGTGCCAGATTGTCCAGGTGGTGGAACCGTATCGTGGACAAATCCTTGGGGAGAACACAAATACATCGATAATATTGAGGACAGAGAAGATGGAGGAACACCTGGCTTCTTGCAAGTGATTAAAACCGCTCTGGCCATTCAGTTGAAAGACGAAATGGGAATTGACAATATTTTGAAACGTGAACACGAAATTGTGGAGTATGTGTTTGATTCACTACAAAATGTTCCAAACATCAAAATTTTAGCTGGACAACATCAAGAGCGATTGGGTGTGATTTCGTTTTTTATAGACGATTTGCATTTTAATCTAGGAGTAAAACTTCTCAATGATCGTTTCGGAATTCAAACAAGAGGAGGATGTAGTTGCGCAGGAACTTACGGGCATTTTTTACTACACGTAGATCAAGAAACGTCTCATAAGTTGGTTAACGAAATAAGTTTAGGAGACTTAATCCGTAAACCGGGTTGGATCAGAATGTCTATTCATCC
>ERZ650300.941-NODE-941-length-17296-cov-24.130619_pt1 | contig 17296 bp, 17 predicted proteins | sample MGYA00376236_ERZ650300 | MGnify/ENA primary metagenome ERZ650300 (study PRJEB26733, sample SAMN07839303) | wastewater metagenome | biome: urban; feature: wastewater treatment plant; material: waste water | place: USA: North Carolina | collected 2016-04-28 ...
CTCGAGTTTGACTGCCACTTGATTCAACTCAAACCCTTATTTGTTTTCTTCAAAACGCCATATAAAGTTCTGGTATAATAAGAAGCAAGTATCTTGCCTTTATCCTGCAAGTAATATGCAAGCAGACATTCATTACCTTTCCTTTGACTTTCCTTTGGGGTGAGCTGGGTGTTGTCCAAAAATCAAAAGTCCGATGAGAATCATCGGACTTTTACAGTATTTAATTTGTGTGGTTTCTTAAGGTTTCCAGAAACTCCAAACAGTACCATTGAACACTGCCAATTGTTTTTTGGTAGTATCGTAAACCATCATTCCAGGAGATGGATTTACAATGTTGAGGTGAGGAGAGGCTACTTTAGGCAAAACCATCGCTTTATTAGTGTCTGCTAAGACTAAAATTCCCGGGGTGGTATCAGTAGCAGGATCTCCACCGATAAGCACTTTTGCAGTATCTTGATCTGTAAGAGAATCTTGTAGTGTAGTGGTTACGGTTCCAGTGTTGTCTACACTAAGGTCTCTCCATCCAGAAGCATACTTTACATAAACTTTTCTGTCTGCAGTATTGTAGACTATTGTTCCGTTTACTGCTCCTGTTACAGCAGCTGTAGAAGTAACCCAAGGAAGAATAATTCCTCTGGTGTTATCTGCATTATCATAAAATTCTAATGATACTGCAGGTGAAGAAACGGTAGCTTTTCCTATGGCTACTTGAGCAGAAAGCGTAGTAGCAAATAATAAGGATAAGGTTGCAACTATATTTTTCATGTTATTGTATTTTTTGATTATAAATCAGGGCACGTTTGAGTATTGAAACATCTCCAACCCGTAGCTGTACCATCAATATTGATTTGGAGACAGTCTTGGGTAATGTTGTATACCATCATTCCTTCTCTTAGGTCAGCACTAGGTATAGCAGATACTTGAGCATCTGTAAGTCTATTGACTACGAAACCTTTGGTTTTAGCTTCTAGTACTGTCCAAGCTCCTTTTCTTACCATAGGCCAATTGCTGTTGTCTGCACCAGCTCTGCCAAGAGCTGTAATGCCGTGGTTGGTGTCTAAAATTGTGCCAGAAGTTTGTGCTGGTTTGTAGCAATAACATCCATTTACAGATGCATTAGCAGAACTTCCTACTGTTTGTCCTTGCGCTTGACCATCTACATTATAAGTGCTACTTGTATTAGTAACAACTGGCACTCCATTTGCATCAACAACTACAGGTGTAGTAGTACCATTAGCTGCTACATTTATTCTTCCGTTAGCGTCAAGCATAGATTGAGAAATGTTATCTCCTCCTTCAACAGCATCAGGGCAGCCGTCTCCATCAGAATCAGTGTCTAGATGATTAGGTAATCCGTCTCCATCTAGATCATAAACATCAGGAATTCCATTATTGTTAGCATCTGTATAAGATGTAGAAGATCCGTCAGGTGAAAAGAAGGAGCTTTGTCCAGCATTATTTACTATGTCTAAATAATTTGGAAGACCATCTCCATCTGCATCACCTTCAGGATTATATATTCCTGATTCTGCGGTGTCAAGAATACCATCATTATCATCGTCCAAATCATTTTTATTTGTTATTCCGTCACCATCATTATCTAGAGAATTACATTGTGTATATAATGTGGTAGATAGTGCATAATCGTTATTGTTTAAATCAAATTCTTTATAAAAGTTCTTATTACCATAAGTATCAATTATAATGGTATTTTGTTTTGAAAATTCTAGTATAACAGTGCTGCTTGGCTCATAGTTTTGATTTGCTGTTCCTGTACCTCTTATTTCACTGTCGTTGGTAAGGGTAATATTTGAATTTGGTGATGTTCCAAAAAATTTAAGTCCGGAAGAACATCCCACAGCGATAGCCTCATTGTCTGGTCCGTCTAAATCAGAAATGATGAATCTTAAATCACTTGCAGGAATTAGTGTAGTGCCATTGGATTGTAAAAATGTTATTTGTATTTGTGATTTATTATTAGGGATTCCCGATGCAGATGCAAAAACGGAGGATGTAAATCTAAAATTGTCTCCATTCCATGTGAATTTTCCCGATCCAGAAATAACTTGTGCCCGTATTTTGGCTAATAATGGTATTGTGCTTGATGTTGCTGAAAATAGAATATTATTGGTCCCGTTACCACTGTCTACAGCCGTAATTGCTACACCATTGAAATATTGAGCATTCAATATAGTAAAAGATAATCCTGTAAACATTAAGTATAATAATCTCTTCAGATAATTAGTAAAATATATAGTTTTCATGTATAATTTGTGTTGTTAGTAATTGGTTTACCAATTACTATTTAGTTATAGATATAGTTGTGTTATTTTTAGAATAATCAAACTATAGGCGGAGGGCGCGCAAATAAAGAGTCATTTGCTTTTTTAGAATGATAAAAGAGATATAGAATGTTATCTTTAGTCTGGTAATTAACTAAAGCTATTTTCCAGCTGTTTTCTGGTTTTAATAAAGATTCATTTCCATTATTAGACCTGTTGGTACATTGCTTTTGGAGTATGATTGTTATTTCAAAAGAACTGCTAGATTCTGAGTTTGTATTGCAAAATAAAGCAGAGTTTTTAATGTTTTCGAACTTTTTTAACGAATTACCTTTTGCTTTTTTTGCTATATTTTTCTTCGTGTAAACCTTTTTTTTGTTTTGGTTAACATCAATTTTGGTGATTAGGAATTTTTCTTCTTGTGTGTAAGTTTTTGTGGATGAAGAAGTAATTACAGTAATTTTATTATCAGTATGTTCTGTTATAATAGTAGCTCCTTCTGAAATATGAATATTTTCTAAACCACTAATGGTTGGCTGTTGAGAATAAATATATGAAGAAAATAGTGAGGTAATAACAACTAATAAAACTGTAAATCTTTTATAGGAAAAAGATTTATAGCTTGTAAAGCAATATAAAACTATTGATGCTATTGCAGAATAGTTGTGTTTCTTCAGTTTCATTTGTGTTTTTAGACTGGTGCAGATTTATAAAAAAAATTGGTAAATCTTTGTAAATCTTTGTATTATTTCTATAAATTTTATTTATTATGCTATAGATATTTTTAATCTTAATTTTCAATTTCATATCTTTGCAAAAATTTTAAGGCTCTCAAAGTGAGAGATACCTATTAATAACCCAATCCTATTTTATAATTTTTAAGGATTATTAATACAATTTTTATGAGCAATATTGTAGCAATTGTTGGGCGCCCCAACGTAGGAAAATCCACCCTATTTAATCGTTTATTAGAAAAAAGAGAAGCCATTGTAGATTCTACAGCTGGTGTAACTAGAGACAGACATTATGGAAAATCTGACTGGAATGGTGTAGATTTCACCGTAATAGATACTGGTGGTTATGATGTAGGAACAGATGACATCTTCGAAGAAGAAATTCGTAAACAAGTACAATTAGCAGTAGATGAAGCTACTTCTATCATTTTTATGGTAAATGTAGAAGAAGGATTACAAGATACAGACGCAGAAATTTATGAACTTCTAAGAAAAGCCAATAAACCTCTGTATTTAGTAGTGAACAAAGCAGATTCTGCCAAAGAAGAATTAGCAGCTACAGAATTTTATCAATTAGGAGTAGAAAAATACTATACAATGTCTTCGGCTACAGGTTCTGGAACCGGAGAATTATTAGATGATGTGGTAGCAGATTTCCCTACTACAGAGTATAAAGATCCTTTTGATGGATTACCTAGAATTACTATTGCAGGAAGACCCAACGTAGGAAAATCTACCCTTACCAATGCCTTGCTAGATGATAATAGAAATATCGTTACAGATATCGCAGGTACTACCAGAGACAGTATAGAAACGCTTTATAATAAATTTGGGCACGAGTTTGTTTTGGTAGATACCGCAGGAATGAGACGTAAAAGCCGAGTTTCGGAAGATTTAGAATTTTACTCTGTTATGCGTTCTATTAGAGCCATAGAACATTCTGATGTTGTAATTCTAATGATTGATGCTACTCTAGGTTGGGAATCTCAGGATATGAACATTTTCGGTTTGGCACAGAAAAACAGAAAAGGAATTGTAATTTTGGTTAATAAATGGGATTTGGTAGAAAAAGAAACCAATACCATGAGAGACTTCGAAAATAAAATCAAAGAAAAAATTGGTCAGTTTAGTGATGTTCCTATCTTATTCGTTTCTGCATTAACCAAACAAAGAGTTCTAAAAGCAGTAGAAACTGCAATGCAAGTTGTAGAAAATCGTAAGAAAAGAATTAAAACTTCTAAATTGAATGAAATTTTACTCCCAATTATAGAAAATACACCTCCACCAGCAATTAAAGGGAAATATGTAAAAATTAAATACATAACCCAATTGCCAACTTACACGCCTCAGTTTGCATTTTTCTGTAATTTACCACAGTATGTAAAAGAACCTTACAAAAGATTTATAGAAAATCAACTTCGTAAAGAATTTGATTTTACAGGAGTTCCTATTGAAGTATATTTCCGTCAAAAATAAAACCAAAACCCTTTTTGTAATTAAATACAGAAAGGGTTTTTCGTTAGTGAAATTAAATTTACACGAGAGGTTATTCAAAATTATTTTCAACCTCCGAAAAATATCAATAAATTTGTAAAATCAACACATCACCCAATGGTTATAGAACTCTCTCAAAATTTTTCACTTATCAATTCTTGGATTAATGAACTAAGGAATGTAGAAACCCAGACCAATAGAAATAGCTTCAGAAGAAGTATGGAACGTATTGGCGAAATTGCTGCTTATCATATTTCTCAAGATTTAGAATACAAAGAAATAGAAATTGCAACACCTTTAGACAAAATTGTAGTAAAAGAAATTGCTGTGCAACCTGTAGTTACCACTATTCTGAGAGCTGGCGTTCCTCTTTTCCAAGGAGTTCTTAATTATTTTGACAAAGCAGATTGTGGTTTTGTAGCTGCCTATAGAAAACACGATGTGAATGATTATTTTTCTATAAAACAAGATTATCTTACTTGCCCAAATATAGACGGAAGACCGCTAATTGTAGCAGATCCTATGTTAGCAACAGGCGCGTCTTTAATAGAAGCTTTAAAAGATTTATTAAACCATGGCACACCATCACAATTGCATATAGTAGCAGTAATTGCCAGCCAACACGGGGTAGATACATTACAAAATGCTTTCCCGAAAGCTAAAATTTGGGTTGGCGCCATAGATCCAGACCTCACCCCAAAAGGTTATATTTCTCCAGGATTAGGAGATGCTGGAGATCTAAGCTACGGGCAAAAACTTCAAAACTAAATTTTAAAAAATCATAGATTTTTCCATTCACTAGCATAGCTTTTGAATCAAGTGTTTATTGGTAATTTCTCAAAATAAACCTTTATCTTTGCGCAAAAATAAAAAGTAAAATGTCTGATATAAAACTCAATACAATTCCTGAAGCCATAGAAGACCTCAAAAACGGAAAAGTAATCATTGTAGTAGATGATGAAAACCGCGAAAACGAAGGAGATTTTCTCTCAGCAGCCGAACTTACCACTCCAGAAATCATCAATTTTATGACCATTCACGGGAGAGGACTTATCTGTACTCCGCTTCCAGAAAAAAGATGTGATGAACTAGGTTTAGAAGCTATGGTCTCTAGAAGTACAGACCCGAAAGAAACTGCTTTCACGGTTTCTATAGATTTATTAGGTGATGGAGTTTCTACAGGAATTTCGGCAAGTGATAGAGCCAAAACCATCTTAGCATTAATGGATGAAAATACAAAACCAACGGCATTTATGCGTCCTGGTCATATTTTTCCGTTAAGAGCCAAAACTGGTGGTGTACTAAAAAGAGCTGGGCATACCGAAGCTGCCATCGATTTAACCAAATTAGCCGGACTAAAAGAAGGTGGTGTAATCTGCGAAATCATGAATGAAGACGGCACTATGGCGAGATTACCAGAATTGGTAGAATTGGCAAAAAAATTAGATTTAAAAATTGTTTCTATAGAAGATTTAATCAATTATCAACTCAAAAAAGGTGATTTGGTCAACGAAATCGAGCATAGAATGGTTACTACTAAATTTGGCGAGTTTGAATTTCACGCTTTTCAAGAAAAACACACAGACCAAATTCACTTTGCACTCACCAAAGGAAGTTGGGAGTTCGAAGAACCTGTTTTGGTAAGAGTACAATCTTCTAATGCGTATTTTGATGTTTTTAGCAGATTGATTAATGGTGAAGAGCCTCAGCTAGAACGCATTACAGATACCATAAACAAAGAAGGAAAAGGTGCTCTCATTTTCATCAACAATGTTTCTAATGCAGAAATCACGATGAGAAAACTTCAACAGTTTTTGAATTATCAAGACGGACAAGTTGCCAGACCTACTCTATCTGCCAATTTTGTAGAATACGGCATTGGAACTCAAATCCTGAAAAAACTAGGAATTACTAAATTTAGAGTTTTAACCAGAAACACCAACCAAAAACCTATCTTATCTGGTTACGGTGTAGAAGTGGTGGAAATGGTTCAATTATAGATCTTTAACATACCTTTTTTTGAAATATAGCGTAGAAATTTCTACGCTTTTTTTATATTTATGCTTAAAAATTCATTCTATGGAACCCAAGTTTTTCTCAACACAAGAAAATTTCAGAAAATGGCTTGAAGAAAATCATTTGTCTTCTGCTGAAATTTTGGTTGGTTTTTACAAAGTAGGAACTAAAAAACCTAGTATGACTTGGAGTGAATCTGTGGACCAAGCATTGTGTTTCGGATGGATTGATGGAATTAGAAAATCTATCGACGGAGAAAGCTATCAAATAAGATTTACGCCAAGAAAATCTACAAGTATTTGGAGCGCAGTTAATATTAAAAAAATAGAAGAACTTACCAAAAAAGAATTAATGTTTCCCGCAGGAATTGCTGCTTTTGAGAAAAGACAAGAACACAAATCAAAAATATATGCTTTCGAAACTGATGCAATGCAACTTCCCGAAGAATTTTTAAAAAATTTAAGTCAAATCAAATCGCTTGGGAATATTTTGAAAACCTTGCTCCATCTTATAAAAAAACATCAATTCATTGGATAATGAGTGCTAAACAAGAAGCAACTCAACAGAAAAGACTTCTAAAATTAATCTCTGATTCTGAAAACCAAACCAACGCTTGGAAAGACAATAAATATCAAAAAAAATAGCGTAGTTTTACGCTATTTCTATATTTTCGAAACTGTGAAATCCGTTGAGAAAATCCTTTACATTCATTCTTTTTTTACCTTCTAACTGAACTTCTGTTGGACTGTAAAAACCATCTTTGGTATAAATTTTAAATACATTTTTGGCAATTTCAAGAGTTCCTGCTTCATTTTGATGATGAGAAATCTCAAAATTTCCTGCAAAAATTTTCAATCCTTTTATTTCGTCTCCAACCTTCAAAGAAGTAAAAGCACAAGGATACGGCGACATTCCTCTGATGAAATTATGAACTTTTTTCGTTTCTTGATTCCAATTGATCCGGGTATCTTCTTTAAAAATTTTAAACGCATTTTTCGGTTCTGCAACTTGTGGCTGAGGTTGTTCTGTAATCGAATTTTCTGCCAATCCATCTAAAGTTTTCACCACTAATTTTGCGCCCATTTCCATTAGTCTATCGTGCAGACTTCCAGCATTTTCGTCTGGTGAAATAGGTAATTCTTCTTGCAAAAGAATATTTCCTTCGTCTATTTTTTCGTTGATGAAAAAAGTGGTTGCGCCTGTTTTTTCTTCTCCGTTGATGATGGCAAAATTAATAGGAGCAGCACCTCTATAATCAGGCAACAAACTTGCGTGAAGATTAAAAGTCCCAATTTTAGGCATTTCAAAAAGAATTTTGGGCATCATTCTGAAAGCGACTACCACAAAGACATCAGCATCTAAATTTCTGATTTGTTCTAAAAATTCAGGATTTCTTAATTTTTCTGGTTGGAAAACCGTCAAATTATTTTCTACTGCATATTTCTTTACGGGAGATTCTGTCAATTTTTGTCCTCTTCCAGAAGGTTTATCAGCTACAGTGACCACACCTACCACTTGGTGATTAGATTGATGAATTGCGGCTAAACTTTCTTTAGCAAAATCTGGCGTTCCGAAGAAAACTACTTTTAAATTTTTCATTATATTTTTTCGCTCCTACGGAGCTTATTTTTAAATTCAAATAATTTTGTTTCTGTAATCTAGAAAAGTAATACGGACTCTAGAAAAAACTATTTAATTGTATAAGTCCTAAAATCTAACATTTTTATTTTCCCCAATTCTAGTAAAAAGATAAGATGGTCTTGTAAAGCTTCTCTTTGATGAAAATGAAGCATAATCGCCAATTCATCTATTGTAGCTGCTCTTTTAGATAATGCTTCTAAGATTTGTTTCTCTAAACTTTGTTGGTTATTGGTCGGATTTTTTTCGGTACAAACATAGCAATTTCCACAATTTTTAGCATTCTTTTCTCCAAAATAAGTAAGAATTAGTTTCATTTTACAGAAATCCTTATTCCTAGTATAGAATTTCATTTCTTCCCATTTTTGGAGTTTGTTTTTTTGAATTTGCTCGAAAAGATTCCACCATTTCCCTTCGAAAGTTCGGTCTTCCCTTTGTTTCAAAAATCGGATACTATCTAAACTACCATCTAAATACTCTACAAAACCTTTTTTATGAATTTCTCTCAGTCTCGCTTTTAGTTCTTTGGATTCTACACCTAGTTTTTTGCAAAGATGAGCTTCGCTGAACTGCGCTTTATGAGAAGACAATCCATCAATATTTCTTAAAAGAAGTTCGATAAAATAACTGTCTTTTTTGGGTAAATTCTCTAAATCATAGACTTCAAATTTAAGCTCAAGAGTAGATAAATTTTTAGCAGTATTGAGATATATAAGCTCTTGATTGTGCATAAAATTGAGCACATTCTTAATTTTAGCATGAGAAATCTTAGTAAACTCCTGAATTTTCGAAATACTCAACTCAAAAATCTGTTCTGGAAGTTCATTTTCCCCAATCATAAATTTAGAATAGAGATAAGAAATCGTTCTCAGAAATTCTTTTTTACTAGGAGTTTGATTTTGAAAAACTTGGTCTAGATTCAGCAATTCTTGTTCATTCCAAAGTAAGAAAGCGTAGCTCTTTTCTCCATTTCTACCTGCTCTACCAATTTCTTGATAATAATTTTCTAATGAAGCAGGTGGAGAAAAATGAATGATAAATTGCACATTCTCTTTATCAATCCCCATTCCGAAGGCGTTGGTTGAAATCAATACATTTTGGTTGCTCTTTAACCATTTTTCTTGTTTCTGATGCTTTTCTTTGGTGGATAATCCTGCGTGAAAAAAATCTACATTTTGTAACTTTTTTGTTTTTAAAAAGTAAGATAAATCTTCGGCATCTTTTCTGGTTCTCACATAAATAATTCCAGATGAATTGGTGTTTTTTAACAGATCAAAGACATATTGATATTTATCTGAAACCTCATCAATAAAAATACTGATATTATCTCTTTTAAAACTTTTCTTAAAAATCAAATACTGATTAAAGCCTAATTTGAGTTTGATATCATCAATCACTTTCGGGGTAGCAGTAGCGGTAAGCGCCAAGCAAGGAACGCTTTTAAACTGATTTCTAAAATTTTTGATATTTTGATAACTCGGTCGGAAGTCTTGTCCCCATTCCGAAATACAATGCGCTTCATCTACCGCAATAAATGAAATGGAAATTTCATCTATCCTTTCTAAAAAATTTTTATTTTGTAATCTTTCTGGAGAAACATAGAGCAATTTGGTGAGACCTTCTATACATCTTCCATAGATTTCTTCTTCTTGTGCTTCATCTAGTTCTGAACTAAGGTACTCTGCTTCTATTCCTTTTGATTTGAGTTGCTGAACTTGATCTTTCATTAAAGCTAAAAGTGGCGAAATCACCAAGCACGTTCCTTCTAAAACTAATGCTGGTAGCTGATAACAGAGCGATTTCCCTCCACCTGTTGGTAAAAGGGCAATGGTATCTTTACCCGAAATGATAGCATTAATAATATCTTCTTGTGAATCTCTAAAAGAATTATAACCCCAAAAATCTTGAAGGGTTTCTGTAATGATTTTAGAAATTTGAATAGAAGATTGCATTTGGTAAAAATAAGAAATCTGTATCAAAAAATCGCAAAAAAAAAGCTGCGACTAGCGCAGCTTTTAAAATAAATTTTATTAAAATTATTGAAATAAAATTAGTTTAATGCTTTTACTTCAACTTTTCTGTCTTGTAATCTTTCTGCATCAGAGGCAGTTTCTGGAACTGTAGCTTCAGCCTCACCAACTCCTTTTGATTTCAATTGGCTAGATGGCACACCTCTTTTCACTAATTCTTTTACTACCTCAGCAGCTCTAGCTTGAGACAATTTTAAATTAGCTGCATCACTACCCTTCTTATCTGTATGTCCAATTAATAAAAATGAACCTCCATTAGTAGATTTTATAAGATTAGCAGCAAGATCTAGTTTAGAAACGGATTCTGGTCTTACCGTGCTTTTACCAAGATTAAATAATAAATCTTTAAGCGCAGCTTGAATATCAGAAGCAACTTGAGAATTATCTACCGCAGCAGGAGCTACAGGAGCTACTACTTTAGGACAACCATCATTTTCTACTGGACCAGGTACGGTAACACACTTATCTTTAAGGTCAATTACTCCATCTAAATCTGCATCTAAAGCAACACCTGCGCCATCTACTCTAGCACCAGCAGGGGTATCTAGTTGTCTATCCCAATCATCACATACACCATCATTATCACCATCACCTTTCTTACAAACTTCTACATCTACATTTTTATTTTCTAGAACGTCTAGTCTATAATAAATTTCTTTCAATGGGTCGTGCCACATCAGGTGAGATGCATGCTTCCCTAATTTTAAACTAATTCCTAAAGTTGCATTAAAGAAATTATCCGAATATTGTTCTTCTCTAGCGTTAGATGTATTTAAACTGTAAACTCCACCATCTCCACCATCAAAATTATCATCTCCAGTCACAACATACATCAATCTACCTTCTATATCAATTCTTCTGTTAACATTAAATTTAAGACCAGCACCTGCTTGCCCAAATAAAGAAAGTTTTTTCAAAAACTGAACATCTGTAATAAGCTTTTCTCCTAGTTTATTGTTTGGATTTAATGGATCAGCATCTTGTCTATACGCCTTATATCCTAATGTTCCTACACCAGCATACCCATGAAGCGCCCATCTAAATGGAGAATGGTTATCTGATCTTCTTAATAGATTAGAAAAATTAATATCCCCTAAAAGCGATAAAGCTTGATATTGAGTTCTAGCTCCCAAACCAGCATCTTTTTTAAGATTTACCATTCCTTGCTTGGTTTCTCCCATTTCGTATTGAAGATTCAATCCGAATGCGTGAGTAATAGCTTTATCTACACTTAAATAAGCTGAATAACCAAATAGATTTTTACCATTTCCATTTTTGATTGAAGTTAAATCTGCTGACTGAACCAAAGGAACACCAACTCCTGCAGAAATTGCCCAATCATTAAATTTCTTATCCTCTTGTGTAAAAGGATTGTTTTTATCACCTGAATAGAACTTATCATTATTTTGAGCTAAGATAGTTCCTGGCAAAATAGCTGCTAATAAGGCTAATGTTGCGAATTTTATTTTCATCTTTTTGTATTTTTAATATTAAAACTATTTAATTAATTCGAAATAAACTCTTCTATTAGCTTCGTTTTTCCATTCTGGACATTTCGTAGCTGGTGAACATTCTGGGTATTTCAAATCTTTTTCTCCTCTTCCTTCTCCTATTAATATATTTGGATTTACTCCTTTAGAAATTAGATAATTAATTACTGACTGAGCTCTTCTGTTAGATAACTCTAAGTTATAAGAATCAGATGCTCTTGTATCCGTAGCTGCTATTACTAAGTATCTAGAATTTTTGTTAGATTTTTTAAGAATATCTGCTGCTATATTTAGTTTCTCAATAGATTTAGGTGTAAGAGTGGCTTTATCTAAATCAAATACAATTCCTTCAAAGAATTTTTTAGTATTTTCAACCACAATTACCAAGGTATTTTCATCTATGTATGGACATCCGTAGTTTTCTACTAGACCAGGAACCGTTACACACTTATCTTTAAGGTCAATAACTCCGTCAAAATCCATATCCAATGCTTTACCAGAACCATCTACTCTAGCACCAATTGGAGTATTAAGTTCTCTATCCCAATCATCACAAACACCATCATTATCTGCATCACCTTTGTCGCAAACATTAAAATCTGTAGGTCTAGATGCAAGCGCACTTAACTTATCTAATGCTGTATTATAAGAATCATACCAAGCTAAATGCTGGTTATGTTTACCTAGCTTAAATGTAACCCCTAAGTTTATAGTCATTAAGTTATCAGAAGTATTTTTAACAATCTGGTTGTAGCCAGGCCATTCTTTTACAGTTTCTCCACCTCCATCAAACTCATCATCACCAGGTATTATATACATTGCTCTTGCTTCTAAATCAATCCTTTTAGATACATTATATTTCACCCCTACTCCTCCTTGATAAAAGAACGAGTCAATGCCGAGTTTTTGTTTAAAATCTCTATTCGCTTCTTGGGTAGGATGTTGATCTTTTCTTTCATAAGAATACGCTTGGAAACCGATCCCTGCGTAACCGTGTAAAGCCCATCTAAATGGAGAGTTATTATCAATTCTTCTAAAAAGGTTAGAAAAATTAAAATCTCCTAGTAATGATATTTGGTCATACTTTGTTGTAGCAGTAGCTAATCCGTGAACAGCAGGAGATGCACCCCATACATTTTGTCCTAATCTACCAGTCTGCTTAGTTTCTCCTTTTTGGTATTGAAGAATTAGCCCAAATTTATCAGAAATTTGTTTTCCTAATTCAGCATAAGCATTCCATCCAAAATGTTTCCCATCTTTATTAAAAGACGTTAAATCCGAATGATGCAAAAATGCAGTACCACCACCTAAAGAAATTGACCAGTCATTGAATCTTCTAGCGTTATTATTAAACTTTTCCACCTTGGCAGAACCAGATGTAAAAGCATTAGAATCACTAGTTCCTTTGTTGTCTTGAGCATAGAACAATCCCGAAACAGACAACATTAGAGTAAATAAACCTAATTTCATACTTGTGTTTTATATTGTGTATTTTATTTAATTTCTTCTAGTAGGACTTTAGAAAAATCTCTTTCTAACAAATGTTTTTTATGAGGTATTTCTAATATTTTAGACTGAATTATGACATCTCCATATAATACAATATCAATATCAATTATTCTGTCTATATATCCTCCTACTGCAAAGGAATCTTGAGCTCTGCCCATCTCTTTTTCTATATTTTTGATTTCTCTCAATAAGTAAAAAGGCGAAATATTGGTATATAAGCTCACTGCAATATTACGAAAAATATTATTACTGACAAATTCCACAGGCTTTGTTTCTAACATTTTTGATAATTTGTTAATATTTCCGATACGATTTTCTATTTTTGCAATCGCGTTTTGTAAATTTTGTTCAGTATTTCCTATATTGCTACCAAGTAACAAAACTACATTATATGACGACATATTATATAAAATTTATATTTTAATCAATTATGAGAGATTTCTTAAAAAATGTTTTTGCAAATATAGTAGCCATTCTTGTAATAATGATGGTTGTATTCGGCTTTTTTATGTTAATGATTTTTGCTAGCGCAATGAGCGAAGACCAAAAACCAACTGTAAAAGAAAATTCCGTGCTAGTTCTTAACTTCAAAACACCCGTACTAGATTCTTATACAGAAGAAGAAACTAGTCTTTTTGATTTTGGAGAAAAGAAAAGCTTAATTCTAATAGATATTCTAAATGCTATCAACAAAGCTAAAACTGATGACAATATAAAAGGCATTAGCATAGAAGCAGATGATTTACAAGCTGGAATAACTCAGGTAGATAATATAAGAGCTGCTTTAGAAGACTTTAAAAAGAGCGGAAAGTTTGTGTATGCATACGGCAATAATATGTCTCAAAAATCTTATTACCTAGCTACTGTTGCCGACAAGATTGTTCTAAATCCTGTAGGAATGGTTGAGCTAAAAGGAATGTCAACAGAAGTAACGTTTTTTAAAGATTTCGCAGAAAAATACGGAATTGGTGTAGATATTATAAGACACGGTAAATTTAAAGCTGCTGTAGAGCCTTTCATTAGAAATGACATCTCACCAGAAAATAAAGAACAACTTTCTACTTTATTGAATGACATTTGGGGCAATGTTTCTACAAAAATTAAAACTTCTAGAAAACTAGACGACAATGCTTATAAGATTGCTGTAGATAGTTTACATGGTTTCATTCCCGAGCTAGCTCTTAAAAATAAACTAGCAGATCAATTGCTTCAAAAATCTGAATACACTAATGTTCTGAAGAATAATTTAAAAATAAAAACCGATAAAGATCTTAATCAAATTTCTATCGGAAAATACATTAACACTCTAGAAAATGACAGTGACAACAAAGATGAAGTAGCTGTTTTATATGCTTCTGGAGAAATTTTCAATGGTGATGATTATAGCAACATCAACTCAGAAAAGTATGTAAAATACATCAAAGACTTAGCTGATGACGATGATGTAAAAGCCGTAGTTTTAAGAGTAAATTCACCTGGCGGAAGCGGCAATGCTTCAGACGAAATTCTTTTTGAACTACAGCAACTGAAAAAGAAAAAACCACTAATTGTATCTTTCGGAGATTATGCAGCATCTGGTGGTTACTATATATCTATGGCTGCTGATAAAATTTATTCTGAACCTAATACACTTACTGGTTCAATAGGCGTTTTCGGGATGATTACTAATTTTAAAGAATTAGCCAATAGAAACGGTATTAGAAGTGATATTGTCTCTACCAACGCTAATTCTCAATTTTATTCTCCAATTTCTGGTGCTGCACCAGGCACTATTCCTATGCTTACCAGAAGTATAGAAAGCACTTACAAAAGATTTGTCTATTTTGTAACTCAAAACAGAAAAAAATCTTTTGAGCAGATAGATGCTATTGGTGGTGGTAGAGTTTGGAGCGGAGTAAGAGCTAAACAACTTGGTCTCGTAGATGAACTTGGCACTATACAACAAGCCATCAATTATGCTGCAACCAAAGCTAATCTAAAAAAATATAGCGTAGAATCCTATCCTGCCAAAGCCAACAAATTCGAAGAGTTTTTCAAAAACACCCAAGAAGACGAAATAGCGGCAAAAGTAATTTCTAAAAAAATAGGAAAAGAAAACTACACCATCTTCGAAAAGGTAACCAATCCTAAATTCAATAATGGAGTGCAAATGTCTCTTCCTTATAAAATTACAATTAAATAAAATTCATTCAACTCTTATATGAAAGAAAAAGTCCGTTTCAAAAATTTTTGAAACGGACTTTTTATATGTTAAATATTTTCTGATTATTTTTTTGCAATAAATTTAGAATAAATAAACAGCAATAATACCGCTCCTGCAATAGAAACAATCCAATTCATAGGACTCCAAAAACTATCTGCTACAGAAATACCTATTTTATCTGCAATAAATTTACCTACCACAGAACCAAGAATACCAATTAATATGGTAACCAACCAACCGCTAGGATCAGCACCTGGTCTTAAAGCTTTTGCAATTGCACCTGCAATTAAACCGAAAATAATGTAAGCTAACCAACTCATAGTTTTAAAATTTAGAAGTTTATAATTTTGTTAATTTGATTATATAAAGTTAAAACTTTTTTTAAATCAACAAAATTTTAATTTCTTTTTTTGAAAAAAGAATCTACAAATTCTTCACCATTGAATAATTGTAAATCTTCCATTTTTTCGCCTACACCTATATATTTTACAGGAATTTGAAATTGGTCTGAAATCCCAATTACCACACCTCCTTTTGCAGTACCATCTAATTTGGTTACAGCTAAAGCAGTAACTTCAGTAGCCGCGATAAATTGCTTCGCTTGCTCGAAAGCATTTTGCCCTGTAGAACCATCTAAAACCAATAAAACTTCGTGTGGAGCTTCTGGCAAAACCTTTTGCATCACTCGTTTAATTTTAGAAAGTTCGTTCATTAAATTTATTTTATTATGCAATCTTCCCGCGGTATCTATAATTACCACATCGGCATTTTGCGCCACCGCACTTTGCACGGTATCAAAAGCTACAGAAGCAGGGTCGCTTCCCATATTTTGCTTTACAATGGGCACACCTACTCTTTCGCTCCAAATCACCAATTGATCTACTGCTGCTGCTCTGAAGGTATCTGCCGCACCTAAAACTACATTTAAACCTTGAGATTTGAATTGATGAGCCAACTTGCCAATCGTAGTCGTTTTTCCTACACCATTTACACCAACCACCATAATTACATAAGGTTTTTTGGTTTCGTCTATATTTTTGGATTGAGAATGCGGATTTTCTAACAATAATCCAGAAATTTCTTCTCGGAGGATATTGTCTAGTTCTGCTGTGTTTACATATTTATCACGCTCTACTCTAGCTTCTATTCTTTCGATAATTTTTACTGTGGTATTCACTCCTACATCAGATGCAATAAGAACATCTTCTAAATCATCCAAAACCTCATCATCTACTTTAGATTTACCAACAACTGCTCTAGAAATTTTATCAAAGAAGCCTTGACTAGATTTTTCTAAACCTTTGTCTAAAGATTCTTTTTCTTCTTTTTTAAAAATATTTTTAAACCAACTCATCTTATGATTTGAAATTTGAGATTTACTCACGATTTTTAGTTATCATTGGAGTTCGTGAATGCTCCGCTTTTGAGATTTGAGATTTCAAATCCAAAATCTATCATTAATAAATTTCTTAATAAAGTACAAAGATAACAAAAAAACTACCCAAAATAAATTGAGTAGTTTTATATATTTACGAGCGAGTAATAATTATTTTTTCAAATAACCTTCTACTTCGTCTGCGTTCATTACTTTTTCTTCGAAAACGTAAGCTCCAGTTTTTGAAGACTTCACCATTTTGATTACTTTGGTCATTTTTTTAGATCCTGCTCCACCTTGTAGCGTTGCAACAACTTTCTTTGCCATCTTTTATTGTTTTATAAGATTACTTAATTTCTTTGTGAACAGTGTATTTTTTAAGAACCGGATTGTACTTTTTAAGTTCTAATCTTTCCGTAGTGTTCTTTTTGTTTTTAGTGGTAATGTATCTAGACATACCAGCTACACCAGTTTCTTTGTGCTCTGTGCACTCAAGAATTACTTGAACTCTATTTCCTTTCTTAG
>ERZ650300.944-NODE-944-length-17271-cov-10.309770_pt1 | contig 17271 bp, 14 predicted proteins | sample MGYA00376236_ERZ650300 | MGnify/ENA primary metagenome ERZ650300 (study PRJEB26733, sample SAMN07839303) | wastewater metagenome | biome: urban; feature: wastewater treatment plant; material: waste water | place: USA: North Carolina | collected 2016-04-28 ...
TGGTGCCTTGCGGCAGGCCGATGTGGTCCTGGGCCATCACGAAGATGTCGTTCCAGAGGCGGGCCTCCAGGTGGCTTTCCATCTTCGGCAGGTAGTAGAACGGGCCGGCGCCGCGGGCGATCTGCTCCTTGGCGTTGTGGAAGAACACCAGAGCGAAGTCGAAGATGCCGCCGGAGACGCGCTGGCCGTCAACGGTGACGTGCTTCTCGTCGAGGTGCCAGCCGCGGGGGCGGATCTGCAGGGTCGCGATCTTGTCGTTCAGCTTGTATTCCTTGCCATCTTCGTTCTTGAACGAGAGCTCGCGGCGGATGGCTTTGTAGATATTGACCTGACCCTGGATCTGGTTGTCCCACTTCGGGCTGTTGGAGTCCTCGAAGTCGGTCATGTAGGAATCGGCGCCGGAGTTGAAGGCGTTGATGATCATCTTGGCTTCGACCGGGCCGGTGATTTCGGTGCGGCGGCGTTCGAGTGCCTTGGGCAGCGGGGCGATTTTCCAGTCGCCTTCGCGGACGTGTTTGGTTTCGGGCAGGAAGTCGGGCATTTCGCCGGCGTCGATGCGGGCCTGGCGCTCGACGCGGGCCTTCAGCAGCTCCTGACGACGGGGCTCGAAGGCGCGGTGCAGCTTGGCGACCAGTTCGAGGGCCTCCGGGGTGAGGATGGTTTCGTAGCCCGGTTGGAGCGGGGCGTTGATCTGCATGCCGGCGGGGAGGGTGAGGCTCATGATGACTCCTTGTGGTGAAGGTTAGAAATACGTTTTGATGAAATAGATGAGACTCAGGCAGGCGCCGACGGCGACGACCAGACGGCGCAGCCACAGGGCGGGCAAGCGGCGGGCAAGGGCCGCACCGGCGAACGCGCCGAGCACGGCGGTTGCGATCATCAGCAGCGTGTGCGGCCAACTGATGGCGCCGGCGATGATGAAGGTGGCGGCCGCCACGGTGTAATTGACGGCGGAGGTGAGGTTCTTGAGGCCGTTGAGCTCCTGGATGTCCTCGACGCCCTGGATGGCGAGCGCGGCGAGGGTCAGGATGCCCATGCCGGCACCGAAGAAACCGCCGTAGATCGCGACACAAAGCTGAAACAGAAGCCCGCCGAGGCCGCCGGGTGTGCTCGATTCTTTCTTCTGAAGGCCAATGCGGGCCTTGGTCGCCGCGACGAGGCGGGACACCTGGCCGGAAAAGGCGAACAGCGAGGTGGCGGTGAGCAGCAGCCAGGGCACGAGGCGCGAGAAGGCGGCGTTGGAGGTGGCCAGCAGCAGAAGCCCGCCGGCTATGCCGCCAATGAAGGAGATCAGCACCAGCAGCAGTGTCCAGCGCGGATGGCGGCTCACTTCGCGGCGATAGGCCCAGGCGCTGGACAGACTGGCCGGCCACATGGCGACGGTGTTGCTGGCATTGGCCATGACCGGCGGCACGCCTGCGGCCAGCAGGGCCGGAAACGAAAAGAAGGTACCGCCGCCGGCAAGGGCGTTCATGCCCCCGGCGATGAATGCGCCGCCGCCGACGAGAAGGGTTTGAGCGGTATCCATATCAGGCCGCCCGTGCCTTTTTCACGAATTCGACCACTTCGTCCATCGTCCGTCCGGTTGCGGAGGGTGTGATGTCCAGCGCTTCCTGGGGTTGGCCGCTGCGGTTGATCCAGAACGTGGTATAGCCGTACCAGCCTGCACCGGCAGCATCCCAGCCGTTGGAGGTGACGAACAGGATACGTTCGGCCGGGCATTCGAAAGCGGCCGGGCCGAGGGCATAGGCGTCGGCGTGGGTTTTGTATTTGTGCACCGCATCGATCGACAGCACGTGGTCGAACAGGCCGTTCATGCCGGCGCTCTTGATGGCAACCGAGAGCATGTCCGGGGTGCCATTGGAGAGAATGGCCGTGGGGACGCCGATGGCCTTGAGGGCGCGCAGGGCGGAGAGGTTCTCGGGGAACGGCGACAGGCAGGCGTACTGGTTCATTAATTGGGTACGCCGCGGTGGGTCGAGTTCGAGGCCGAGTTTGGCCGCGGCGAACACGAGGCCGTCCTGGGTGACGTCCCAGAAGGGCTTGTAACGGCCCGACAGGGTGCGGATGAAGCTGTATTCGATCTGCTTGAGGCGCCACAGATCGGCAAGCTGGCTGCCCTTGCCGGGGTAGAGCTGTTCGGCCAGCAGGCCCACCGAGTAGACGTCGAAGAGCGTGCCGAAAGCATCGAACGCGACTGCCTGGATTCGGGTGGGATGCGCCATGGGTTTATGGTTGCCTGCCGGATGTTGAGTGGTGGACGAAGACATAATTTACTGCAATGCAGCGAAGTTTATTCAATGAATAAAGAAAAAAGAAGCCATAATAAAATCAAATGATTTTTTACTTTTAGTATCGAATGAACAGCTTCAAGGAAATCTCCGCTTTCGTCAGCATTGCCACGCGGGGCAGCCTGTCGGCCGCGGCGCGGGCCGAAGGTGTGACGCCGGCGATGATGGGGCGGCGTATCGACGCACTGGAGGAGCGCTTGGGCGTGAAGCTGATGATGCGCACCACCCGCAAGCTGAGTCTGACTTTCGAAGGCAGTGCTTTTCTCGAAGACTGCCAGCGCATCCTCAACGACCTCGCCAACGCCGAGGCGTCGGTGAGTCTCGGTGGCGTAAAGGCCAGCGGTCATATCAAGGTGTCGGCGCCCGCAGGTTTTGGACGGCGGCATGTGGCGCCGCTGGTGCGCGACTTTCTGGTCGCCAATCCCGAAGTGACCTGCAGCCTGGATCTATCCGACAGATTGGTGGACCTGGTGAATGAAGGGGTCGATTGTTCGATCCGCATCGGCGAACTTTCCGATTCGAGTTTGGTGTCGGTGCGCCTCGCCGACAACCGCCGGGTGGTGGTGGCGAGCCCGGAGTATCTGGCGAAAAGCGGGGTGCCGGCACAGCCCGAAGATCTCCTCCATCACGATTGCCTGTCTCTCGACCCGCAGCGCGGCTGGGTTTTTGCCGATCCGGAAGCGCCCGATCAGACGCGCACGATCAAGGTGTCCGGACGCTTCGAATGCAACGACGGTACGGTGCTTCACGACTGGGCGCTCGGCGGAATCGGGTTGGCTTGGCGCTCGATGTGGGAGGTCGAGCAGGATCTGGCGAGCGGTGCGCTGGTATCGGTACTCGACGCCTATGCGGCGCCGCCGACTGGCATCTATGCGGTTTTTCCGCAGAACCGGCGGCTGCCGCTGCGGGTGCGCCTGCTGATCGATCACCTGCGCGGCCTGTTCGGGCGGCCCGATTACTGGCGGGCAGGTTGAGCCTCAGACCGGGGTGGGGGTTGGTTGATCTGGAATTCGATGCGCATCCGGGATGCAACGGGTTCGCCTTGTCGCTCCGCTGCGCGGAACATCCATTGCCGAACGACCCCGGCAAAAGCGTCGGCGGCCTCGCAGAACGGTGGCTCACAGCGCGGGATGACCGCCAGTACCTGACCGCTGGCGGTGATGATGAGTTCCAGTTCGAAGGTGCCCGGTTCCAGATTGGGGAAGTGCGGCCAAGCGGTTTCGTCGACGGCGCTGAGCAGGATGGCCTGACGGTTGGGCACTTCCGGTGGTGCATCCGCCATGGGTGAGGGCTCGAGCGGCCGTTCGGCTTGTGGCGGCGGGGGCTCCATGCCGACGGGGCGCGGAACGAAAGTTTCGTCGCGTGTGTCTGGGGCGCGCTCGGGAGGCCGCAGGACGGCGTGCTCGGGCTTGCCAAGGTGCACGTCGATGGTGCCGGTGGAGGCCGAATAGGGCTGAAAATCGGCGGGAAACCGGGAAACCAGGGCGATCAATGCAAGATGCGCTGCGATGGAGGCGCAGCCGGCGAGGCACAGATTCCGGCCGGGTAAAGGACGCATTGAAAGGATGGGGCGAGGATGCGGATCGGGAGTCCGGTGGACGATAGACGTCTTGCGCCGAAAGGCCTGTGCCGCCCGTCGGTGGGCGCATTCCGCCGGTCGTTTGATCCTCGCCTTTGCATCTTGGCGATGCCATTGTTCAGCAAAAGGAGAAAATGGAATGAAAAGCGTGCGGGGTTTTACCCTGATCGAACTCATGATGACCGTGGTCATCGTGGCCATTCTTGGCGCAATTGCCGTCCCGTCCTATATCGAACACGTCGTTCGGGGAAAAATCGCCCAGGCGACGGAAAATCTGTCGGAAGCCAAGGTACGGATGGAGCAGGTGTTCAATTCGAACCGCACCTACGCGACCGAGCCGGGCGGAACGACCTGCCCGGACTTCAGCGGGCTTTTTCAGGGTTCGGCCTTCAGCGTGGCGATCACCAATTGTCCGGGCGACAGCGGCACCACGTTCACGCTTACCGCAACCGGTTTGGCCGCCAAGGGTGCCGCGGGCTATTCGTATTCAATCAATCAGAATGGCGACAAATCGTCCTCCACGCCGTCGGCCACCGGCGCGACCTGTTGGCTCATGTCGAAGAGTGCATCGTGCCCACCGTGAATCTCGACGTTCGTTCCCAGAGAGGCGCAACCCTTCTCGAATTGATGGTGACGGTGATGATCGCCGGCATCGTGCTGGCCATCGGCGTGCCGCAAATGGGCAATTGGATTCGGCGCAATTCGGTTATTTCGGCCGCCGAGATCTTTCAAAACGGTTTGCGTCGGGCCGAAACCGAAGCAATTCGTCGGAATACTCCGACGGAGTTTCTGCTGACAAATGGAACGCCTTCGTCAAGCGCGAGCCTGACTGCAACGGCCAACGGCAGCAATTGGGCGATCCGCCAGCTCGATAGCACATATAACGTGGTGGCCGATGGCTATGTCGCCGGATTCAAACTCAGCGAAGTCTCCACCGAGGTCACGATCGGCGGCCCCGCAAGCGTTGTATTCAACGGTATGGGACGGGCGCTGGATTCGACCGGGGGAGCGATCAGCACTTACCAGATTTATCGCTTTTCCCGAAGTGGTGCGGACAAAGCCTATTGCGTTTTTGTGACTCCAGGCGGTGGCGTGAAGCTTTGCGATCCGAGCCTGCCGTCGGGAAATCCGCGGGCGTGTCAGCCGATGCTGACATCGGCTCAGTGTCCTTCGGTGTGATCATGACGAAGAAAATCGTAGCGGGCTATGTTTTGCTCGAAGTGCTGGTGGCGCTTCTCATATTTTCGCTCGGGCTGCTGGGGATGATCGGCTTTCAGGCCTCAGCGACCAAGATCGCGTCGGATAGCCGTTTCCGGACCGAGGCCGCGATGCTCGCCGACGAGTTGATCGGGCGTATGTCCATGTCGAAGATCGGCGGGACAAGCGCGGTCAATAACGGTGTGGTGACCGTCGTGGGCGGCGTGCGGGACCAGTATTGCAGCGGTAGTGGCAGCGGCAAGCTCAAGGACTGGATCAATGAGCGAGTCAAGGGAGGTGCGCGTCTTCCGGGGGCAGATGTGACCGTGGCGTGTGACGCAGGAAACATCACTTCGGCAGCGCTGGTGGTGAAAGTGACCATAAGGTGGGACGTCCCCGGCTCAAGCGGCAAGGTGGGGGATCCGCTGCACGGCACTTACGAAACCAAGGCGATGATTTTCTAGGATTCGGGCGATGAAGCGTGGGGCTTTCTACAGAATGAATTCCCGTGGGAGACAGCGAGGCATCAGTCTGGTCGAGACAATGATCGGTCTGGTTGTCGGGATGGTGGCGTCCCTCGTGATCATTCAGTCGTTTTCGTCGAGCGAGAGCTACAGGCGAAACCTCAGCGGTTCGGCCGATGCGATGCAGAACGCGGCCATTGCCGGTGGATACCTGGACATGGTGCTGCAGGAAGCGGGCGCTTCCCTGGTTCAAGGTCGGAACGTCTGGGGATGCAGGCTGTTGGTCAGTCGGGGCGGCTCGGCGGTGATTCCGCGGGGATCGGTGTATCCGGCGCCGTTCGCCAACTTTCCTACAAGGGTGCGCGTGTTGCCTCTCGGTATTCTGGATGGTGGGTCGGGGTCGGACGTGATCATGGTCATGTTCGGCAACTCGGGAACGGGCAATCGGGACGTACCTTTCGATGCGACATCGGACGGGCTTACGATGAACGTGACCAACAACAATGGCGTGGGTTTGAAAAGCACTGGGCAGTCACCCACCGATTTGTTCCTCTCCGTTCCTCAGGAAGTGAGTGCGGGGCCGGGTGACTGCCAGATTGTCCAGACCACCAGCGCCTTTTCAAATGGAAGTCCTGTCGTCGATCCGTCGCTGGACCTTTCGGTTATGCCCTCGACGGTTTCCGGGACGGCGTCGCTGACCACGATTCCCCTCAACAGAGCGACCTATGGCGCTCTGATTTCATCCGCCAATTCGCCATCGGCCTTCCATCTGGGTCGGGAAAGCAGTCCGATTTTTTCGCTGATTTCGGTTAACGGCAATGGAGAACTGGTCGATTACGACATGCTTGGGCGTAACGGTGCGCAAACCTTCGGGGAAAACATCTTCCTTCTCAAAGCGCGTTACGGTCTTGACAATGGCAATAACGGTGGTATTGCCAACGACAATGTAATCGATGAATGGGTCTCTCCTGCGGCCTCGGGCTGGACCTTGTCCAGCCTGATGGATGGCACGGGCTCTACCGAACAGAAGGTGGATCAGATCAAGGCGGTCCGACTCGCTGTGGTGACGCGCTCGTCTCAGGTTGTCAATTCCGACGCGACGACGACTCAGCTGACCTTATTCCCCGATCTCGAGCTTTCGAGGCAGGTGAGCCGCAGTCTGAGTTCAGAAGAACAAAAGTATCAATACCAGATTTTTGACTGGGTCATTCCCTTGCGCAACATGAAAGCGACCCCTAAATAGGTGGGCCCCCAAAGTCCCAGGTTTTTCTATGACCATCAAGTTCAATTCCGGCGCAATGGCATTCCGCTCACGGGGGGCGGTGTTGCCGCTGGTTCTCATCGTCCTTGTTGTGATGATGTTAGGGGGCGTTGCCCTGGTACGTTCCCTGGATACCTCGGCTCTGCTTTCCGGCAATCTGGCCTTCAAGCGGGAATCCCTCAACCGCACGACTGTCGGGCTCAGTGCGGCTTTCCTCCAGATAAAGTCGGATAAGTTCAAGACCTATTCGGAATCGAATACCGGATGCGATTCCGCACTGCCAGCTGCCTCCTGCACGGACGTGGCCCAGTGGCTGTCCATGAACTATTCGCCCCGTCTGCTCGAAACGGATGGAAACGGTGTGCCCTTGGTTCTCAAGGATAAGACGCGCTTTGATGCCAAATTCAATAGTGCCTTGAATGTGATCGACCGGAGCGCGGGCAGTGAAGTACGTTTCCTGATCGAGCGGATGTGCAATGGTTTTGGTCCTTCCAACGAAAGGATGTGCGCAGTTTCCGATCACTTCGAACGGGGCGGATCTTATCGTCAGGAAAAGCCGGGCGCGGCATCCCTGCCAATGTACCGGGTCACGATCCGCAGCGACGGCGTGCGCAATACCCAGACTTATGCGCAGGCCATCGTGACCACACGGGTGAAGTAAGCGGCTACGTTGTAAAGGAACCCCCATGAAAAAGACGTCGTTTTTTTACGCATTTGCGATCAGCCTGTCGATTGCGGGTGGCCTTGTCGGGCTAGGCAATTCCCGATCCGCGCATGCGGCAACCACGCCCCTGGCGGATCAGCCGCTTCTTACGTCGCAGGTAGCGTCCAACGTGATGCTGGATCTGTCGGTGGAATTCCCAACTGCGCTGACTCTGGCTCACGGTGGCAATTTCGCCGGTTCAGCAACATCTGCCTCCAAGCCCTATCTTGGTTATTTCGATCCGGGCAAGTGCTACACATACGGTAACGGTTATTTCAGTCCGTTCAAGAAGGCTAATGCCGACCGGACATGTGGCGGAGACTCCTGGAGTGGCCACTTATTGAATTGGGCGACAATGCAGGCCATCGACACATTTCGATGGGCCCTGACAGGTGGGAATCGTTCCACGGATTTGCCGCTTTCCTTTCCTACCAGCGCAACCGCGCCGGTTGGCACAACGATTCTGGAAAGAGCCTGGGCTTCGGGGCAAGACGTCAATACCGCGAACAGTAGCTGGACTCCGAGAGTTCTTTACGTTAATGCCGATGTCCGCAAGTTCATCAGCACCTCTGACGTCGGATTCGCAGTAGAGGGCTCGACAATATATATTGGAAACTATATTGGTAATTCGGCCTACGGTAACATGTTCAGGGTTGCCGATAGCGACTCCAGCGCCAAGGGGAATTCGCAATGCTCAAAGAGATCGTGCAAAGAATATTACGCCCGGGTCCAAGTATGCGTCGACGGGAATTTTTCGGATGGGACGAGTAAGCTCGAGGCTAATTGTCAGAAATACGTAAAGGGCGATATTGCGGTTTATAAGCCTGTTGGCCTGATGCAGCAATACAAAAATCAAATGTATTTCGGTGCTTTCGGCTACCTGCTGACTGCCGACAACAACAGAGATGGCGGTGTGTTGCGGGCAAAGGTCCAGTCGGTGTCTCCCGAAATTTTGGAAACTGGGGCATTTGCGGATGATCCGTATGGTTTTGCCAATGCCGGTTTGGGTATTTTGTATAGCGGATCCATCAATTATCTTAACAAATTCGGAAGCATCTCCCGGAACTACAAGACCTACGACCCTGTGGGTGAGATGTACGCCGAATCAATCAAGTATTTTAGGGCATTGACCCCCACGCCGTCGTACGTGTCGGGGGTTACGAACGAGATGAGAGACGGTTTTCCGGTGTTTGGCGATCCTTTATGGACGGCTACCGGGAGTGCATGGAACGATCCGGCGACGGATGTCAACTATCAGCAATACGATAGCGCTCACAGACCGCTTCCTCTTGCTCCTTTGTGGTGCAAGAAGAATTACATAATCGGAATCGGCGACGTCAGAACGCACAGCGATAGCAATCTTTCTGGGATGGAGGGTCTTTACTCAGTGCCTCCAGGCGTCGATGCCGCTATGGGAACCAGGCGAACGGCCAAGTCGTGGACAGATGCGGTTGGTGATCTGGAGGGCTCCTCCAACTTGGGGGCGCAGTCTCCCAGTGCAGTGAGCGGTTGTTGTTCCGGAAATAGCTATTTGATGGCAGGCATTGCGTATTTCGCGCACTCTGAAGACATTCGCCCGACGGAAAATATGCCCGGGACTCAGACGGTGAATACCTTCTGGATGGACGTTCTCGAAGGCGGCTGGTACGTGCATCGGAACCAGTTTTGGCTCGCTGCCAAATATGGCGGCTACAACAAGCCCAAAGGTTCGGATCCCGGTCCTTTTAATTCGTCGACCGATACCTGGAAGAGCCAGAATAGAGTCATTCGTGCCGACGCCAATCACAATATCGTGGAAACCGGCGGTACCGTCTACGATCTGCCTGACAACTATTATCCGGCCAATACCCCCGACCTCATGGTGGCCGGCCTGACCAGCGCGTTTGTAAGTATTGCATCGGGTTCCGGCGTTGGGGCCGGGGCAGCCCTCTCCAATCCCCAAGTGGATACGACGACCGGCGGTTCTCTCACCTTTCAAGGGGCTTTCGATGCGGCACTGTGGTCCGGCAATGTCACGGCGAGGAAGATCGTCAGGATTGACAACGATCCGAATAGCTCAAGCTATGGCCAACCGGTAACCACTGCTCTTTGGGATGCGGCATCGAAGCTCGACGCCATAACCTACAGTGCACGCAAGGTGGTGACGCTGGCCCCGATCAGTGCGGATAATGCGGCTCCTGCAGTCGCAGATCTGAAAGGCGTTCCTTTTGTCTTTTCCAGTTTGAGTAATGCCCAGAAGCTTGCTCTCAGCAAGACGATTACAACACCCGCCGGTGACAATACAGATGGGCAGCGGATATTGAATTACCTGCGTGGTGACCGGAGCAACGAATCTACAGCCACCGAGTCCCGGCTATATCGTCAGCGTGGTTCTAAGCTGGGCGATATTGGCGATTCAAAAATCGTCTATCTGGGCAGTAAGCCAAGTGCGCTTTATGTGGATTCTTACAATCCGGGCTACCAAGCATTTGTGAATGCAACAACTCGGCTGCCGCTTGTCTTTGTAGGTGCAAATGACGGGATGCTGCACGCCTTTGACGCAACGGACGACGCAACTACGGGGGGTAACGAGATTTTCGCGCTTGTTCCTTACGCAGTGTTCGGCGGTCCGGATAACAATGCGGAAATGAGTGGAATCCAGGCGCTTGCTAGAAAAAGCTACTCACATCATTACTACGTGAACGCGACACCGGAGATTCGGGATGTGGATTTTGCGCGAGCCGGTGGAGTGACCCAGTCCGATTCGAGCAAGAGTGACTGGCGCACCTTGCTTGTGGTTGGCTTGGGTAAAGGTGGCAAGAGTTTTGTTGCGATGGATGTCACGAATATTTCCGCCACCCTGTCGGAAGCGGAAATCGCCAGTAAGGTTCTGTGGGAGTTTTCCAACCCTGACATGGGCTTCAGTTTCGGACGTCCGCTTATTGCAAAAACGAAGCGGTGGGGGTGGGTTGTCATTCTGACCGGCGGTTATAACAACGTCGGTGGCAATACGGCCAGCGGCTACAAACCCGGGCAGGGTGTCATTTTTGTGCTCGACCCCAGAAATGGCACGCTGTTGCAAGCCATTTACACCGGCGAAGGCTCGGAGAGCGATCCGCTTGGGCTTGCTCAGGTAGAGGGCTACACCCAGAACTATCAGGACTACACGCTTGAGTATGTCTATGGTGGCGATCTCAAGGGCAATATGTGGCGCTTCGATTTCACGGATGGCAGCAGGAACGTGCCAGCGCCGACAAAGATCGCTCAATTCAAGGGGCCTGATGGCGTGGTGCAGCCGATTACCGTCGCACCGAAGATTGAATATGCCGCGGAGGGATTGAAGCGCTATGTCTTCGTGGGTACCGGCCGCTACTTGGCGGGATCGGATCAAAGCAACACTCAGCCAAATTCGTTCTACGGCCTTCGCGATGGGACGAAGACTCACGCTTTTGGCAACAGCGCAAACCAGACGGCATTGCCCTCGGATGTTTCGTTCCCCATTACCCGAAGCTCGATGACCAAGGTCAGCAGCCTGCTTTCCGGGGCGACACTTTCCGAGTCTACGCCGATGGGGTGGTACTACGATCTGGTCGGGGTTTCCAAGGCCGGGATCACGGAGCGGGTGATCAACAGCCTGCAGGCCAATGACGGTGTTGTCAGCTGGATTGGATCGATATCGAATGACGATCCCTGCTCTCCCGGAGGCGGCGCCAAGCTCTATTCGGTCCAATATGGCACCGGGCAGACGGTGTTGCGCGAGCTGGTTGCCGAATTGGGCTCGCCGATCGAGTGGCAGACGGTGGACCAGGGGCTTGCCGGCATCACTTTGCTTCGGGTCGGATCGGGTATCCGAATCATGGGGACGGACGTTACCGGGGCTTCCAAGCTCTACGGCAGCACCATCGCGGAGTCGGACGATCCTCGGGTGGTTAACTGGCGGATCATCCGCGAATGAGTGGGACCGCTGCCTTACGATGTGACGAATGCTGGAAATATTGCCCGAACTATAGAGGGTATGTATAATGCGCCGCTCTTGGAGCCGCTGTAGCTCAGTCGGTAGAGCAGCGCATTCGTAATGCGAAGGTCACCAGTTCGATTCCGGTCAGCGGCACCATAATGAAAAAAGCAGATAGGCCAATCCTCCGGGGTTGGCCTTTTTGTTGGGCTATCGGCCGGGCTCGTTGCAGCTTGGAAAATGCGATTTTGGCGACATTGGCCAGGATCGGAACAGGGTCCGTTCAGCTATGCATGGGTTGCTGGGGTTCATCATCATTGGTGGCTGCATCTGCGCGGTTGTCGCAAGCTTCGTCCTGTTTGCGCTCGACATGCGCAAGAGTCGGCTTGGGGCAGAGCGTAGGCAAAAGCTCATGGACCGTCTTCACAAGTAGTTGGTGCAGGCGGGTGGGTCGTGATCGAAGTCGGGCTCGATCACCCGCTGTTCAGACGGGCTGAAATCCTGATTTGTGTTCAGTCGCATTGTGGCGTTGGTGGCGTGCGGCCACCATTTTGCTTGAGCGCTTTGATCCGCCCTGTCTGATGTGTCGCTCCGTTGCCTTTTGCCGGTGAAATTTCCGGGCTGGCCGAGAGATTTCAGTTGCTGCCGCTCTTGGATGAATTCTTGAGTCTCGCGCTTTTGAGATGGGCAAACTCGTGGCGCATCCGGGCGAGTTCTTGCAGGCGGGCGGCAACGCGGAAATTGACCGAGCCGTCGGGCATTTCGCCTTTTTCGTCGGGCGTGCCCGCGGTGAGCAGTTCGAGGGCCTGATCGACGTCGGCGATTGCCCAGACCTTGAAGTGGCCTTCACGCACAGCGTCGACGACCTCTTTGTTCAGCATCAGATCGCAGACATTGGATTCGGGAATGAGCACGCCCTGATCGCCGCTGAAGCCGCGTGCCTTGCAGATGTCGAAGAAACCCTCGATCTTTTCGTTGATACCGCCCACTGCCTGGACGCGACCGAACTGATTGACCGAACCGGTTACGGCCAGCGACTGCTTGAGCGGCAGGTCGGCGATGGCCGAGAGCAGGGCGCACAGTTCGGCGAGAGAGGCGCTATCTCCCTCGACGCCCCCATAGGATTGCTCGAACACGAGACTGGCCTTGAGCGACAGGGGCATACGCAGCCCAAAGCGGGAGGCGATGAAGGCGGAGAGGATGAGTACGCCCTTGGAGTGGATCGGGCCGCCAAGTTTGACCTCGCGTTCGATGTCGACGACATCGCCTTCGCCAACCCGCACGGTGGCGGTGATACGCACCGGGTGCGCGAAGGTGCTGTCGCCGAGCATGGTAACGGCCAGTCCGTTGATCTGTCCGACGTGCTCGCCGGTGCTATCCACCAGGAGATGGCCGCGCAGGATTTCGTCGAGGTAGCGCATACGGATGCGCTCGTTGCGGCGTCGGTGTGCGTCGAGGGCGGCCTCGACGTGCTGCCGTTCGATGAGAGCGGCTCCTTCCGTTGCGGCGAAGTGATCCGCTTGACGCATCAGGTCGTCGAGGGGTTGGGTGTGGGTTGTGAGGCGCTGGGCGTCGCTGGCGAGGCGCGCCGCGTGTTCAATCACGCGCGCTACGGCGGCCGCCGATAGCGGACGCAACTTGTCTCGACGGGCCAGGGTGGCGATAAGTCGGGCGTAAGCGGCGGTGTTGGCCGGGCTGCGCTCGATTTCACTTTCCAGGTCGGCATTGATTTTGAACAGCGCAGGGAACTCCGGGTCGTACTGGCAAAGCAGGTAATAGACAAGCCGTTCGCCGATGAGGACGACTTTCAGGTCGAGCGGCATCGGTTCCGGTTCGATCTGCACCGTGCTTGAGAGGCCGAGCAGGTCCGAGAGCGATTCGATGCGGATGCGGCCGGCCTTCAGGCAGCGCTTGAGGCCTTCCCAGGCATAGGGCTGATTCAGAACCTTCACGGCATCGAGCATCAGGAAGCCGCCATTGGCACGGTGCAGGGCGCCGGCGCGGATCAGCGTGAAATTGCTCATCAGCGTGCCCATGTGGACAACGTGCTCGATACGTCCGACGAGATTCTGCAGCGTGGGATGGTCTTCATAGACCACCGGGCGGGCGCCGTCGGCGGGGTTCTCGACGAGGAGATTGACCAGGTAGCGCTGGACCGAGATGGTGCCCGAGTAAGTGGTGACTTCCGCGTCTTCTTCGCTGCGGGAGGAATCGCGCAGGGATTCGCCGCTCTCGATGATGTCCTGCAAGGCGGCCTCGAGATATGTGCCGACCTCGGGCAGGTCGGCGTAATCGGTTTTGAGGTCGTCGACCAGGTGCGTCACGGTGACTCGCAGGGCTTCGCTGCCGGCCTGTTTGATGCGGTTCTGCAAGTCGCGGCGCCAGCGCGGAAACTCGTTGGTGAGCTTGTGCATGCGCTCGCGCAGGGCTTTGATATTGGATTCGAGTTCGTGTTGCCGCTCTTCGGGGAGCGCGGCAAACTCTTCCTGAGAAAGCGTGGTTTCGTCGTCTTTCAGTGGAACGAAGGCGAAGCCGTGGGGAGTGCGCAGCAGGGCTACGCCGACCTTCACGGCGTCCTGGCCGAGCGCCTGGAATTCGGCCTCCTCACGCTGCTTTTCTTCTTCCTGCATCGCGTCGATGCGGGAGCGGTATTCGTCGCTCTGGAAAACGGCGCTGATTGCGGGGATCAGTTCGGCGACGAAGTGCTGCATGTCGTCGCGAAGCCGTGCTCCGCGACCGCAGGGCAGGCGCAGCAGATTGGGACGGTCGGCGTTGGTGAAGTTGTAGACATAACACCAGTCGGCCGGAGCCTGACCGCTTTGGCGCTCGGCTTCGAGAAGCTGACTGGTCATGGCGTGGCGACCGCTGCCGGTCTCACCGAGCACGAAGAGGTTGTAGCCGTCGTGGTGGATGTCGAGACCCAGGTGGATGGCCTCGACGGCGCGGGTATGGACCTGCGCTGCGTCTATATCGGGAAGGGCGTCGGTGCTGGAAAAATCGAGGTCGACCGCATCGCAGGCGGTGTACAGCACTTCCGGAGACAGCGGAGTGGTTGGACGCATCGGGCAGGCCTTTTGGCGTTCTTCGCTACAAGCTTACTTAGGCTTGCACAGTGTACGCCAGCAGGGTCGATGCCGTTGGAGTTGGGTATGCCGGGGCGAGGGATCCACCCCGGGCTTGTCGAAATCCGCTTAGTGCTTGCGGCCGAGTCCGCCGAGCAGGAAGGCGATGGGACGCTGGCCTTTCTGGGGGCTGGCTTCTTCCTTCGTGCCGGCGGCGTCTGAAGCGGCTGCCTTTGGGGTGCGTTCTTCGTAGGGCTTGCTGAAGTCGAAGCCGTCAGCGGCGATGTGCGAGGGGTGGCGCGAGCGTTGCGGGCTACGTTCGCGGGAGTCGCCGCGAGACTCGCGGGGAGGCCGTTCGCGGGCGTCTCCGCGGGGGCCGCGTTCGGGCCGCGGGCCGCGCTCGGAGGCCGACGCGCTTTCCGCGGCGCTGCGCGAGGCGGGGGCGCCGCGCTTGCGTCGGGCGCCTTCCGAGTCGAAAAAGTCGGGCTCAGGATCGAAACCGGGAACGATTTCCTGCTTGATCTCGAGCTTGATCAGTTTCTGTATGTCGGCGAGGCGGTGACGTTCTTCGGAACTGACCAGCGACACGGCCTTGCCGGACTTGCCGGCCCGACCGGTACGGCCGATGCGATGGACGTAGTCTTCGGCGGTATGGGGCAGTTCGAAATTGATGACCGAGGGCAGGTCCTCGATGTCGAGGCCGCGGGCGGCCACGTCGGTTGCGACGAGGACGCGGACCTTACCGCTCTTGAAGTTTTCGAGGGTTTCGGTGCGGGCTTGCTGACTTTTGTCGCCGTGGATCGAGTCGGCCGAGATGCCGTGGCGCTCGAGGAAATGGGCGAGGCGGCTGCAGGCGAATTTGGTGTCCACGAAGACCAGCACCTGATTGGCTTCGTCCTCATGACGCACGATGTGGGCAAGCAGGTTGCGCTTGAGACCGCTGGAAACCGGGTGAACGATGTGGCTGATGGTTTCGCTCACCATGTTGCGGCGGGCGACTTCGATCAGCTGCGGGTTCTTCAGCATCTGGTCGGCGAGTTTCTTGATTTCGTCCGAGAAGGTCGCAGAAAAGAGCAGGCTCTGACGTTGCTTGGGCAGCAGACTGATGATGCGGGTGACATCCGGGATGAATCCCATGTCGAGCATCCGGTCGGCTTCATCCAGGACAAGCGCTTGCACGCTGCCGAAATTGAGGCACTTCTGTTCGACCAGGTCGAGCAGGCGTCCCGGCGTTGCCACGAGCACTTCGATGCCAGCGCGGATTTCTTCGATCTGTGGCTTGATGTCGACGCCGCCATAAGCGCACAAGCTGCGGATCGGGACGTACTTGCTGTAGGCCTTGACCGATTCGTGTACCTGGATGGCGAGTTCGCGCGTCGGCGCGAGTACCAGCATCTTCGGTTGTGCCGGCTGGAAGCGCTGGCGTTCGCGGCCACGGGAACGGGCCGATTGACGTTCCTGGTTCGGGGTGCGGCGCGAAGCGGACGGCGAGGGGACGAACGGCGGGCGTTCCTGCGGCGCCAGGCGGTGCAGTGCCGGCAGCATGAAGGCGGCAGTTTTTCCGGATCCGGTCTGCGAGGAAACAAGCAGGTCGCGGCCTTCGATGGCGGCGGGAATCGCCTGGGCCTGGACGGGGGTCGGGTCGGTGTAACCGGCTTGGGTAAGGGCTTTAAGCAGGGCTTCGTGAAGCCCGATTTCTGCAAAGGTCATCAATTTCTTTCGTGTAGAACAGCGCCACACAATCGGGGTGACCCGATGCGCGGACGCAAAAATGCGACGCCAACCAACGAAAGTGTGGAGAGACTCTGCCTGGGCGAGAGAATTCGAGACATTTCGGCACAACAAGCTTTGTGCCAGGGCGGTGTTTAGGGATCTACACCAGGAGGCAGGGGGGCTTGGGAGATGCGGCGAGGTTCGCGAAGCGAAAAATCATTGCAATTCAGTGCGATAGATAGCCTTGAACTGCATGAGGCGCGGATTCTACTGGCCGGCTTGACGCGTGTCGAGCGATTTCTTGTGGTTTTTTGTGACAGCCGTTCGCGTCGGGCGAAAACGCCTACGTGGCGAGTGATGGCGAAAAGACCTCGGTGACGAGGACTCTTTGCCTGCCGAACGAGAAGTTCGAGCGCCGTGCCCACAGGACGTCAAACGCGCGATGATCGACTGGTGGGGACCGATCCTGGTGGAATATTACGCCGGCACCGAGGGCAACGGCTTCGACATCGGCACTCGACGTGATGACGGTAAACACCACCTCGCATTGCCGCCCCAGTTCGGCCGGCGTCGCACAAATCGTCGCGGGCAGGCCGGCCACACTTTCCGGACGGCGTGCCCAGATGTGCAGCGCATGCCCGGCACGCTGCACATGCAGGGCCATCGGACGACCCATCACGCCAAGGCCGATGAAGCCGACCTTCATGCCTGCCCCGACAACTTTTCCAGCAACTTGAGCACGGCGATGGAGTCTTCCTCACCCAGGCCGGAGCCGACCATGGCATTGAACATCTGTGCGGTGGCGGCCGAACCCGGCAGGCAAAGCCCTAGTTCGTGGGCCGTCTGCATCACGATGTTCAAGTCCTTTTCGTGCATCCAGCTCTTGAAGCCCGGCTTGAAATTGCGGTCGAGCATGCGCTGGCCATGGTTTTCGAGAATGCGCGAATAAGCGAAGCCGCCGAGCAGCGCCTCGCGCACCTTGCCGGCATCGACGCCGTTCTTGTTGGCGAAGGCGAAGGCCTCGGCCACCGCCAGCACGCCCATGCCGGTCACGATCTGGTTGGCGG
>ERZ650300.953-NODE-953-length-17128-cov-14.941135_pt1 | contig 17128 bp, 16 predicted proteins | sample MGYA00376236_ERZ650300 | MGnify/ENA primary metagenome ERZ650300 (study PRJEB26733, sample SAMN07839303) | wastewater metagenome | biome: urban; feature: wastewater treatment plant; material: waste water | place: USA: North Carolina | collected 2016-04-28 ...
ATTTTACTGCAGGACTTTCTTGACTTCTTGTATAAATTTTCCAATCAGAATCATACATATCAAGTTCAATTTTATCAACAGTTTTAATTCGTGTTTTACTGCCAGTTCTGAAATATTTTCTATGTGTAACACCACCTTTACAATCAGGTGCTTGCGGGTATTCAGTAGTTTTTTCATCAAAAACTTTTACATTTGGGTTTTCATTAGGGACAATACCAGTGGCATTTATTTGATGTAATGCTTGTAAGTCGTTATTGTAAACTTCAATATAGCCCCACTCAAAAAACTTATAAATAATATAGCAATAATTTTTTTCATACATATAAAATTAAAATTTAATATCAATAAGCTATATTCTACGTTACTTTTTATATTTGCTGTTTCTGTTTTTATGACTTCTTATTTATGGATTAGTAATATTGATAAAGTTTCAATTTTAATTTTTGGACTTCTTATTCTTTCATTGTCTTATAAGACATATTTTGATAGACTATTTAGCAGTGAGAGATTGCTTTTTTTAGGCAATATTTCTTTCGCATTTTATTTAACACAATTTGCTAGTTTTATCATTTTTGAACAAGCTATTAAGTTTGTGAGTTTTAATGATTTTTATTTAACGGTTGTGGTTAAAATTACTTTTGTATTGCTCCTCAACTTACTTTTTGCTAAAGTTTGTTATTCTTATTATGAGGAGCCAATTAGAAAGTATATTGTACAAAAATTTACCAAAAAATAATAAATGAAAATATCCGTAATCGTTCCGGTTTACAATGTTGAAAATTATCTAGAGAAATGCTTAAATTCTCTGGTGAATCAGACTTTGCAGGAAATAGAAATTCTAGTCATCAATGACGGAAGTACGGATAATTCTCAAAAAATTATAGAATTTTTTCAAAGTAAATTTCCTCAAAAAATAAAAACTTTTGCAAAGGAAAACGGAGGATTAAGCGATGCGCGAAATTATGGAATAGACAGAGCAACTGGCGAATTTCTTGCTTTTGTAGATTCAGATGATTATGTTTCGGCAACAATGATGGAAGAAATGTATGGTTTAGCAAAAAAACACGAAGCCGAAATTGTAATTTGTAATCTCCAAAAAGTTGACGAAAACGGAATCGTGACTCAAAAACTCACGCAAATCCCGAATTCGCCTGAAAAAATAGACTTGGAAAAGCATTTTTCAGTGTTTTCGGATATTTCTTATTTTGCTTGTAATAAAATTTTCAAACGAGAACTTTTTGAAGGGAAAAGATTTCAAAAAGGAATGCATTTCGAGGATATCGAATTGATTCCGAAAATTCTGCTTCAATGTAAAACTTTGGCAAAAACAGATGCGTTTCATTATCAATATTTAGAAAGAAGCAATTCTATCTCAAAATCTCACACGGAAAGAGGTTTGGATATTTTAAAAGCTGTGAAAAATGTAGAAATTGCATTTGAAAATTCGGAATATTCACACAAGAAAACAGAACTGAAAAACTTTCAAATTTTAGAAGGTGTTTATACTTTTTTGGCGTATCTCGCTTTTGTAAAAGAGGATGAGGTGTACCAAAAAATGTCTTCGGAATTGAAAAAGTTCATTAAGGAAAGAAAAATTTCAACTTTTGAAATCTTGAAATATCAAAGATTTGGGAAAAACTATTTGCTTTCGCTTCCTCTGAAAAAACAAGTGTATTACTTGCTGTATTTCTTCGGACTTGAAAAAATTATTAGAAAAATGATTTGAAAAACACGCAAAGTCGCAAAATGAGTTTTTGAAATTTTACATTTTTAGGTCGCAAAGATTTTAACTTCGTTAAAATAAAATTTAATCCATTTTTGTGTCTTCCTCAAAATTCATTTGAGAGAGCAGAATTATTCCGATAATGATAGGAATGAAAAGTCTGATTTCCCACAAAATACCCACCATTAAAATCATCAATAAATAAGGCGAACAAAGAAGCAAGAATGCTGAAATTTTGCTAATGTTTTGTTGTGAACTGCTTATTTTTTGAGTCCATCTGATGAAAATAATGAAGAATAGGATGCCTAAAATATTATTGGGTTTGGTAAGATTTTGTACCAAATAAATACCTTCACTTACGGTTGCTTCGTCTGTTTTCATGAAAATTCTCACCGAAATATAAGCCAACAAAAAAGCAAAAACGGGTAATGCAATGATTCTGATGAATTTCTGTAATTTTTCTTTTTTCAATATTTCTTTGTTTAGAAATAAAGCGCCTAAAAAAGCGATATTCAAGCTAGAAGTTTCTCTATTTAAGGTAGAAATAAAAATGAGTGCTGAAATAAAAATGAGTTGTTTTGGTTTTCTTTCTTCGAAATATTTCAGTGTGAAAAATACGGTAATTGCAAATAAAAATAGAGCTGGACTGTCATAAGGTGTTAAAACGTAGCTGGTAACACTAATCAACAATAAAATAAAGGTGTGAATTATTATTTTAACCACTTCTGAAGTTTTAGCAAATGTTTTCAGTGCGAAAATTTCACTCAATGAAAAGGAAGTGAGCACAAGAAAAAAAGCATTAAAAAGGAAAAAACTGTGGTAAAACGGAGTTCCGTACTGTAATGCATATTCTTTTAGAGTAGGATTTAGGTTTGTAAAAACGGCATTAAATTGTTCAAAAAACCAAACCAATGTATCTCTGGAGATAAATCTAAAATTGTAAACGTTGCTGTAGTAATAATCTGGCAGTTTTTCTAATGTTGAATAAGGAAAATAAGCAGAATTAAAGCCATAGAACACCATCGTCAAAAGGACTATTGGTAGCAATAAATTTATCAGGAGTTTATCAGAGATTTTCTGCATCAGCAAATTATTTGATAACAAATTTAATTTTTTTCGCTGAATAATGGAATTAATAAAGCAATAGTTTTCCTAACGATTAAAAAAATTATATATTTGTATATTGTTGAGATAGCTACAGGAAATGGTTTTTTTACACCCTGCATTTACTTTATTATTTATTTTTCTATTTTTTGCTTCTTTATTAGAACTGTTCCAATATAAGAAAAAGACTCCCGTGTTTACTATAATTGCGGGAGTGGTGCTTATTCTTTTAGCAGGATTTAGATATTATGTGGGAGCAGATTATCCAGCTTATAAAAATTTATTTGTAGGTTTTTCTATTTACACAGACTATTCAGATGTCTTTAATAAAGCAATCTTTAAAAAATCGGCAGAAGAGATAGAGTGGATTTTTGTATTGATTAATAAAATCATTTTTGATTTAGGAATGCCATTTTACATCGTGACTTTTGTGATGGCATTAATTACAGTAAGTCTTAAATTATCTACCATTTATAAATTTTCTCCTCTTCCTGCATTGTCTACTTTATTTTATTTTATGCCAGTATTTTTTTTCGAGGATTCTGGACAGATGAGACAAGGTGTGGGAATAGCAATTTGCGTTTTTTCTTTTCGGTATATTGTAGAGCGAAACTTAATGATGTTTTTGCTTTGCATTTATTTAGCATTAGGATTTCATAAGACTTCTATCGTTTTTTTACCTGCGTTTTGGCTTGTAAATATACCCATGAATAGTAAGAGAATTTTGTGGGCATTGGTAATTTGTTTATTGCTTTCACCATTAGAACCGTATAAATTGTTTGGTGAAATGTTTACTTCGCTTCTGCCTCAAGATGTTTCTGGTGGCTATGATGCTTATGTGAATGATAGTCAGTTTGGTGGCGATTTAGAATACGGGATTACGGATATTGTAAAAATTTTCTTTGTTATTACTTTACTTATTTTCGAAAAAGAAGGTTCTAAGAAGATAGCCTATTTTGAATATGTGAGGAACTTGGCTGTTTTTGGGTTGTGTATGTATTATTTTTTTAGAGGGACTAGGATTTTTGCAATTAGATTACCGGGAGTTTATATGTTTTTCTTGACTATGTTTGTGATTCCGAGTTTAATCTATGCAGTAGAAGATAAGGTGAAAAAAGTTTTAATATCAGGATATTTATTATATCTAACTTTAATGTACTTTAATTTTGCAAAATCTAATGGTAATGCAGGTAATTTCACACCAAGTAAATATCAGAATATACTTTGGAAATAAAATTTGAACAAAGAGAAAAGTTATGGATAAAATAGATGCATTTTTGCACACGATAAATTTTCCGAGTTTTTATTTAAAGGTGATACTGTCTTTTATCACTTCGCTTCTGATTACGTATTATTCTATTCCTACCATTATAAAAATTTCTAGAAGAAAAAACTTGATGGATGAACCTGGGCAAAGAAGTTCCCACGAAAGAAAAATCCCCAATTTAGGAGGAATAGCTCTATTTTTTGCCATTTCTGTAAGTGCTTCTATTTATGCATATCAATTGTTTGATTTGTATAAATTTCTTTTTGCTTCCTTAGTTATTTTGTTATACATCGGGGTGATGGATGATATAGTAGTGATGAGGGCTTATAAAAAATTAGTAGCGCAAATAGTGGTTTCTGCTATGTTGGTTATAGGGTCAGATGTAAGAATAAGGAATTTTTTTGGAGTTTTTGGCGTTTATGAACTCAATTATTTTTTGAGTGTAGTCTTTAGCATTATTACGTTTATTATTTTGGTAAATGCGTTTAATTTAATTGATGGAATAGATGGTTTGGCAGGCAGTTACGGATTAATTTGTTTTGGACTTTTTGGGATCAGTTACTACCGATTAGGAGAATATAATTATCCGTTGGTGATCTTGTCTACTACTATCATGGGAAGTATAATTGGTTTTTTGTTTTATAATTTATCAGACCGGACCAAGAAAATTTTTATGGGAGATACCGGTTCTATGGTCTTGGGTTTTCTTTTGACTTTCACTGCAATTTGTTTTATTGATATTTTTATCGCAAAAAGAGGTCCAGGTGTAGTTTACTATCATTTAAATTCAGCACCGGTGATTGCTGTTGCGATTTTAATTTTGCCAATAATTGATACTTTAAACGTTATCATTATAAGATTAGCAGAAAAGCGTTCACCTTTCGAAGCAGATAAAAATCACATTCATCATAAATTATTGAGAATGGGATTATCTCATAAAAGAGCTACTTTTTATATTATTTCTTACTATCTTTTCATTGTTTTAGTAGCTTATTTTTTGAGACATATAGAAAATAATTCTCTTTTACTTCTTATCATTGGTTTAGGATTTTTAGGAGCTTATTTACCTGATATTGTCTTGAAGAAAAAAATTAAGAATTAAATGTTACTTTTGTAAAAAATAAAATTAATGATGAAGAAATTTAACCTACTCATTTTATTCATGTTTATTATCGTTACTTCTTGTATCAATATAAAAGATGTAAGGTATTTACAGCCCAATGAAAATCTTGTACTTAATTCCGAAGGACTTATTTCTTATGATAATATGCCCAAATACAGAGTGACAAGACATGATATTCTGAAACTGAACATCATTACTACTTCAAAAGGAGATGCTGCACAATTTTACTCTAGTCTTCATGCTCAGCAAGGTGGAGCAACTTCTGGTGGTGGTAATGGATCTAGTTTTTATTTCAACGGATTAAGAATAGATGAAAAAGGGGAAATTTATATTCTAGGAATTGGAAAAATAAAAGCAGAAGGAAGAACTATTGAAGAAATTCAAACTGATATTCAAAATAGAGTAAATGAGAATTTTTTACCCGAAAAATCAGAAGTTAGACTTTTTTTAGAGGGAATAAAATATACCTTTTTGTATGATGTGGAGGGAAAATCTATGCAAAAGACAGCATCAGAAGTTTCTATAAGCATTCTAGAAGCTATAGCGCAAAACGGAGGTTTAGACAAAAGTGTAGACAGAAAAAACGTAATCATTTATAGAAAATTTCCAGAAGGGATAAAAAAAGCTCAAATTGATTTAACCAGAGAAGATTTACAAAACTCACCTTACTTTTGGTTGCAAAATGGAGATTTGGTGGTCTTTAATACCAGAGCGAAGAGTTTTTATGGTTTTGGCAAAGAACCTTTACAGACGCTTACTACTGGAGTTTCTATTCTTACTACAGCACTTTCGATATATTTATTGATAACTAAATTATAATTGATGATTCCTGAAAAAAACATAAATGAAAGTAATAATCCGGAAAAAGAAAAAGTAGGAACTTTTGATTTTTTTAATTTTGAGCACTTTCTTAGCAGAATAATTAAAAACTGGTATTGGTTTTTAATTTTAGGATTTTTAGGATACGTTACCGCATATATTTACAATAAATATTATGCGCAGAGAGTTTATGCTTCTAGTACTACCGTAAGTATTTCTAATAATTCTTCTAGCTATTTTACTCCTAATCAGTCTATTAACTTCATTTGGGGAAATAGTTCTAATCAAGAAGGTTTATTTCTTAAAAAACTACTTACCTCTAGATCTCATAATGAATATTTAGCCCAAAAATTAGATTTATTTGTAAATTACAGTACCAAAGGAAGACTAAAAAGTACGTATGTAGACAAAGACGATTCGCCAGTATTTTTAGTAATAGATAAAAATCATCCGCAGGTTGTAAATCAAGAAATAACGCTTATTCCTAAATCTTCAGGAAAATATGAAGTGGTTTTGCCAGAAGAATTTTCAGTGAATAATCTTTATGATTATAATGCCGAAGAATTTAAGAGAACTTCGAATTTTAAAAGAGTTCCTAATAAAATTATTGGTATAAATGAATGGTATGAAACGCCATTCCTTAAATTCAAATTGATAAAAAATAATCAACCTCTTGAAATAGATTTACAGAATATTGTAATTAATCTCAGAACCATCGACCAAACGGTAAATGAAATAAAATCTACCCTTACCATAGAATTTGACGAAGAACTGAGTACTATGATGATTATTAGCAAGAAAGGCTATAATCTTAACAGTACGGTGAATTTTCTCAATAGAAGTGTAGAAGAACTCATCGAAAAAAGGAAAAGAGATAAAAGCATCGTAGAAAAAAATACCGTAGAATTTATCAAGGAAAATTTAGATAAAGCTAAAATAAAACTAGACTCTAGTTCTGCCAAACTCAATACCATTAAAGTACAAGAAAAACTAACCGATGAAAAAGGAGATGTTTCTGGTATTTTGCAAAATATCAATACTTTAGAACAAAAAAGAGCGGAAATCATTACCAAAGTTAACGCCCTTAATGCTGTAAGAAATTCTGTCGGGAAAAATCTTGATAATATTATCAATTTAAATGCAGCAGGTGTAGAAGATGGTACTTTTAACGCCTCTGTTGCAGAACTTAAAACACTTTACGCAAAAAGAGCAGAACTATCTACCATTTACACACCGCAATCAGAACCTATCAAAGAAATTAATCGATTAATTAATGAGGCGAGAGGAAATTCCTACAAACATCTCAACAGATATTACGGAGTTTATGATGCAGAGTTGGCTACGCTTAATAATCAGATTGCAAAATATGAAATGGAATTGGGTTCTCTTCCATATAAACAACAGAAATTTGTAGATGCACAAAGAGGTTTCACCGTAAATGAAACAACTTATAGTACGCTTTTAGGAAAACTTTCTGAAGCAGAACTTAGACTGAAAACCAATACCTCTGATATTACAGTTATTGACAAAGCTAAAAATCTAGGACAAGCACCTATTTCTCCTAATATTGCTTTCATTAGAAATATTCTTTTATTAGGATTTTTATTAATTCCTTTATTAATTCTGCTCATTTCTGAGTTGCTAGACAATAAAGTAAGAGTGATTAAAGAAATCGTAAATGCAACTAAAATTCCACTTTTAGGAGTTATTGGTAAAAATAATCACGAGAATAATTTAAGTGTTTTAGAAAAACCAAAATCTTCAGTTTCTGAAGCATTTAGAGGAGTGAGAGCCAATCTTAGGTTTTTATATAACGAAGACGGTAAGAGTAAAGTTCTGTTGGTGACTTCTTCCGTTGGTGGTGAGGGAAAAACATATGTTTCTATCAATATTGCTTCTGTTTTAGGATTAAGTGGCAAGAAAACCATTTTATTAGGAATGGACCTTAGAAAACCGAAAATTTTTGGAGATTTCAAAGTAGATAATAAGATAGGAATTTCTAATTATCTTACTGGCGAAGTAAAAATGGAACAAATCATCAACAAGACCAGAATTCCAGATTTAGATGTAATCACTTCTGGTCCTATTCCGCCAAATCCTTCAGAATTATTGATGAGTGAGAGAAATCACCAATTTATAGAAGAATTGAAGAAAATTTATGATTTTGTTATTATAGATTCTCCACCAGTTGGTTTAGTAGCAGATTCTTTTGAATTGATGAAGTATAGTGATGCTAATGTTTACGTAGTAAGACATGAGTATACCGAAAAATATATGCTTAAAATGGTAACCGAAAAGTATCATAACAATGAAATTAAACATCTAGGACTTATTTATAATGACTTCGAGATGGATAAAGGCTACGGATATGGTTACGGCTACGGGTATGGTTACGGATATGGTTACGGATATTTTGATGAAGATGCCAGTTATGAAGAGCCTACTTTGATAAAATTACGCAATAAATTAAAGAAAATACTGAAGATTAAATAATATTTCTCCCTCTTTTTTTGAGGGAGTTTTTTTAACATAAAACAATATTTAAAACACATTTGGGTTTTAAATAAAAATATTTAAATAAAATTTATACTTTAAGTAGTAATATTTAACTAAACATTAAGATAAGTCTTAATGTAAAAATGTTTTATATTTGCAGATTATTAAGCCGCTGAAGTTGTAAGTAACCCACAGCAAACATGAAGAGAAAAACATTAGTAATCATCGCCTTATTTTTCATCAATCTTTTTGCCCATGCTCAAAGACACGAAATAGGTATACAATTGGGAACAAGTAATCTTACCGGTGATATTGGTAAGACTAAATACATCAATCCTTTTCCTAATAGTATAAATAATTTAGCTAATGAAGGAATACCTTTTTATGGTGCAATTATGTACAGAATGAATTTTAATCCATATCAATCGGTAAGATTTAGACTTGCTTACAACCATATTCAGTTTAATGATAAATATGCTCAGGAATTATACAGAGCAAGTAGAGGTTTGTACGGAACCAATTCTGTTTATGAAGCTTCTGCTATTTTTGATTATAACTTTTTACCAGTAAACGAAGAACAAAAAAGTATGCTCAGTCCATATATTTTTGGAGGAATTTCTGGCTTAATGTTTAACACGACTTTAGAAGGAAATAAATTTGGTTTTGCCATTCCTTTTGGAGCAGGTCTTAAATATAAATTTAACTATAACTGGGCATTGTTCGGAGAATTTATGTTCCGTGCTACCAATAGTGACACACTAGATTATAGTGATGAATACAATCTAGGAAATTTAAATTCTAAAGATTGGATGAATTCTATGTCTCTTGGTCTTTCTTATTCATTCGGAAGACCACCATGTTATTGTCAATAAGTAAATAATGATGCAGGAAATTTTAGAAAAAATTGATAAAAATAATCTTCCAAAACATGTAGCCATCATCATGGATGGAAACGGAAGATGGGCAAAATCCAGAGGAGAAGAAAGAACTTTTGGACATAAGAATGCCATTTCAGCAGTAAGAAACGCTATTTCCGCTTGTAATAAAGTAGGAGTAGAATATCTTACCCTTTATACTTTTTCTACAGAAAACTGGAATCGTCCTAATGATGAGGTAGACACATTAATGAGTTTACTTTCTGAAACATTATTAAAAGAAGCTGCAGAACTTTTTTCTAAAGGAGTTAGATTGCATGTCATCGGCGAAGTAGAAAAACTTCCCACTCTAGTAAGAGAGCAACTTCTAAATGTAGTAGAGCTTACTAAAGAAAATTCAAAAGGTAATCTCGTTCTTGCATTAAGTTATGGTTCGCAAAGAGAAATTCTAAACGCAGTAAAAGAAATTGCCCAAGAAGTAAAAGAAGGAAAAATTTCTACAGAAGATATAGACGAAACACTATTCGAAAATCATCTTTATACTAAAGATTTACCTCCAGTAGATTTACTAATCAGAACCAGCGGAGAAGTGAGAATCAGTAATTTCTTACTTTGGCAAATTGCCTACGCAGAATTACAATTTTTAGATATATTTTGGCCAGATTTTCAGGAAGAACATCTTTACCAATGTATCATAAACTACCAAAACAAAGAAAGAAGGTTTGGTAAAACCAGTGAACAAATCACTAATTAATTTTTTATAGAATATTATAACCAATGAGATATATTTTAATCCCAATTTTTTTATTTTTTGCGTCTGTAGATCTTTCGGCGCAGGTAACTCCTAACCAAGAAACTGCCGCTGCTCAAAATCAGCCTTCTTCTTATATCTTAAAAGACATTGTAGTAGATGGTGTAAAAAAATACACTCCTGCTCAAATTTTGAGATTTACAGGACTCAGCAAAGGAGAAGTAGTAGATATTCCTGGGCAAAAAATCAGCAGCGCTGTTAAAAAACTTTGGGAAACAGAATCATTCTCAGAAGTAGAAGTATATGTAGAAGATGTAGAAGGACAAAGCGTAGTTCTTAAATTCTACTTACAAGACCTTATGGAATTAGGTGAAGTGAAATTCGTAGGAAAAGGAGTAGGAAAATCTAAAAATGAAAAACTCATTAAAGATAATAACCTAAAACCTGGAACTAAAATTACCAATGACTTAATTTCGTCACTTAAAAATAAAATTCCTCAAGAATATGTGAAGAAAGGTTTCGCAGATGCTAAAATCACCATTCAAGATAAAATTAATGCAAATGACCCTAACCTTGTAGACTGGACGATAGAAGTAGCTAAAGGAAAAAAAGTTAAAATTGCAAAAATAGAATTCGAAGGAAATGACCAAGTTTCTGATGCGAAACTTAGAAAAAAAGGTTTCAAAGAAACGAAACAGAAAAGATTTGGTATCAAAGGAATTCTAAAACCATCAAAATTCATTAAAGATAAATACGAAGAAGACAAAATAAATCTTATCAGTTATTATAACTCTTTAGGATTCAGAGATGCTAGAATTGTTTCTGACTCTGTTTGGAGAAATGATAAAGGATTTAATATCAATGTAAAACTAAACGAAGGAAAGAAATATTACATCGGTGATGTCAATTTCATTGGAAATACTTCTTATTCTACAGAAGTTTTGCAAAAATTATTAGGCTACAGAAAAGGAGAAATCTATGATGCAGTAGGTTTTAACAAAAAAGTAGGTGAAGATGGCGGCAAAGAAGATGATACAGATATCAAATCACTTTACTTGAATAACGGATATTTATTTTCTAGTGTAATTCCGGTAGAAAAAGCTGTAAGAGGAGATTCTATCGATATAGAAATTAGAATTAAAGAAGGAGAAAAAGCAACTTGGAATAGAGTAACTTGGTCTGGTAACACTACTACTCATGACCACGTAATTCTTCGTTCACTAAGAACAAAACCAGGGAATTTATTCTCTAAATTAGATATCAAAAGAACGTATTTTGATTTAGCAGGGATGCAATTCTTTGACCCACAACAAATTGGTCAAGATATCCAACCAAATCAACAAGATAATACGGTAGATGTTCATTGGACTTTAGTAGAAAAAGGTTCATCACAGGTTCAGTTACAAGCTGGTTACGGTGGTAACTCATTTATCGGAACTTTAGGGTTAACTTTCAATAACTTTTCACTAAGAAATTTCTTAAAACTTAAAGATTTTAAACCAATTCCTCAAGGTGATGGACAGATGCTTTCTGTACAAGTGCAAGCTGGTCAGTATTTCAAAAACTACAGTTTATCATTTACAGAACCTTGGTTATTTGGGAACAGACCTACAGCGCTATCAGTAAGCCTTAACCAATCTATGGTTAATTATAAAGATTATACTGGAGCTAGTCAGAAATTAAATATTTTCTCAGCAAGTGCAGGTTTGAATAGACTTTTAAATTGGCCAGATAACTATTTTTCTCTATATACAGGGATTTCATTCCAGAGTTATAATTTCAAGAATTATCCATTCCAGTTTGGTTCTACTACTGTGAGCAATGGTAATGCAAACAACTTCAGTTTCAATGTTGGCTTAAGTAGAAATTCTGCAGGGTATGACCCAATTTTCCCAACTACAGGTTCTAATATTGAAGCTACTATTAAGTTTACGCCACCATACTCTTTATTCCAAAATAAAGATTATTCATCTATGACTCCACAAGAGAAATACAGATGGATGGAATTCTATAAAATTAAGTTTAAAGCAGATGCTTATAACGAAGTAATTGGCAAGTTAGTTCTAAGAAGTACCGCAGAAATGGGATTCTTAGACGGATATAATAAAGATTTAGGAGCTCCACCTTTCGAAAGATTTTATGTAGGAGGTACAGGTTTATTTGGTGGTAGATTTGATGGTAGAGAATTGGTTCCGTTAAGAGGTTACGAAAATGCTTCTACAGAAGGTGGTTCGGCTACAGATATTACACCAATTGGTGGTGGAACAATCTACAGCAGATATGCAGCAGAATTAAGATATCCTATTTCTATGAACCAAACTGCAAAGATTTTTGCATTAACTTTTGCTGAAGCAGGAAACACTTGGAACAATTATTCTTCATTTAATCCGTTTCAGTTAAAAAGATCAGTAGGAGTGGGGATTAGAGTTTACATGGGTGCATTTGGTTTAATAGGATTTGATTTCGCTTATGGATTTGATAAAACTATTGGTGGCTCAGAACCTTCAGGATGGCAGACTCACTTCTTGATGAACCAGTCATTATAACACACAATCATCATTAATATGAAAAATTTAAAAGTTTTTTTAATATTTTTAATTTTTTTAACTGCTAATTCTGTTACATTTGCACAAAAAATAGGAGTGGTAGATACCAATTATATATTGAGTAAAATGCCACAGTATACAGAAGCACAAGCGAGATTAGAAGAACAAATCAAAGCTTGGGAAACAGAATTGCAAACCCTACAAGCAGAATATGATGCAAAAAAAGCCGCTTTTGAAAATGAAAAAGTACTTTTAGTAGGAGAGCAATTAAAACAAAGAGAGGCAGAAGTAAAAAACCTCGATAAAAAAATTAAAAAATTTATTGCTGAAAAATTCAGCGGAGAAGGAGAAATTAATAAATTTAGAGCCAATTTAGCAAAACCTTTTCAAGACCAAATTTGGAATGCCATCAAAACAGTTACAGAAAAAAATAGTTTGGGCATAGTTCTTGATAAAAGTAGTAATATGAGTGTTATTTTTCTTGATAAAAGATATGATTACACCGACAAAGTTTTAGACCAATTACTTAAAGGTCCTTCTAAAGAAGATACAAAAAGTAAAGACGCTAAAGCAAAAAATAAAAAATAGTAAAATAATAAACAATTTAAATTTTTAGAAAAACATGAAAAAATTAAGCGTATTATTTGCAGCAGTGATGATGTTTATGTCGTTCGGAGTTGCAAAGGCTCAGAAGATAGCTACAGTAGATGTGGCAGCTATTCTTAACATGATGCCAGAAAAAATAAAGGCTGACGAACAATTAAAAGCTTTCTCTACTGCTAAACAAGCAGAATTAGAAAAACTAGCGACTGCTTTCCAAGCAGATGTTCAGAAATATCAACAAGAAGGAGCTAAATTAACTCCTCAGCAAAGAGAAGCTAAAGAAGCTGAATTGGGTAAAACTCAACAAAATCTTCAGCAAATGTCTCAGACTGCTCAAAAAGATTTATTAGACAGACAAGATGCTGCTTATGCACCAATCGAAAAAAGATTAAACGATGCTATTACCAGAGCTGCTAAAGCAAACGGTTGGGATTTCATCTTTGATTCTGCAACTAATGGATTAATCTACAAAGCTGGTCCAGATGCTACAGCTGCTGTAAAAAAAGAATTAGGAATCTAATTTATATCCTAAATATTATAAAACCACCTTACCATAAGGTGGTTTTTTTATTTATTTTTGTACCATCATTCTTTATAAGAAAATAAAGAACATTAATCTTAAATTATGAAAATGGAAAAAGAAGTTTCGAGTGTTGTAAAAATTAGATTCAGCGATTGCGACCCAATTGGTCATCTTAATAATGTAAAATATTTGGAATACATGCTCAACGCTAGAGAAGATCATGTAGAAGAATTTTACGGCTTCACTTACGAAGATTATTTCAGAAGAACAGGTTGTACTTGGGTAGCGGTTCAGAATGAAATTGCCTATTTAAAAGAAGTAAAAGCAAATACCAAAGTTGTAATCAGCAGTAAAACCATCGAAATGTCTGACAGAGTTTCTAAAGTAGAAATTCTGATGAAAGACGAAAACGAAAAAGAAGTTTTTGCAGTACTTTGGATTACGGTTATTTATTTCAATATGAAAACAAGAAGATCTGAAGCATTGCCACCAGAAACTAAAGAGCTTTTTTCTCAGTATTTGGTAGAAATTCCTCATCAAGAGTTCAAAGACAGAGTTCAATATTTCAGAATTTTAAATAAAGGATAAGATGGAGCTAGAAAAAACACCTCTTTTAGATTGTTTTATTTTAAAACCGAAAATCTGGAACGATAATCGCGGTTATTTTTTCGAAAATTATAATAAAAATATTTTCCAAAAACTTTCTGGCAAAGAAGTAGATTTTGTTCAAGATAACCTTGCGTTTTCACATTACGGAGCAATCAGAGGTTTACACATGCAACTTCCACCTTATGCACAAGCTAAATTAGTTTATTGTGTACAAGGTAGAATTTTAGATGTTGCAGTAGATGTAAGAAAAAACTCTCCCACTTTTGGTCAGTCTTTTGCCGTGGAACTCACCGAAGAAAACAGATGGCAATTATTTGTGCCAAAAGGTTTTTTGCATGGGTATTCTGTACTTTCAGAAACAGCATTAGTTGGATACAAGTGTGATGATTTTTATAATAAAGAGTCAGAATGCGGCATTCATCCATTAGATAAAACCGTAAATATTGACTGGAGAATTCCAGCAGAGCAACAATTAATCTCCGAAAAAGATTTAAACGCTATTTCTTTTTTAGAACTTCCTGAAATTATTTTATAATGAAAAAAATTTTAGTTACTGGAGCAAACGGACAATTAGGACAATGTCTTCAGAAAATTTCTTCTCAATTTGAAGAATTCGAATTTATTTTTACAGATTCAGAAACACTAGATATTACCAATAAAGAAGAAGTAAACGATTTCTTTTGGCAAAATGCTCCTGATTTTTGTATTAATGCTGCGGCTTACACTGCGGTAGATTTAGCAGAGACAGATATAGAAAAAGCTTTTTTGGTGAATGCAGATGGAACAGAAAACTTGGCAGAAGCATGTGCAGAAAATAATGCGCAGTTTATTCACGTTTCTACAGACTATGTTTTTGATGGCGAAAATAATTTAGCATATACCGAAGAAGACTTTACCAATCCTTTGGGAGTTTATGGCGCATCTAAATTAGCAGGAGATGAGTTGGCTTTAGAAGTAAATCCTTGTTCGGTTATTCTCAGAACTTCTTGGGTGTATTCAGAATTTGGCAAAAATTTTGTAAAAACCATGCTGAATCTTTTCGCAACCAAAGAAGAATTAAGTATTGTAGCAGACCAATTTGGTCAACCAACCAATGCCAATGATTTAGCCGAAGCGATTATGAAAATTATAAAATCAGAAAAAATCACACCTGGGATTTTTAATTTTTCTAATTTGGGAAGAATTTCTTGGTTTGATTTTGCGGAAAAAATTGCAGAACTTTCAGAAGCTAAGATTAAATTAAACGCAATCGAGACTTCACAATATCCTACACCAGCAAAAAGACCAAAAAATAGCGTTCTAGATTTAGACAAAATTTCTAAAACCTATGCTATCCAATTAAAACCTTGGGAAGAAAGTCTAGAAGACTGCGTTCAAATATTACAAAATAATTAAAATGAAAAAAATCTTATACATATATATAGTATTATATAGTAGTTTTTGTTTCTCACAGAATATATTCCTTACAGAAGCCAAAGAAATTCATGCCAATAGCGATAAATTTCTTTATGCTCTCAAGGAAGAACCCAAAACAGATGCTCAATATTTAGGAAAAATAGAAGTTTCAGGATTTTCTAACGATGATGCTGCTGTTTTTTCAGAAATTTACAAAAAAGCAAAATCTATCGGTGGCAATTCCTATTTTATGAAGCCCGCCGAAAATATAGAAGGCAATTCTACTTTTAATCCACATCACTATATACTATATATATATTATAAGGAAAAACAAACCATTCCTCAAAAAGAAAATACAGTCTACCTCATTAATCCAGAAAAAGAAATCGAAGTAAGGATTAATAATAAAAAAATCAAGTTGCCACAGAGAAGTTTTCTTCAGTTAGATTTATCTCAACAAGAGATTACAGATATTTCAGTGGGTAAATTTTTAGGCTCTAGAATAAAACTTCAGGCAAAAAATAACCAGCCCGAACAATATTTCCAGATTTCAGGGAAGAAAATCTCGGCCAATTCACCAGCTTCTCCAGGTATAAATTATAAAACAGGAGACATTATCGCCCTCGAAAAATCATTTGCAGAGTTTCTTTTAACGATTTATGAGAAATTTTAGGAGCCATTTCCCGCTTTCCACTACAATCTTTTTGGCTCGTCAAAGCCTCTCGCCAAAAAAGGATTTCCGTTTCAATCGGGGCTAAGAAGAGCCTGCAAGATAGATTTTACTATTTAACATAAAAAGAAAGTAAATTTTTCCTATTAGTATTCAGTAAGTTGTGATTTATGACATAAAAAACATGTAAATAAATTTGGGGATTGTGTAAAACTTCGTACTTTTGCAATCCGAAACAACGGGAAAGCGCAGGAGCTAATTAAGGAAAAAGATACGAAACGAGAACATAAAAATATTTTAAGAAAATATTTGGAAGTTTGGAAAAAAGAGTTACCTTTGCAGTCCCTTAAATGAGGGAGCGCAGAAGAGTAAAGTTTTTTTTGAGAGAGATAAATTAAGTTAAGCTAACATAATAAATAGTGCGACTGACGGTCTTGAAAAAAAATATCAAAAAAAGTTTTGTTGATTAAAAAATAATTAATACTTTTGCACTCGCAAATCAGAAACGCAAGATGACAGAAAAGTTTTCTGAGGAGTGAAAGAAAAAGAGATCTTTGAAATACAATATAACAACCAAGTAAAAAAAATAAACCAAAGCGAAGTCAACTTTGAGTGAGTCAGACA
>ERZ650300.958-NODE-958-length-17048-cov-8.537869_pt1 | contig 17048 bp, 16 predicted proteins | sample MGYA00376236_ERZ650300 | MGnify/ENA primary metagenome ERZ650300 (study PRJEB26733, sample SAMN07839303) | wastewater metagenome | biome: urban; feature: wastewater treatment plant; material: waste water | place: USA: North Carolina | collected 2016-04-28 ...
GCAACAGCAATGGCATTCAACAAATCGGTGTCATCGAAAGGCTTATTCAGGAAATCGATCGCGCCGGCCTTCATGGCACGAACCGCGACAGGCACATCACCGTGACCGGTAATGAAAATGATCGGTATCTCTACGCCCAGCGTGGTCATTCTCTGCTGTAGTGCCAGTCCATCCAAGCTTGGCATACGCACATCGAGGACGAGACAGGACAAGTCGCCGAGTTTCTCCTTTGCAAGAAAATCAAAAGGTGAGGCAAACACCTCTACCGCCATGCCCGCCGAGCGCATCAGACTGCTCAGAGATTCACGAACAGAGGCATCATCATCGACGACATAAACAATCGGGGTTTCTGAAGTCAGGCTGGTCGTCATTGGCTGTTCGGAATATTGAATACAAAGTGAGCACCGGGGCCGATCATTGTTTCCAGCCGCAACCACCCCCCATGATTTTCGATGATGGAACGGCTAATCGCCAGCCCCATGCCAAGTCCATCACGCTTGGTTGAGAACAGGGCATCGAATATTTGCTCTTGCATGGCGGGTGTAATGCCCAGCCCCGTATCACTAAAGCGAAATACAGCCCCCTCGGTCACACTTGCGGTGACCAAGATGGTCAAAATACGCGTGTTGACCGCAGGATCGCGCATGGCATCCACCGCATTAACCACCAGATTGAGCATAACCTGCTGCAACTGAACAAAATCAGCCCGTAACACAGGCAAATTCGGCGCAATTGAGACCTCTACCGTGACCCCTGATTCCCCCAACAAGGTTTGCAGCATCAGCAGTAAATCATCAAGAATGCGCCCGATATCAAGCACATCTCGCTTGATTCCCCCGCGACTGAGAAAATTGCGAATACGGGTGATGACATCCCCAGCCAGACTGGCATCACGGTTAACCCGCTTCAAGGCAGCCACCACCTCGTCGAGGTCGGGCTTTTCCCGTGCCAGCCAGCGCAAGGCAGCCTGACTATTGGTGGTAATTGCTGATAGGGGCTGATTGACCTCGTGTGCGATAGAGGCAGCGAGTTCGCCCATTGCCGTGAAACGGGAAACCCTAGCCAGCTCTGCCTGTGTATTCGCAAGGGAAGTCTCGGCCTGCTTGCGAGAGCTGACATCCTCGACAATCACTGCCAATCTTGGCCCCTCTCGGTCAACGGCAGGAATCAACGAAACGCTCACATTGGCCCAAAGAAAACCGCCCGTCTTGGTCTCGTAACGCTTTTGTACGTGGTAGTTATCAATGACACCATCAAACAGGCCATGCACATTGCGCTTGGTCATCGCTCGCTGCGACTCCTCTGAAATCTCGACAAACGAGACACCCACAATATCGTTCTCATCGTAGCCGAGCATACGTTGCAAGGCCGGATTGGCATTCAGAATCCGCCCCTCTCTGTCAGTAAGTGCAATGCCAACCGCCGTGTTTTTATACAAACCCAGCCAGCGACGCTCCGATATTTGCAAGGCCACCAGACCGTCCTGCAATGATTTTCGGCTCGCCACCAGACCGGCGGTTAATTCACACACATCGGAAGCCTGAGAATTTAGTTCCTTCTGAAGAATATCAACCGTGCGCTTCACCATGACCAAATTGCGGACGCGTGCCCGCAACTCCAGTGGCGAGAAGGGTTTGGTTAAGTAGTCCTGAACCAATTCCCCCAACAAGGTTTCGCGCAGCGCGTCATCGGCGCGTGCCGAGAGCACCAGTACGGGAACATTGGGAAAACCTGCACTGGCACGCAACTCCCTAACAAATTGTTCGCCGTCGAAAAAAGGCATCATGAGGTCGGTAATCACGAGGTCCGGCGGATTTTCCAGTGCCAACGAAAGCGCAATCGCACCGTTCTCGGCCAGCATCACGTTGTAGTCGTCAATCAGTACGTCGTAGAGAAAATGGCGCAAATCGGGGTTGTCCTCTACCACCAGAATCCGGCAACTGCTCGGCTTGTCATGGCTGACGGCCTGATGGTGAGGCTTAAAAACATCAATAGGCTGATAGCCAGCCAAACCAACCTCATCACTGCCCTCACGGACGAATACCCCTTTCGGGGCACGCATGGGCATTTCTACTTGGAAGATCGCCCCGCCCCCCAGTGCATCCAAAACCACGACCGTGCCGAAGTGCAACTCGACGAATTCCTTGACAATGTTCAGGCCTAAGCCACTTCCGCCCCCCGATAGGCCATCCTGTCCTTGGGTAAAACGGGAAAAAATGTGGTCCTTCATTTGTGACGGCACACCCGGGCCGGTGTCTTGTACGCTCAACAAAAATCGACGATTCGCCACACGTGTGATCGAACAGCAAATACGACCACCGACGGGCGTAAATTTAAAGGCATTGGAGACGAGGTTGGCCATCACCCGAGCCAATTTAGCCCGATCAATATCCGCATAGAGTTCACTCGGACCTTCAATCAGCAAGGTAATGGATTTTTCTTCCGCTGCCGCAGCGAAAGTAGCCATCACATCCCGCAACAAGGCAATTACATTGGCGCAAACGTAGGCCATAGGCATTTGCAACGCGTCAATCCGCGCCAAATCAAGCAGATCGTTAACCTGATGCAACAGGGACTGGGCGTTGCGCTTGATGGCTGTCAGTCGGAAGCGTTCTCTCGCCTCCAATTGGCTGTTTTCCTTTAGAAGCTGGTCGACCGGTCCAAGAATCAGCGCAAGAGGTGTGCGCAGTTCGTGACTGACGTTGGCAAAGAACTTTGTTTTAAAACCATCAATTTCTCGCAACTTTTCCAGAGCCAGTTGCAATTCGCCGTTCTTGCGAGTCAATTCAGCTTCAATGGCAATTTTTTCGGTGATGTTTCTCCCCTCGGGCAGGAGAAAAGCAACCTGACCTTTATCATCGAAAATGGGCATCAGCGAAAAATCGACAAAAATCGTTTTTTCCCCTTGCTGGTCGCCATAAATTTCCATATCGCAGCGAACAAACTGCCCCAGCCTAGCCTGCTCGACCATTTCGCGTATGCGATGACTTGACTCTTCAGAAATGGCCCACCAACGCGCCTCCCAGAAAGGCTTTCCAATAACGTTTTCGAGGCTGACACCCGCCCCTTCCAGTGCGGCGCGATTGATTTCTAGGACAATCCCGTTAACGTCCAGCAAACCGAGGAACTGGTACATGGCATCCAGAATAATGCGTGCTAGCTTTTGCCGCCGAACCTCGGTCGTATCGTCGGATGCAAGTGCCACCCCTTTAACTGAGGCGGGGACTTTACTGCACGGCAACAACAAATCTGCTTCCATCCTCACTCCATTAAGCCAGATTGCGATGAGGTAGTATCAAGCTGCCTCCGGCCAGTTCGCATGAAAAAACGACCATCATGACCATCTCTGCGTGTTCTGGGCATACCAGCAAAAAAAGGCGAGCCTAAACTCGCCAAAACCATCAGAGGATGGGGAAAATTTTTAGAAGCGATAACGGTCACTTGTGCTTCTGCTGTCCTGCGAGTGTGCAACCTTAATTGGCGCGAACGTATTCGGTAATACGTGTGTTGCCTACGTTGTCGTCGGCACCAAGGGCAAGAATGGTCTGGTCTTTGTAGTCTTGGGGAAGATGGATGCTCACATCACCCATTTCGCCTCCTTCTGTTTTTGAAAAACACTTCAAAAAAAGCGGTCAAAATGAATCTGCTCAAAGGGCACCTGATGGCTGAGCATCAGCAACTCTTGAAAGGCCTGCGTCATCGGGGGTGGCCCAGCAAAATAAAACTCGTAGTTCACCAGTTCACGCGGCAAGGTGCGCACCACGGCATCATGCACAAACCCAGTCTCGCCGCCCCACTCCCCTTTGTCGCCGGGAACCGAAACCACGGGAACATAAACAATCTGCTCACCGAAACCCGCCAAAACGCGCAGCATTTCCTCCCCGCAGACATCGCGCGGTGTACGAGCACCATAGAAAAAATACAGTTTTTTGCCGACCAGTAGCCCCGCTTCAACGGCACCACGGCTGATCGATATCATGGGTGCCAAGCCCGAACCCCCAGCGACACAAACCATGTCGCGCGGCGAATCGGTGCGTAGATAGGCTGTGCCATAAGGGCCATCCAGCCCGATTTCGTCACCTTCGGTCAGTTGCTCAAAAAGCACCTGCGTACCCTGCCCGTTAGCGACTCGGCGAATCTGGAAATGCCATTCGCGCTTTTCATTGGCGGTGTTAGACAAGGAATAGGCTCTCGAAGAGGCAAGGCCTGGCAGGTCCAGCATGGCGAACTGACCCGGCAGAAACTCAGCGTCATCTTCTGAACGGAAACGAAATTCGCGGATGTCGTGCGTGATGTCGCGCGTACCGATCAAGCGGACACGCTGTCGCTTGGGCAGAATCTTCGGCTGATATTCAGATGCCGTGGGCGCTTTGATTTTGATATTGCCCTTGGCCTTGCACTGACAGGCAAGATGGCGACCACGCTTGCGGTCACGCTCGTTCAAACCTGGTGCCTCTGCCCACAAGGTTTCGACCTCCCCTTCGAGCAATTCGATCTTGCATCCACCGCAGCCCCCGGAGTTACACTCATACGAAAACCCCAGCCCAGCACGCAAGGCAGCACGCAGAACGGTGTCGCCATCCTCCTGTTCGCAGACAGAGCCATCTTTTTCATTTCGTATTGTTGATTTCATCATGGCAGCGCAAATCAAAAGTCGAGTTTGACCCGCACCTTGCGGCACAAGCCAAACTCAGGTTATTAGACGATTACAGACCGAGGGCGCGACGAAATTCTCGCGTTGCTGACTTAGCGGCTTCTGCACCACCAGCCAGATCAGGCAGCGTCGCGCAATAAGCATCAATGGCCTTGTCGGCAAGCGGTTCCCACTGTGCGATCCAGCCCTGAATCAGTTCCAGATTGCCCGGCGTTTCGAGTGCCATCTTGACGAAGGCCGCAACCCAGCGACGATGGCGAGCGGAATCGATCAGTTGAGCATCGGTCACGAGGCCGAGCAGCGTGTCGCCATTGTGACGCGCCGATTCGCCTAATTTGCGCAGAACCGCTTCATCAATGGCCGGCTTGGCCACCAGATTGAGCACAACAATCGCCTCACCCCAATCCCAGACAGTCAAGGTTTTTTCCATCAGCGCGCGGAAGCCCTGCCAGACCGGATCGGTTTCCCAGTAGGTGCGCTCGTTGATGGCAAAACCCTTATCGGTGAAGGCGGTTGAAAGTTCTTTTGTGCGGTAAGCGGTATGGCTCAGCCAGCGGAAGCTGTCGGCCATCTGGAAATAGTGACAGTTGGTAATCGTCGAAGCCGGCGACACCTGACCGATATAAGCCGATGCCATCTGAACGGTATGAAACAGATAGCGGGAAGGCGTGTAAAAACGTGCCAGCGTGCCGGCCCAGCACGGGTCGAGAGCGATATCATGCTCGCGCTCATTGAACTGGTTGAAGAGGCCAAAAACATAGGTTTCCTGACCATCCTGCATCATATTGTAAGTACGATAGACCACTTCTTCTGGGTCGCGGAAGGCATTCCAGTCGGCATGTTTAAGGGCGGTGCCGAAAGTGTTCTTCTTGTACCAAGTGTTCATGAACATATTGGGATCAAGCTCGTACGGCGCATTGGCATCCCGATTGTTGTAGTGCAAGTTGGCACTGACGATTTCATATTCACTCGGTTTGCGACGGCGTGCGGCGAGATGGCTCCAGGTCTTGAGCGGCTTCAATACTTGTGTTTCCGACATTCTTGTCTCCTTTATTTTGTGGTCTTGGCTAACCGGCTGGCGGCGGACCAGCCTTTACATCTTTTTGACGAAATAGAAACGGATGGAGTTATCACCGCTTTCGATCTGGCCGGCAAAGGAACTCAGATCGACTTCCAAATCGTTCATCTTGAATGGACGACCCAGCTCTTCTTCGATGGTGGCGCGGTGCAATACCATCTCGTGTTCTGTGTGGATACGCAGATAGGCACGTTTGTCGTCGACAAAGACCTCCTTCCCAGGGTTATCAATTTTTGCTGCCTCAATAACCGCCATGGCCAGATCACCAGCACGCATCACTGGACCCACCATATTGTTGTGATAGGCCTGCGCAGAACTTGTAACGCTCATCGTGTTCTCCCTACTTTCCTTGAAATTCGGTTCGCCAACAGTGTTCGCCGGTACGGTATGGTTCTCTTGACCAGACGGCTTTTGTCCGCCCCCAAGCAATACCCCTAGCCAACGAATATGCCCATGCCACGATCCCCGTTGAATGGGTGGAATGCACCTAATCAGGTGTGCGCAAACAGGGGTTCAACCCCTTCGGTCTTAACGTAGACATCCTCCCCATCCAATTTGACGGGGTACTCGGCCAGCGCACAATCCGAGGGATTAATGCCCTTTCCAGTTTCTGCATCGAACTGCCAGAGATGGGCACGGCAAATCAGTTTCTTGCCATCAAACTTACCCTCTGCCAAAGAGATGTCTTGATGTGGACACATCGCTTGAAACGCCTTGATCGAACCGCCATCGCCACAGACCAAAACGATCTCGTGACCATCAACGGTGAACGGTGCCATTTCACCTTCCCAAACGTCATCGACCGTGCAAACCTTGGTAAAACTCATTCCTGACTCCAATTCAATCCAAACGATAAAGCACACTTGAAAGGTGGTTAGAACCTGTTCAAAGTCTCGCGAACAAAGGGTCAGCCAAGGCGAAATTCGCAAAAAAAGCGCAGTTGACACGAGGTCAATGAGCATTTTTTTTGTGAATTTCAACGCAGGATCACCCGAGTCTCGCAGACTTTGAACATGTTCTTAGGCCTTCGGTGCTTCCCAGATAATTTCGATGGTTTCGGTCGGCTTTAGGCCGGATTCGGAAACCTTCAGCGTACGCGGCAAAAATTCTGCCCCGCCTTGGCGACGGACACGCATGATGTGACCCGGACGCGCACGAACACGCCGACCGACCGAATGCACCGCTGCTGCTGCTGCCACTTCGTCCATGGTGTTCTCGCTATCGACAGCCACCAGTTGCAGAACAAAGTCGCCTTCAAAATTCGAAGTCAATGGAAATAAAGCCATTTAAGTCATCTCCTGTGTTCAATAGACTCGGCACCAGCGGCACCGAGTGATGTCATGCCAACGTTCAGCCTGCCGCCTTGGCCGCGCGCATCGCCTTGTAAACTTCGGCCCACGCATAGTTGTGGGCATCGTCACCCATTTCGCCGGGCGCAAGGTTCATGTATTTGAGCGCACCTTCTAGGTTCATCGGCTGAATCATGCCGGCCAAGAAACGATCAACAATGCTCAGGTGGCCGGCGTAACGCTCCGGCTCCTGCTCGAAGACCCAGCGATCGACTTCCGAGCCGAAGTGGTAGAGGCGACCGTTGTATTCGAGTGGGTAGTCCTTGACGTTCCAGCCCTTGCCCGGCACACCAAGAATCGGCAACTGGCACATGTTGCAGACGTAAGGCAACGTTTCTGGGTAGGTCATGGCCATGTTGCCGTCCACCACGTTGTCGATGAACACATCCCAGCACTGCCCCCAAGTGTCATTCCACCCCGGATATTTCTGCTCCAGCCAGTCGCGTTCCGCTGGGGTAACGCCGGCGGCGGGATTCCACCACAGGGTCGGACGCCAGAAGTAAGAACCGAGATGCATGCCGTGGTGAGTCTGGCTAATATCGTTCAGGAAAATATCCCAGTACCAAGGCAGTTCGAGCCCCATGTCGGTCAGGGCACGCTCAAACTGGGCAACAATCCATTCCTCCATGAACTCCTTGAACGACTGCTTGCGGTGCTCAAGCGGCGTGTAGTAGTCCATGATCGGGCCGGTCAGCACGGAGAACAGCTTCCAAGCACCCCATACGGCGATATCAACGCGCTTCTGCGCTTCCGCCTTCTGACCGTTTTCGATCAGCACCTTGAGTGCTGGGCCGCCAATCTGGGCGTGACGGGATTCATCGGTCTGGATACTGGAGATCAGGTTGGCGAAGGTGTGGTCGCCGGCTTCGGCAGCATCTGCGGCTAGACCGAGGAACTGCATGTTGGTGAAGCCGGTCTCGAAGCTGAAGGTCAGCATGATGGAAACGCTGATGGCGTCCCGGGTCATCATGATGTCGTCGAAGAAGTGCCGCGCGGCGATCATCGCCCATTCGTTGGTGTCGTAGGCCTTGAAGGCCCAGTCCATCTGGCGATCCTTCGACACGTGCTCGTGGGGGAAGTAGAGCTGCATCTGGCCGTGGCGGATTTCGTCCATGCAACCCAGGGTGGCCATGTTGCGCATGCCGGGCGCCTTGGAGAAACGCATCATGCGGGCTTCGGCGCTGGCCGCGGCATACTCGCCGCGGGCAATCGCGCCGTAGTGGGCCTTCATCACCGACTTCCAGCCCGGATCGGAATTTTCGAAGATGCGGCTGCGTTCGAGCGCGGCCTTCACGGAGTAGGCGCCGGCATCCTTGTCGCGCTGAACCTTTACGTATTCCGGATAGGTCTGTTTGTAGGGCTCGTCGTACTTTTCCCAGGCGTTCTGGGGCAGGCCGAAGGCGCCCGCGAGCGGGGGCGGAAACAGCTCGTCTTCCGTTACATAGGTGGGCGTCCAGTTTGTGGTTCTGGCGAGGTCGTACCAGTCCATCCGATTGAGTACAGCCATTTATGTCTCCTTTGTGTCGGGATGCGGAAATCCGGCGGTCCCTTTTCGGCAAGGCGATCTGTGTCGCCCGAATCACACGGCGCGTTGCTCATCGACGGACCGTATGGCCGAAAGTTATAAGGAAACGGTGAGGCGAGGTATTAGACGAAGGTTTAGACGACGCGCTGCCGGCGCCTGCGGCCCGCGCGCTGCGGGCGGCCTTTTCCCGGCCGCGGCGCAAACGAAAAGGCCCGCGTGTGCGGGCCTTCGTCGGTCTGGGACGGGGCGAGGCTCAGGGCTTGCGGCGGCGCAGCGCGAGGCCGCCGAGGCCGAGCGCGGTCAACGTCAGCGCGGCGGGTTCGGGGATGACTTGGGCGGCGTAGCCGGGAAGCGTGTCGGCGCTGATGCCGAGCACGAAGAACTGGTTCGGGTTGGCGGCGCCGCCCACGGTGTCGAGAAAGTCGTTGTCGTTGGTGACGATCAGGGTGTGTTCGAGCAGGCCGCTCACCATCACGTCGGGGCCGAAGGCGAGGCCTTCGAGCTTGGCGGGGATGTCGGTGACGGCAAGGCCGTTGGCGACGAACAACGCGACGAGGTCGACGAACAAGGTCTTGTCCACGGCCTTGGCAGCCAGCGCGCCGGCGCCGCTGAGGCTGCTCACGTCCTGGGCGCCGCTGAGGTCGATTCGGTAAAGCTTCTTGAAGCCGGCCTTGCTGCCGTCGCCGAGGCCTTTGCCGTCGCGCTCGTCGATGATGAATTCGTGATCGTTGATGGCGACGATTTCGCTGACGGTGGGGTACTTGGGCTTGCTCGCGGTGCCGATGTTGTCGAGCTTGTAGGCGTATTCGTGGGTGACTTTGCCGGTGGCGATGTCGATGGTGACGATGCGCACGGTGCTGCCGTCGGTGCCGCCGTCCTGGAGCAGCGGGCTTTGCATGATGCCGACCAGGGTCTTGCCGTCCGGGGTGATGGCAAGGCCTTCCATGCCCTTGTTGGCGACGCGGCCGCTGGTGTTGGCGGAGATTTCGGTGGCGCCCTGGGATGACAGGTTGGCGACGGCGAACTTGTCGGGCAGGGCGATCACGCCGATGCGGTTGCCGGTGGCCTTGTCGAACTGGTAGATGTAGGGGCCGTACTCGTCGGAGATGAAAACGCTCTTGCCATTGCCGGCGACGCGAATGCCTTCGGGATCGAAGCGGGCATTGGCGCTGTCGGTGGACAGGCCGGCGGCGAAGGCGTCGGAACGGCCGGTGAAGTAGTTCTGGCCGGCGCTGCCGGTCAGCGCCGGGGCACTGCCGTAGTTGAGGGCCGCGGTGCTGGAGAGCAGCGTGGTGGCCGTGAGGCTGGGGGTGAGGGTGGTTACGGTGCCGGTGCTGAAGGTGGCGCCGGAGAGGCCGAGGTTTACCGTCTGGAAGCGCGTGATCCACGAGCTGGTGTCATCCACCGCCGGGTTCCAGGCGACGGCGTTGGGGCCGCGGTCCGGCGTCATCACGAAGCTGTCGCCGCCGGCCCAGGCGATGCCCGAGCCGATGCCGCCGAGCAGATTGCCGGCGACCCCGTTTTCCAGCGTGCCGCTGAGGCCGGAGAGGTCGGAGCCGGAAATCTGGCCGACGCCGATGAGGGCGACACCGGCGTGGGCGGAGGTGGCAATCAGCACCGGAAATACGGCCGGTACGAGGACGGCGAGCAAGCGTTTGGCGAACATCGGGAAGCTCCTTGCGAATCGGGGGTTTAAACCGCGAAACGCTACGTAACGGGTGTTACAGGGGCTTTAAGGTGCGGGGCGGATCGATGGCGTGCCGATGGTCAATCCGCCGCTGGCTCCGTGGGGATCGCCGCCGACTGGTCGTGGGTCGATTGCTGTCGTGCATTTTCGGGCGTCGCAGTGGTGCCACACGAGATGCAGGCCGAAAGGCGTTTTTCTATCTTTGGCGGTGGCCTCGATCACGGGCAGGCTGAGCGTGTCCGGTTTGCCGGGGAGGGCGACGAGCGCGTCGCAGCCGGTCTGGTAGCCGACGATGCGCCAAGCCCGGATGCGCCGTTGAGGCGGATGGCGAGGCACCAGCACGACGGAAACCCACCGCTGCATGGTGCCGCTCTTGCCGATTCCGGCATGGCTGAATTCGAGACAGGTGCCCCAGTATCCGCCCTCGCCGAATACCCTGAAGACGTCCAGCGGCTCCCAGTCGAGGGCCGGCGCCTCGCCGGGTGACAGCAATCGGACGGGGATGGCCTTGCCGCCGGTTTGCTTCAGCACACCCCTGTCGCGGAGTATGGACACGCCGTCCGCGTCGATGGTGCAGCCCGCCGGCCCACAGCCGCGATCGACAGTGGCCGCTTCCAGCGTGATGGGGGTATGCCCTTCGATCAAGATGTCGCGCAGTGCCGCCGTGGTTGGCGTGGGCCCCGCCGCCAGCGCAGCCGGACCGGCAAGGGCGAGCAACACGAGCGCGCGTTGTGGCATGCGCATCAGTTGTATTCCTTGTTGCCGGTGGCCGTCAGATAGTCCTGGTTGTATTTCCAGAAGATTGTGCCTCCCCAATGCGTTGTCGCCATAATTCCAGCTCAAGCCGTGCTGAAACGCGGTACCGGCCAGTCCAGCTTCAGAAGCGTCAACAGACTGCTGACCAGCCCTCAGGCCTGCCGCAATGCGCGTCTGAACAAGACTTTCAGCGTCAGGATGGCCTGAATGGCCGCATCGGTGTAGACCTTCGGACGACCTTTCGCTCCGCTCCGGGCACTGTCGGGCCAGAGGATGTCCGGCGACATCCAGACCGTCAGGCCGCCCCGGCTCTGCAGACTACGGTAGTACTCGGGCCAGTTGGCTGTGCGGTAGCGGGTCTTGTTTGGGCTCATTCGGACAGTCTGCCAACCGCGACGCGTCGGCGTCGGAAGGGAGCCGGGCGAGGGTTATGCAACAACGCCCGTAAAAAGTATTGCGGTTATTGATATTTTTTAAATATGCGAACCGATATATCTGAAGAGGTAAGTGGTGTGCCGGATTGGAGAGTCATCAATGACGCGATCAGGATGTGTGTGGGCTATGGTGTTTTAGCGTCGCCGGCTAATGATATTGATCATGTCTTTGATGTTTACGGCGAAGAGGTTGGCGGCGAGGTTGCCTCTATTCTTGATGAGTTGAACTCAATTGAAATTGAATGGGGCGAAAACGATCTCGTTCGGGCGGCGAAGTTGGCCGTTGGTGAGATTTGTCGAAAATATCCATTTATCGATGAGGATAGTAAGTTGGCTATGGAGTGGAAATTCACATTTGAATGGCGTTAGTCCGATAAGTCGACATCGTCGGGCGGCAAAGTCCGGACGCAATGAAGACGATCTGGGTGCCGAGGATGGCGTCGATATGGCTTGGGGCGTGGAGTTACCCTGCGCAACCCCGGCTTGAACTCATCGGAAGAGTCATTTTCGAACAAGCCGCGTGTAGCGCGGCATGATCAGATTGACCGTCGAGAAGACGACCGCGCCCGTGACGGCAAGCGTGGTGAAAAGCGGGTTTGACGGAGTCCCCAGGACTGTGAATGTCTCCGTCGGATGTGCTGGAAAGGCGATTCTGGTCGTCGTGCCGCATAGGTGGCGACCCTTCGGCGCGAACTGTCTGCGTTCTCATTCACACCGTCGGTCGTGGCGCCAGCGGGCGCCCCGGCGATATCACGCCGCCTCTTCTTCCGTTTCGCGTTCTTCGAGTTGCAGGGCCCACATCTGGGCGTAGGCGGCGCCTTTGGCGAGGAGGTCGGTGTGGCTGCCGCGTTCGACGATGCGGCCCTGGTCGAGGACGATGATCTCGTCGGCGTTCATCACCGTGGATAGCCGGTGGGCGATGACGAGGGTGGTGCGGCCGCGGGCGGCGGCGTCGAGCTGGGCCTGGATGGCTTTTTCGGTCTTGGAGTCGAGGGCCGAGGTGGCTTCGTCGAAGATCAGGATGTCGGGGTTCTTGAGCAGGGTGCGGGCGATGGCGACGCGCTGCTTTTCGCCGCCGGAGAGCTTGAGGCCGCGTTCGCCGACGCGGGTCTGCCAGCCTTCGGGCAGGCGGGCGACGAAGTCTTCGAGCTGGGCGGCGCGGGCGGCGGCTTCGACTTCTTCGCGGCTGGCGTCCGGGCGGCCGTACTGGATGTTGTAGAACAAGGTGTCGTTGAAGAGCACGGTGTCCTGGGGAACGATGCCGATGGCGGCGCGCAGGCTGTCCTGGGTGAGTTCGCGGATGTCGCTGCCATTCACGCGCACGGCGCCGCTTTGCACGTCGTAGAAGCGGAACAGCAGCCGGGCCAGGGTCGATTTGCCGGAGCCGGAGTGGCCGACGACGGCGACGGTCTTGCCGGCGGGGATGGCGAAATCCACGTCATGGAGGATCTGGCGGGCCGGGTCGTAGGCAAAGCCGACGTGATCGAAGCGCACGTCGGCGGGGCCGCGGGCGAGGGTGCGGGCGCCCGCGGCGTCGGCCACTTCGCGGTGGGTGCCCATCAGGCCGAACATGCGTTCGATGTCGGTGAGCGCCTGCCGGATTTCGCGGTAGAGCACGCCGAGGAAGTTGAGCGGGATGTAGAGCTGGATCAGGAAGGCGTTGACCAGCACCAGATCGCCGAGGGTCATGCTGCCGTTGGCCACGCCCAGCGCCGCGCGCCACATCATGGCGGTGACGCCGACGGCGATGATCGCGGCCTGCCCGGTGTTGAGCAGCGAGAGGGATTTCTGGTTCTTGATCTGGGCGGCGGTCCATTTGACCAGCTCGCTGTCGTAGCGGCGGGTTTCGTAGGCTTCGTTGTTGAAGTATTTGACCGTTTCGAAGTTGATCAGGCTGTCGATGGCACGGGCGTTGGCGGCGGAATCGAGTTCGTTGGCCTGACGGCGCAGGGCGGTGCGCCAGTTGGTGATCTTGAAGGTGAAGGTGATGTAGAGGCTGAGGGTGATGGCCGTGATGATCGCGAAGCTCGGTTCGTACTTCACCAGCAGGATGCCGAGCACCAGGCCGATTTCGACGAAGGTGGGCAGGATCGAATACAGGGTGTAGCTGATCAGCGAGCCGATCGAGCGGGTGCCGCGTTCGATGTCGCGGGTCAGGCCGCCGGTCTGGCGTTCGAGGTGAAAGCGTAGCGAGAGGGCGTGCAGGTGACGGAAGACCTGCAGCGAAATCTCCCGCACGGATTCCTGGGTGACCCGCGCGAAGACGAGTTCGCGCAGTTCGGTGAGCATCGACGTGGAGAAGCGCAACAGCCCGTAGGCCACCAGGAGCGCGGCGGGAACGACGATGAAGGCTTGTTCGCGGGAGATGTCGAGCCCGTCGACCAGCTGCTTGAACACCAGCGGGACGGCGACGTTGGCGAATTTGGCGCCGATCAGGCAGCCGAGGGCGAACAGCACCCGCCACTTGTAGGCCCATAGGTAGGGCAGCAGTTTCTTGATGGTCTGCCAGTCGTGGCGGTCGCCGCTGGCGGGGACCGGCAGGGGGCCGTTGGGGGAGCGTCGCATGGTGGTGTGGTGGGCCTGGAGTTGTTGGGGTTGTTGTCGCTCAGCTTTCGCCGGCGAGCTTTATGGCGAGCCCGATGAACAGCGCGCCGCACAGGCGGTCGAGCCACGGGCCGAGGCGGGGGCGGCGGGCCAGCAGGCGGCCGATGGCGCCGGCGGCCAGCGCCATGCTGCCGAAGATGAGGATTGTCTGGGCGATGAAGACGAGGCCGAGGATGAGCATCTGCAGGCTCAGGCTGCCCCGCGCCGGGTCGGCGAACTGGGGCAGGAAGGCCAGGAAGAACAGCCCGACCTTGGGGTTGAGGGCGTTGGCGACGAAGCCGCGGGCAAGGTCGTGTTGCCACGGTCGGGGCGGGCTGCCGGCCGCCGGGGCGAGGGTGCCGCCACTGCGCAGCGCCTGGATGCCGAGCCACAGCAGCCAGGCCGCGCCGGCCAGTTTGAGCGCCATGAAGAGTCCGGCGGAAGTGCGCACCAGCGCGGCGATGCCGAGGGTCGCCCAGGCGATGTGGGTGAGGCATCCGCTGGCGCAGCCGAGGCCGAAAGCCAGCCCGGCGCGCCGTCCGCGCGCCAGACTCTGGCCGATGACCATCAGGTTGTCGGGGCCGGGCGCGAGGGTGACGAGGACGGAAATGCCGAGAAAGGCGAGAAGGGTGTCGAGACTGGGCATGGCGCCCGATTCTGGGCGGCCGCGGCAGGGGAGTCAATGCGCCTCTGCCGGGGGAACGGGCGGGCCGGTGCCGGGTGGCGGATTCAGTGCGTGTGGCCGTCGCGGGCGTGGCAGAGCAGGGCCGGATCGTGCATTGCCGCTTCGCCCATCTGCTGCAGCTTGTCGAGCACCTGCATCGAGGCGCTTTCCATGGCGTCGAGGTGGTCGAGCATGGCCTTGGTGTCGCCGTCGGCGCGGGCCTCCAGTGCGGCGCGGCCGGCTGCATGCACTTCGATGTGCGGCGACTCGATTTCGCGGTAGCCGGGCAGCTTGCTGAAGCATTCGCGCCCTTCGCCGGCGTAATACCACTTGCCGAGCCGGCAGGCGTCGTGGGAGGCAAGGTCGGTCGCCTTGAGTTCGAGCATGCCGAACAGGGCCAGATAGATGCGGAACTTGAAGACGATGTGGTCGATCTTGGCCACTTCGACGAAGCTCTTCATCGCGCCGCCGGCGATGACGCTCTCCATGTTGCCGGAGAGTGCCATCAGGTGTTTCATGTCCTCGGTGGCGCGCTGGCCCCTTTCGCTGAACTGGCTGGCCGTCTGGGCCAGGCTTTCCATGCTGTTGCGGGCGCAGGTGGAATCCTCGCGGATGCGGGCGACCAGGGCCGAGATGTCGCGGGTGGCGGTCGAGGTGCGTTCGGCCAGCTTGCGCACTTCGTCGGCGACCACCGCGAAGCCCCGGCCGGCCTCGCCGGCGCGGGCGGCTTCGATGGCGGCGTTGAGGGCGAGAAGGTTGGTCTGATCCGCCACGTCGTGAATCAGCTTGACGATGGCGCCGATCTCGTCGGCGCGCTGGGCGAGGGCGTCGACTTCGCCGGCCGAGTTCCGGGATTCGGTGGCGAGGTGGAGCAAGCTATCGGCGATCTCGTCGGTGGCCTGACCGCTCGCCAGCGAGACGTGGGCGGCTTCGACGGCTTTGTCTTTCTCGTCGCGCAGGATGCCGGCCATTTCGGCGAGGCTGCCCTGCGCGCTGGTGAGCGAACTGCCGAAAGCGCTCATCCGCTGGACGATGGCCAGATTGCCTTCGGTGCGGAGCCGGCGCGCCGAATCGCTGTGCCGCAGCGCCTCGTTTTCCGCCTGCAGGGTGGCAATTTCAGCCTGCAAGCCGCTTTCGCGTTGGATCGAGGCACGCAGATCCGCCTCGAGTCGTTCGAATGTCGTTCTCTTGATCCACATTTGATTTGTTTTCCGGGAAATGGGAGCCTGATTCGCCCCTGCGGGTTTGCTGCACGGAACGCCGGGTCGGCGGACACTTCCGGCGCCGCGGCGCACTGGTTTAACGGCGTGGGGCGCGGAGAGCTTTGCCCTTAATCTTGTTTTTTTGTGTTTTTTGTAATGTCTTCAGGAATCCCGATGCCATGCCTACGTCCGTAGACCGCTTCCCACGCTTGCTCCTCGGTTTTGTCGGCTTTGCCCTGCTGCTTTCCGGCGTGGCGCCCTACGACAGGGCGACCTGGTGGATGGAGGTGGCGCCGGTGCTGATCGTTGCGCCGCTGCTCGTGGCGACGCACCGGCGCTTTCCGCTGACGACGCTGTTGCAGGTGCTCATCGCCGCTCACGCGCTGGTGCTCATCGTCGGCGGCGCCTGGACCTACGCGCGGGTGCCGTTCGGCTTCTGGCTGCAGGACGTGCTGGCCCTCGATCGCAATCCCTACGACCGGATCGGCCATTTCATGCAGGGCTTCGTGCCGGCCATGGTCGCCCGGGAGATCCTGCTGCGTGGTGATTTTGTGCGCGGCCGCCGGATGACCGCCTTTTTGTGCGTTTGTGTCGCGATGGCGATCAGCGCCTGCTACGAACTGATCGAATGGGCCGCCGCCGTGGCCCTCGGCCAGGGTGCCGACGAGTTTCTCGGGACGCAGGGCGACGTGTGGGACACGCAATCGGACATGTTCATGGCCTTGATTGGTGCGAGCACGGCACTGCTCCTGCTGGCCCGCTGGCACGACCGGCAACTGGCCGCACTGCGCCCGCACTGACCAGCCCCCCCAAGCCAGCCCCGGCCTTGGTGTTCGCCTCAAAAAAAGTGCGACAATCATTTAATATTTATCACTTTTGCCACTGGCGACTGCCTCATGCAACGCTATGTGCTCACCGACTACGCCAGCGCATCCACGGAAACCCGGGCGGTCTACGATGACTTCATGAAAACCACCGGCGCCACGGCGGTTCCCGTCTGGCTGCAGAGTCTCGGCCACAACGCGGCGCTGGCCCGAGCCTACTGGGAGCGCGCCAAAGGTACGCTGTTTTCCGGCGCCCTGCCGCTGCCGCTCAAGGAAATGATCGTATTCGTCG
>ERZ650300.959-NODE-959-length-17042-cov-4.327780_pt1 | contig 17042 bp, 17 predicted proteins | sample MGYA00376236_ERZ650300 | MGnify/ENA primary metagenome ERZ650300 (study PRJEB26733, sample SAMN07839303) | wastewater metagenome | biome: urban; feature: wastewater treatment plant; material: waste water | place: USA: North Carolina | collected 2016-04-28 ...
TGCCTGACGTCGAGCAGAACCGAATCAGCTCTGCCGTTGACCGTCAGGATCACGGGCCTCCCCGTGGCATGTAAATGATTCAAAATTTCACGAGTATTGCGCTTTAGTTCCGTTACGGAACGAATATCTTCCGAAGGGCTTATTTGTGTCATCTTTAATCTCCTTTTTAGTGCTCTATTGTGTGCCATAAATAGCATTATTTCTCTTGCCTTACAAGAAATAAGCTTAAGCTTAAGGGGATTAGACTGAAGACTGAAGGTTGAAGACAAAAATTTCAGTTGAGTTGCAGCAGATCTTCCGGCCGGTCCAGCAGGTAATCGGGACCGGTCGCGGCCAGTTTTTCCCGGGAATGCCAGCCCCAGGTCACCGCCACGGTTTTGACGCCGGCCTGCTTGCCTTCTTTCATATCGCCGGTCGTGTCGCCGATGTAATAAATATCCTGCAGGGTGACGTTGTATTTCTGAATGACGTGAAGGATCTTGTCCTTTTTGCTCAGCATGAAATCGCACCCCAGAATATCGTCAAAAATCCCGTTGAAATCATACAGGCGCAGGGCTTCTTTGATCGTCGGCGCGTCATTGGACGAGATGATGATCAGGGGATGGTTTTTCTTCAGTTCCTGCAGCACCGGCCGGATTGCGTGAAAAGGCTTCATGTCGGCGTAACGGACTTTTGCCAGAATGTCCACGGACGCGTCCGAAAACTTTTTCATGTCCACGCCCTTGTCTTCGAGCGACTGGTAAAAGTTGCCCTCAAAAAGCTCCAGGAACTCTTCCCGACCGCGCGTGAGCGGCCGGCCGATCGCGCTGAGGCAATCCGTCACCGTTTTTTCATAAACGTCCAGCGAATCCACTAAAACGCCGTCAAAATCAAAAAGCAGCAGTTTCATATTCCTGTATTCCTGTCTTGCAGCAAAACCTAAATCTGGTCATTCTGCGCATGATCTGAAATCCAGGAAAGTTTGAGAAAATCTGGATTCCCGCCTGCGCGGGAATGACGCAATACTTATGATTCATCATGGAACAAATCGCTTCAGGCGGGCGATGGCCGCCGGGAAGGGCGGCGTCAGGACGCCTCTTTCCGTGATCATCGCCGTAATCAGCCGCGCCGGCGTTACATCAAACGCCGGATTGTACACTTTCATCCCCTTCGGGGCGGCCTGCGCGCCCCGAAACGTCGTCACTTCGTCCGCCTGTCTCTCTTCAATGGGAATGTCCTCTCCCGTTTTGATCGAAAAATCAAACGTGGAAACCGGGGCGGCAATATAGAAAGGAATCCGGTGAGCCCGCGCCAGAACGGCCAGCGCATAGGTGCCGATTTTATTGGCCGCGTCGCCGTTGGCCGCGATGCGGTCGGCGCCGACAATGACCTTGTTGATTTTTCCCTGACGCATCAGAGATCCCGCCATGTTGTCGCAAATCAGCGTGGCGGGAATTTTTTCCTTCTTCATTTCCCAGGCGGTAAGCCTTGCCCCCTGCAGAACCGGACGCGTTTCATCCACATACACATGCAGCTTCTTTCCTTCGGCCGCGGCCGCGCGGAGCACACCCAGCGCAGTGCCGTAGCCGGCCGTCGCCAGCGCGCCCGCGTTGCAGTGCGTGAGGACATGGTCCCCGTCGGAGAAAAGCGCCGCGCCGCGGCGGCCCATCTCCCGGTTGACGGCAATGTCCTCGGCGCAGATGCGCTTCGCCTCCCGGACCAGCTCGCGGGCCGGATTTCTCTTTCCCGAACGGACGACTTCGTCCAGATGCTTTTTCATCCGCTCCATTGCCCAGAAAAGATTGCGGGCCGTGGGCCTGGCGGCCGCGATTTCATCGCAGATCGCGTTGAATTTTTTTTTGAATTTTTCGATGGGTTCCGAAGCAAACGCAAGCGCTCCCAGCGCCGCGCCCATGGCGGCGGCCACGCCGATGGCCGGCGCGCCGCGCACCGTCAAATCCCGGATGGCGGCAATCACCTGCCGGTAGTCGGAGCAGACCACCTGCCGCTCCACAAGAGGCAGAGCGTTCTGGTCGATCAGGACCACTGCGTTTTTTTTCCAGAAAACCGTTTTAATCAATGTCATCCTGAGCCTGTCGAAGGGCCAGCATTTTCTTGAGCAGGTCATTCACCATCTGCGGGTTGGCTTTTCCCTGGGTCGCCTTCATCACCTGGCCGACGAAAAACCCGAAGAGCTTTTCCTTGCCGCCGCGGTAGTCCGCGAGCTGTCCGGGATTGGCCTCGATGATCGCTGCAACCGTCTTCGCCAAGGCTCCTTCATCGGTAATCTGCACCAGGCCTTTTTCCCGAATGATCTCCTGCGGCGTTTTGCCGGTCGCGTACATGTCGGCAATCACTTCCTTGGCGATCTTGCCGCTGATGGTCCCTTTTTCAATGAGGCCGATCATGTCAGCCAGGGATTTTGCCGAGACGGGGCATTCACGAATGCTTTTTTTCTCTTCATTGAGAAACTTCAGAACATCGCCCATGACCCAGTTGCTGGCGATTTTCGGCTTGCCGCACAATTTCACGACATCTTCATAATAACCGGCCAGCGCTTTGTCGGCGGTCAGCACGCCCGCGTCGTAGGCCGGGATTTGATAGTCGTTCACAAACCGTTCTCGCTTGGCCTGCGGCAACTCCGGCATACCGGCGCGAATGTCGGCCACCCAGGCTTCATCCACAACCACCGGCACCAGGTCGGGATCCGGGAAATAGCGGTAGTCGTGCGCTTCTTCCTTGCTGCGCATCGGGTTCGTCACGCCCTGCGCGTCGTCCCACAGGCGGGTCTCCTGCACAATTTTTTCGCCGTTTTCCACCAGATACTGCTGGCGGCGGACTTCATACTCCAGCCCGCGCTGCACGTTGCGGAAAGAGTTCATGTTTTTGAGCTCCGTCCGGGTGCCGAACTCCTTCTGCCCGCGGGGCCGGATGGACACGTTGGCGTCGCAGCGGAAGGAACCCTCCTCCATGTTGCCGTCGCAGATATCGAGATACACCAGGATTTCATGCAGGCGACGGAGGTATTCGGCAGCCTCTTCCGGCGAGCGGATGTCCGGTTCGCCGACGATTTCAATCAGCGGCACGCCGGTGCGGTTCAAATCCACGTAGCTTGCCGGGTTATGGTCGTCATGGATCAGTTTGCCCGCGTCCTCCTCCATGTGAATCCGGGTGATGCCGATCTTTCGTGATCCTTCGCCGGTGTCGATCATGATGTAACCGTGCTCCGCCAGGGGATAGGCATACTGCGAAATCTGGTAGCCCTTCGGCAGATCGGGATAAAAATAATTCTTTCGCGCAAAGACGTTTTGGGGATTGATGGCGCAGTGCGTCGCCAGCGCCATCCTCATGGCGTACTCCACGACTTTTTTATTGAGCACCGGCAAAACGCCCGGCATGCCCAGACAAACCGGGCAGGCGTGGCTGTTGGGCGCCGCGCCGAATTGAGTGGAGCAGCTGCAAAAAATTTTCGTGTCCGTTAAAAGCTGGGCGTGAACTTCCAACCCGATGACCGTTTCAAAATCCATTATAAAGCAGGCCTCCTTTTTTCCACGGCGGCGCTTTTTTCATACGCCGAAGCCACTTGCAGCAGCTTCCCCTCCTCAAAATGACCCGCCAGGAACTGGACGCCGATCGGCAGCCCGGATGTGCTGAAGCCGCACGGCACGGAGATGCCGGGAATCCCCGCCAGATTGGCCGATATGGTAAATATATCCGATAGATACATCTGCAGCGGATCGTCTGTTTTCTCGCCGATTTTAAAAGCGGGCGTCGGCGTCGTGGGCGTGAGGACGACATCGCATCGGGCAAAAGCCTCGTCGAAATCCCGGCGGATCAGCGCCCGCACCTGCGAGGCTTTGCCGTAGTAAGCATCGTAGTATCCGGCGGACAGAGCGTAGGTTCCAATCATGATGCGGCGCTTGACCTCCGCGCCGAATCCCTGCCTTCTGGTCTTCTGATACATCTCGGACAGGTCCCGGGCATCGGCCGCCCGGAAACCGTACCGGACGCCGTCGTAGCGCGCCAGGTTGGAGGAGGCCTCCGCCGGCGCGATGATGTAATACACGGCCACACAGTACTTTGTGTGCGGGAGCGAAATCTCCACAATGGAAGCGCCGCACTGCCGGACCGTTTCAATCGTCTTGGCGACGGCGGCGGAAACTTCCGGGTCAATGCCATCGATGAAATATTCTTTGGGAATGCCGATTTTCCACCCTTTGATATCGCGGCCGACAAACTGCCGGTAATCGGGGACTTCCGCTTTGACCGAGGTGGATTCTTTCGGGTCGTAACCGGCCAGGACATTCATCATGATCGCGCAGTCTTCCACATCCTTGGTCAAGGGCCCGATCTGATCGAGCGAAGAGGCAAAGGCAATCAGGCCGAAACGCGACACCCGGCCGTACGTCGGTTTCATTCCGACGACACCGCAAAGCGCCGCCGGCTGGCGGATCGAGCCGCCCGTATCGGAGCCGATGGAGGCGATGCATTCGTCGGCGGCCACCGCCGTGGCCGAGCCGCCGCTGGAACCGCCCGGAATGCGTTCCAGGTCCCAGGGATTGCGCGTGGGACCGAAGTACGAGGTTTCCGTGGAGGACCCCATGGCGAATTCGTCCATGTTGGCCTTGCCGACAAAGATTGCGCCTGCCGCAGCCAGCTTTTCCACCGCCGTCGCATTGTAAGGCGGCACAAATTGATGCAGCATGCGCGAGCCGCACGTGGTTGGAATGCCGCGGGTGCAGACAATGTCCTTGAGGGCGATGGGGATGCCGGTTAAAGGCTGAATATCCCCTTTTTGAATGCCCTCATCCGCCCGGGCGGCGGAAGCCATTGCTTCTTCCTTCATCAGACGGATGTAGGAATGGATACGGCCTTCCACGGCATCGATGCGCGAAAAAACGGATTCAGCAATCTGCAGGGCCGAAACCTCGCCGTTTCGAATTTTTTCCTGCAGCGCATGAATGGTGAACTGATGTAACTCCATAAACGCCTCAACAAAATGGGGGTTGACACAATTGTGTTCTTTTTACGGTCCGATGGCACGTTTGTGTGAAATTTTATCCGGAAACCGGCTTAAACCGCCGCGCGGGCGGCGCTTTCTCCGCACGCGTCATTCAATAACCTTGGGAACCCGGAAAAATTCGCCGCGCGCATCCGGCGCATTGGCCAGCGCAGCGCCTGGCTCGAGGGATTGAGCCGCCCGGTCTTCGCGAAACGCATTGGTCACGGCAATCGCGTGGCTCATCGGCGCCACCCCCATCGTGTCCAGCTCGTTGAGCTGATCGATGTAGCGCAAAATGTCGTTGATCTGGGCGGTAAACTTTCCCTTTTCCGCCTCCGATACTTCCAGTCGCGCCAATTTGGCAACGTATTCGACGTCCGCTGTGCTGAGCTTCAAAATCTCCTCCTAAAACACATTCCAGTAGGGCCGCATGCCCTTGATCACCGATTGAATGACCGGTTGGTTTTCCTCGTCGGCATGCTGCTCCAAATCTTCCAGTTTCCGGTCCGTCCAATGCGTCTCGTCAAACATCTCTTCCAGTGTCGCCTTTGCCGAACGGGCCAGCCCCACAGTATGGTAGCCGCCTTCCAGGACGGCGACCACGCGCCCTGAACAGTTCCGGTCGGCAATATTGAGCAATACACGTGCCATTGCCGCAAATCCGTCGGGCGTGACGCGCATCCCGCCCAGCGGATCCTGGTAGTAAATGTCGTAGCCCGCGGAGACCAGAATCAACTCCGGCGCAAAGGCATTGGCAATCGGCTCCAGAATCCTGCGAAACACCGAGACGAACGTCCCGTTGACCGCTCCACGCCGGAGAGGAACATTCACTGTATAGCCCAGCGCCTGGCCCTCGCCGATTTCCAGCAGGCTTCCCGTACCCGGATAATAGGGATATTGATGCGTGGAAAAATATAAAACCCGCCGGTCGGAATAAAACATTTTCTGTGTCCCGTTGCCGTGATGCAGGTCCCAATCGACAATCAGGATTTTTTTCAAGCCGTGCTTTTTCATGGCGTGCATCGCGCCGATGGCAATATTATTAAAAATACAGAAGCCTTCGGAATTTCCGGCGCCCGCGTGATGGCCGGGAGGGCGCACAAACGCAAATGCGTTGTCCGCCTCCCCGGTCATGACGGCGTCGATGGCGTTGAGCATGCCGCCTGCGGCCAGTTTGGCGATTTCATAACTTTCCGGCCCGGCAATGGTATCGGAATCGAGAAAAACGCAGTCCTTCCCGGCGGTGCCGGCAATCTCCCGAATGTAAGGCAGCGTATGGACATACGCGATTTCTTCGTGAGTGGCCTCGCGGGGTTCAATGCTTTCATATTTCCAGGACATGTGCGGGTTGTCCAGCATCTCATAAACAGCCGCCAGCCGCTCGGGGCTTTCCGGGTGATCCATGCCGGTTGCATGCTGCAAGTATCGGCCATCCTTAACAATTCCAGTTCTCCGGGACACGGTCACCTTCCTTCTTGAAGCATGGACGGTCGTGTATCATATATTTTTTTCATGAGCAACCTCCTTGCGGATTCCCGTGGCAACAGGAGGGGCCGATATCCGGATCAGCACCTTAAAAAAAACCGCTGCAGGTAACCGGTGGTGTACAGATCTTCTTCATCCGCGGCGGAAAAACCGTAAGGCGGATGCAGAAAGTCGTCGGTCGCTTCGGGGGCCATGACCGAAGCCAGATGCGCAAAGTCAACGATCGGGCCCGGATCGGTGTTTCCGGCCGGAATGGACGAGGGTAAAGACTCCGGATTCAATTTTTTCATGGGGTGGATATATCAGAAGATGGGAAGAATCGTCAAAGATTAACCGGGGGAAAAACGCGCGGCAGCCACGGGTCCTATTACGCCTTTCCAGCCGGATGCTCCACCGTGACGGCCACTAAACGCCACGACGTGCCGTAAAGGGACACGGTTTTCCACAAGGCGCTCTTCCGTACAACATTTGCAGACCGGCCGGCCGTGAATTCGTAAACCCCTTTTCCCTGCGGCTGCGCGGCAATTCTTTTTCCCAGTGCCGGAAGCCCGGCGTAAGGCTGGTAGCGCCCGGAAGTAAACAGGTTCAATCCGATCTGTGACGCATCCGCGTCATACAAAATCAAACCGCCTTCTTCCATGGCCCATATCTCGACGGAAGTTTGCCGCACCAGAGGAACGAAAATGCCGCCGAGAAACTTCTCCGGCTGAAAAAGAACGCTCACGGAACCGATCCTTTTCCCATCCGGACTCACGACCGGGTATTCCGCATCCACCGCCGGAAACCCTTCCACCGAAAAAAAGACGCTGCTCAATACCGGACTTCCCGTTTTTAAAACTCTTCGTACCTGTTCCTGTCCGGAAATATCTTTCCCCTCGAACCGCCGGAAGACTTCCGGTTCGACCACCGCCATACGGCCCTGAAGATTTACGGCCGCGCAGTCCACCGCATAGTCGAACTTCCGGCACAGCGAAGCAAGAACCGGCCTCGCATTCTGGCCGATAAGTCCGGTTTTCCCCAGCGCCGCGGCCGCCTCGCGAAGGCCTTCGTCCAACCGGTTCAATTCTCCGGCAACCTTCTGCCGGGCCGCTTCCAATGCCTGATTCGCACCGGCCGCGCAAAGAGCGGTTGCCGGCCACAGCAGCAGCACAACCATCGCCTGTGCAAACAGCCATTTTGATATTCCGTTCTTTTTCATCACTTCCCTCATCCTCAAATCGTTCGTTGAATCGTTCGTTCAATGCACCCGTGTCATTGAACCGGTAATATTTGCGGTTCATCCGGTTGATGTTTACTTTTGGCAATCAGTGGGTTATTGACCAACGCTTTCACTACTAACAGACGGCGATCACTTTCCAAATAAATTGCAGAATAACAAGAGAAATGTTGTAAGTGACGACCTTATGCCCAAATAGTTTATTTTGCAGAACGTACTGGAAGCACCGGCTTGACGAAATAATTCCGGTCCCACCACCCCTGCTTGCCATTGCAAAAGTCAAAATCGGCGGATTCTGCGCCTCGTGAATCCGATGTCCAGGTGGAGCAGTCCGATATCCCGATCAGCTCCGTCAAGTTCACGGGAAAACGGCCGAGAGCTTTATATCTTTTATTGTTGTCATACAGCCCGGCCAGTTCAGCTGTCGTCGGGAGCCGCCAATCCCGATAACCGCCAAGAAAAAAATCCTCACAATATTTTTTGGCTTTCGGCCAGTGAATACTCTCCCCATTGTCTCTCGCCGCCCACATGAGACCGGTTTTGGTGTCCGTAATCGTTCCGTTGCCATGATCAATAAAACGGCTCTCCTTTTTCGCTATCAGCGATCGTACGGGGAGCGCCCCGATCTTGAAAAGATTGTGATGACGCCAGCCCCGTCCGCCATTAAGGAAAGCGAAGTAGGCGGCTTCAATGCTCCGTGTTTCGTTAGCCCAGCATTCATCGGGAACATCAATTAATGGGGTGACCTTCCAGCGGATGGCTCGCTCCGGTTCATACAAACCCGCGAGCTCGCTTTGCGTCGGCATTCGCCAGTCCGTATATCCGCCGCCACGGTAATTATCGCAATAGGCCTTGGCGCTCTCCCAGTCCAAACTGCTCTTGTTGCCTTTTGCCGCCCACATCAGATTCGTCTTTGTGTCGAGAACGGTTCCATTATCATAAGCGACGAAACGATCAGTTTCTTTGGTCTCCTTGGGTCCAGTCGGAGATGGCTGTTTGATCACAGCCATCTGTTTTTTCTCCGTTTCAAGCTTCTGCCTTTCTTCTTCCAAGACCTTCCGCTGTTCAAGGAGTTCTTTTTCTTTCCGCAGGTTTGTCCGCTCGGCTTCCAGTTTTGCACGTTCGGCCTGCAGCTCATCATCGGCAGCGGTCTTTCTTTCGAGCACTGCCGTCCCATCAGCCAATCCGCTTTTTCCCGAGACGAAGAAGAACTTGCCTTCCAGCGAGGAAAGTTCCCATGGGACCTGCCCTGTCTCCCGGCGCAGCTTCTGACGGACCTTCATAAACATGTCGGTGATCGGGATTCCCGGTTCCCTCATGTAGTGAAGCAGCGCACCTGTGTAAGGACTGTTCCGTCCCTCCCCATCCCTCGCCACCTGGCCGGGACCTGTCGAATACGAAATAAACGTACCCGTGGGAGCGGAACTCACGATCGCGAGCCCGCGTGAAGCACTCCGAAAACTCTTCGCAAAGGGATTATCCCGGCAGGCGTCGAGCAGCACGATATTCAGGCCGTTGTTTGCACTGGCCATCTCATCAAGAATTCTATTGGCATCGACGGCTTGATACTTTACGTCCGATTCTTTGTTGATCTTCGCTCCGATAGGCAGAAGATAGTTGACACCGTTTACCTGCACCCCGTGGCCGGCAAAGTAGAATAATCCCACGCCGCCGCGTTTGAGACTGTTTCCGAAACCTTCAATAGCCTCTTCCATCTCCTGAAGTTTCGCGTTCTTCTTAAGGGATACTGTAAAGCCCGCCTTTTTAAGAGCCGCGGCCATGTCCGTGGCATCGTTCACCGGATTCTTCAGAGGGCCTGAGCTGTAAGCGCCATTGCCGATGACGAGAGCTGTACGCAACTCCGAGGCTGTCAAGGTAAATGGGCAAGTGAGGACAAGCAAAAACAGGACAAAGAAGATTCTTATAGGCATGGTTTGCACAGCAAAACCCCTATTTGATGAGCTAATTTTTCATACTTCAGCAATAAAAAAATAGCAATAGGCGTTGTTGAATTCTGATTGAACTGTCGCATGTGTGTGAAAAAGCTTGAACCCAACATTTCAGGAAGCTACGCATCAACCGGATGATCCTTTGCGGTTCTAGCCTGTGCCGATCGCCATCCACTGTTGACAATGATTCTTGAAAATCCTATAAGAATTCAATCGGATTTTAAAAAAGCATCGGCCGTTTTACAACCGCAGGGAGGCAATATGAGCATCTGCATCGTTCGTCTGGGAACCAGCAGAAGTCCAAATGAAGGTCTTCGCATCGGAACGGTCCGGCGGCCTCCGCGCGGCGTTCCCAAAAGCGAGTATTCCAGGCAAAACTGGTATGATGTCTGGTTCCCCAACCTCTCCCCATGCCCGGAAACGATGAAACAGGGACAACAGGCAAAAACCCAAGCTGATTGGAAGGCGTTTTTCCGAAAATTCCGCGCCGAAATGACAACGCCGGAAAACAGCAGAACGCTGGACCTGCTGGCCGCACTGTCGCATCAGACGAATTTTTCCATCGGCTGCTACTGCGCCGACGAAGAACACTGCCACCGGTCCGTGCTGCGCGCTCTTCTTCTGGAGCGGGGCGCCGAAGTGGAAGGTTGAAAAGATGTTACATATTTTTCGCGGCGTTTTCGATCGCTTCGGTGATCGCGCCGAGTCTTTCCCCGCTCATGCGGACGGCAATCCCCATCACCAGCGTGCGGCTTAAAATGTCTTCCGCGAAAGGAATGCTTTTGCGGGAATACTTCACCCTACCCTTGTTGGCCTTGTCCGCAAACGGGTATTTCTTGGAATTGGCCGTAGAAAACGCCAGAAAGTGCTCCCAGTTGGGAACGTAGTGCCATTTGTTGTTCTTGTAGCACGTTGTGTCGAGACCGCCCGCGGACAAAAGCTTCTGGAACTTCAGCGCCTCTTTTTCTTCGGGCAGATTGAACGCCAGAAACGTCGCCGAATCCCCTGCCGGGTCCGGCAGCGTCCGGAATTTTACGCCCGGCACGCGCGCCAGCGCTTCTTTGATGACGGCCTTGTTTTTCTTCTGTTCGGCAACGATATAATCCAGCTTGCGCAGCTGGGCCAGACCCACAGCTCCCTGCAGTTCATTCATGCGGTAATTAAACCCCAGGATGGTGCGGCCTTCCAGCGCACGGCTGACCTTGGGATTGTGGTCGTGGCCGTGGTCGGAGTACCACTCCGACCGCAGATACAGTTTTTTATTGTTCGTGATCACCATGCCGCCTTCGCCGGTCGTCAGGGTCTTGTAATAGTCGAAGCTGAAGATGCCCATATCGCCGAAGCCGCCGAGCTTTTTGCCTTTGAAGCTCGCGCCGCAACCCTGGGCGTTGTCTTCCAGAACCATCAGCTTGTTTTTGCGGGCGATCCGCATAATCTTGTCGATCTTCGCCGCAGAGCCGCACATGTGAACGGGAATGACCGCTTTGGTGTAGCGCGTTTTCTTCTTCTCGATTTCCCCGGGATCGAAATTCAGCGTGTCGTCGATGTCGCACATCACCGGAATCGCGCCCACTTCCAGAACCGCTTCATATGTCGCCAGGAACGTGAAGGCCGGCACCAGCACTTCGTCGCCGGGGCCCACGTCCATCGCGGTCAATGCGACTTTCAGCGCCGACGAACCGGACGTCACGCCCAGCGCGTATTTGACGCCGCAGTACTGCGCGAACTCCTCTTCCAGCCGGCGCACCTTGAAGACGCCTTTTCTTTCCTTATCAAACCCATAGCGCATCAGGACGCCGGTTTCCAGCACGTCCATCACTTCCTTGATTTCTTCCTGACCGATCAGTTCAGCCCCTGCCATACACTCCTCCTTTAATAGGCTTCCGCGTAAATCGCGATCATGTCTTCTTTGGTCATCTTGCGGGGATTGTTCTCCAGCGGCCGGGCCACCGTCATCGCCACATCCGCCAGCGCCGGAAAATCACTTTCCTTCACGCCGAAATCCCGAATCGCGGCGTCGATGCCGCAATCCCCGATCAGCTCCTCCACGGCTTCCACCGCCAAGCGCGCGGCTTCACGATCGGACAGTCCTTCCGTGCACTCGCCCATTGCGTCGGCGATATCGGCAAACTTTTCCACGGCGCCGGGCAGATTAAAGGCCATCACCGGCGTCAGCAGAATCGTGTTGGCCAGACCGTGGCTGACGCCGAACCTGCCGCCCAGCGGGTAAGACAGGGAATGAACCGCCGTCACCCCTGCGTTGGCCAGCCCGATGCCCGCGTAGAGGCTGCCCAGAAGCATCCTTTCGCGCGCGGCGATATTTTTTCCGTCATGAACGCAGGCGCGCAGGTTTTCCGCAATGAGCGAAATCGCCTCCAGAGAAAACATCTCGCTCATCGGCGAGGCGTTGATCGAGGTGTAGGACTCGATGGCATGGCACAAGGCGTCCATTCCCGTCTGCGCCGTGGGCGCGGGCGGCAGCGACAGCGTCAGTTCCGGGTCCAGAAGCGCCAGCTCCGGATACAGATACGGACTGTTCATGCCTTCCTTCTTTTTGAGGTTCTTCCGGACAAAAACGGCCGTAAAGGTCACTTCACTGCCGGTTCCGGCGGTGGTGGGAATCATGATTTTGGGCAGCCCGGCCTTGGGAACTTTATTCAGGCCCAGATAATCCGCGGCCTCGCCTTTATTCGTCGCAATGACCGCAACGGCCTTGGCCACATCCATTGCCGAGCCTCCGCCGATGCCGATCACGATGTCGCATTTGTTTTTGACGGCCAGCGCCGCCCCTTCATCCGCAAGTTCAATGCGGGGCTCCGGCTCCACCTTGTCAAAAAAGGCAACCTTGATCCCGTCGGATGACAGGAGAGCGGCGATTTTTTCCTGCAATCCCGTCTTCGCCAGATTTTTATCGATGACCACCAGCGGCTTTTGTCCATGATGTTCTTTGACATGCGCGGCCAGCGCGGCCAGCGATCCGCTGCCGAAAACAATCTTTTTTGCGCCGGTAAACGAAAAAATCTTCCTCATGATAAATCCCTCCATTTTGCGGTTTCAAGGTGCCGCGGTTGTGTAACGTTCAGGGGTTTCCTTTCATGACAAATCAGCACCAAAGTCAAGTTTTTTTGTTCATCGCATGCCACTCCAACCGGCGGCAAATGCCGCGAATCATCTTGACTTCCCGCGACAGGAGCCCGGTGCGCGAAAAAAAGCGCCGCACATCCAGCATCCAGTATTCCGGGTTCTCCGGATTCAAAAAGCCTATTTTGGTCAGCAGTTCCCGAATCTGGCCGTACATCCCCTCCAGTTCGGAGGCAAGCGCCAGTTTCTGCGCTGTTTGACACACCCCGCTTTCGTCCGGCAACGCAGTAAAGATCTCATAGCAGAGAATCATCGCGGCCTGGGACAGGTTCAGCGAGGAAAATTCGCGCGAGGTCGGAATCGTGACCACGCTGTGGCACAGGCGAAGCTGCTCGTTGGCCAGCCCCGTGTCTTCCGGGCCGAACAGGAGCGCAATTTGGTTTTTTTGCGACAGACCGGCGATCTTGAGCGCTTCCGCCCGCGGCGAAACAAACGGCCCCCGGGCCTTGCCCAGACGGGCGGTGGTGCCCACGATATAGTGGAAACCGCCCAGCGCCTCTTCGATGGCATCGCAATACCGGATGGTGTCCAGGACATCCGCGGCCAGATGCGTCGAGCGCCGCTCCATTTCTTCGCGGTCCAGACCGGTTTCCCCGACGACCACGATGTTCCTGATCCCCATATTTTTGGCCGCCCGGGCCACCGAACCGACATTGCCCGCGTACTTGGGTTTATACAGAACGATGCTGATGTTTTTAGTCTTAGCCTTGAACGACATGATAAAGCCACCCCCTGAAGAATAGTCGTCTTATAAAACTGCTCGGAAAGAATTGCACGAAGAATTTGATTTGACGCGGTTTTTTTATATTTGTGCAAAACGCCATTATTAAACCGTAGAGTTAAATCAAATTCCAGAAAGGAAGAACAATGAAAAAGAAACAGGGATCAGTTGGTTTGAGCACATGGTGGCTCCGAAACATTTTCTGTCAGTTTGACCATGAGCAGTTGAATCACGCGTTAGAGTGTTGTGCCGTGGAAATTCATTGCACGACATTTCATGGAGAGCCCGGCAGCATAGACATTTGCGCCGTAGGCTCATTTGTGAAAATAGTGGACAGAAATACTGTCGGTTACGGCATATGGAAGGAATATGTTGAAGGCATTGATTCAGCGGGCGGCGATGTTCCATGCATCATAATTGATCGACTATCCGACCTGCCGCTTTCCAGATGCCAGTACGTCTGTCAAATGGATATGAATAGTCCTGAAACTATTCGAAAAATAGTACAAACAATCAAACAAATGAGAAAAAGACTGGATAAGGATATCCCGGCGCTTTTTTCTAAATAAATTACGGAGGAGTCATGAAATCGATTGGCATGTGGAATAGGACTATTTTATGTCTGACAAGCAATCATCATTTGAATCAGCAAATCAATATGTGTGCCAGAAAAATCGGCTATGGTTTCTTGAACAAAGTTCGCAAGCCTGTGTTGTTGAGGGATTGCTATAGAGATATTACCATTGTTGATGAAAGGATTTTCCCGACACGCTTTTGGCAACAGTATCTCTACATCCAGAACCGTACCTGCGAAGATTCCGACAAAAAACTTCTCATCATCATTGATGCACCCGCACCGGAAAAACTTCAAAACGTCAAGTCACTAGATGTGAAAATTTTCCGGTTAAATGACTCAGTTTACGACGGAATTATGGAAACCATCAGGGATTTTGTTGACAACCAGTAATCCGAATCATCCGACAGCAGCGCTGGAAAACTTAATACCACGGCTTTGGACAATACGTTAAAAACGCCGGTTAGGAACATCAGCAAGTCATCTGGATGAATTTGTCAGTAAACAACATCCTCTGATCGAATGGTTTCTTCCATGTCCGCCAATGCACCCATATTAACAATAGTGCATTTAGAACTATGCAGCTGATCGCCTCGCAGATCGCCTGTAAGATTTGCGTTATAAGGGGGAGAATACCTATTGATAAGAACTTTTTCTGCATCTCCTACGTCATGTATCCACAATTCGTGATTTTGGTCATATTGTGAATTTTCAATTCTACCCAGATAAATTTCATATTCCGGCAAATGGCAAAAACCATGTTTTTTAATTCTGCCGGAGAAAGTACTTCCGGAAACTGTTTTGCCTATATAAAGTAAAACATTTGTTACCAAGGGTCTTTTTTTGTTTAAATACAGGCGGTGCGGCCCGTATATTTGATATAATCCAAAATCACTTCTGTCGTCTGTATCAAGGCAATAATCATCCACAACCTTTTTGAAATTGAAAGGACCTTCCCAGTTTACAGTGATAATTTTTTCAACCACCAATTATTCTCTCTTCTGCTAACGGCATGGCAAAACGGCGATAATCATTTACAGGCCGATGATTTAATAATCTGAGTATCATAAACCTTTCGTTTCGTGAAAGAAAATCTTGGAGAATCCACGCACGGAATGAATGGAACAAATCGTTAAATTATGCAAACACTAGGTTTCCGAAACTGGACGGATCGTGAAAATTCCGGCTGGCCAGCGGCATCCAGGACAGCCAGTGGGGATGAGGGGTTTCGTTGCCGCATTTGTAAAAGTTGGCGCGCCAGGTCTGACCCCCGACCACACCGAGCGGCCCGGCATATTGTTCCAGCAGGGCAAAGGGCAGGGCGAATTCCAGAAACCAGGTCGTCGGTCCGGCGATCGGCGGTTCAACGCGCGGGGGAAGGCTGGCCACAAGTCGGATCCGCTGATTGTCTTCGGCAGTCAGGGGCACGAATTCTTGAAGCCGCCCGTTTACGCGTGCAGGATTCATCACGTAAGACGAAAGCAGTGCACCGCCGCAATTAAACTCAAAATTAAAGTACCCTCCGGCGCCTTTCGGCTGAACAAAAAATTCCACGCAACTGTCTTTCCAGACCTCACCTTGAAAGCCGGCGTGGACGCATCGCACGTCCTGTTCCTCCACGCGAAAGATTCCATAGAGGTTTTGTTTGTCATACAAAAGCCTGCATTGTGTCCGCGGTCGATGATCGCTGCCTTCCGGCCGTACACAATTCACGTCCAGAAGTTGAGCCCGCCGCCACACCGCGCCGTCCCATAGCTTGCACGCTTCCGGAACAACTTCAGTAAAAAATACATTGTAACGATTATCTTTCATTAAATTATTCGTTTGCGGTGATGGCCGTTTTTTGTTATTTCTCTCCGGCATGAACCAGGACATGCTTTTGCTTCAGCAGGGCGCGCGCCTCCTCGGCATTGAACTCGACGGGCAGCAGCTCGCCCGGTTTGATCTTTATCAAAAAGAGCTCTTGCAGTGGAACGCCAAAACCAATCTGATCTCCAAAAAAACGGCTGAAGAAATCGCGACCCGTCATTTTCTGGACTCCCTGACCGCCGCCAGATATATCCGTTTCGAAAACGCCCGCATGGTGGACATCGGCGCCGGCGCCGGATTTCCCGGCCTTCCGCTGAAAATTGCCTTGCCGTCTATACAACTTTGTCTTCTGGAAACCAACCGGAAAAAAGTGTCTTTCCTGAAGCATATTCAACGTCTGTTGAATTTGGACGGTGTTTTCACCCTCCAGGACCGGACGGAAAACATTGTCCGTGAGGGGCAGTGGAGGGAAAAATTTGATGTGGTGATCTCACGCGCCTCTCTCAAGCTGCCTGATTTAATGCCCTTGGGACAGTATTTTCTCGCGCCCGGCGGCCTGTTGATAACCTTAAAAGGTCCGGACGTCTCCCCGGAGGTGGATGCCGCCTTTTCTGGAGAAAATCATGGCAATATATTTCAATTATATCAAGAGGATATAAATTTGCCGCTTTTGGGCCCGCCGCGCAAAATTATTATTTTAGAAAAGGCAAAATAAAGCAAAAAACCCTTCTAAAAAACCCTTTTTTGTGTTAGCTTTCACGCAAGTTTTTTCCAGAAGCAATTTTCGAAAGAATTACAAAAAATAATGAGTAAAATCATATGCATCGCAAATCAGAAGGGCGGCGTCGGCAAAACGACGACGGCGGTTAATTTGTCCGCCTCGCTGGCCGCGGCCAACCGGAAAACTTTGCTCATCGATGCCGACGCGCAAGGCAACTCCACCAGCGGCCTCGGCATCGAACGGATGCGGTATGAAAAAGCAAACTTTTACCATGCCATGATCGGACATGCGCCCCTGGAATCCGTCATTGTGCAGACCGCTCTTCCCAATCTGGACATCATTGCGTCGAATCAGGATCTGATCGGCATGGAAATCGAGTTTGTCTATCTGGAAAACCGGGAAAGCCGGCTTCGCCAGCTTTTAAAAAATCTGGATCGGCCCTACG
>ERZ650300.961-NODE-961-length-17000-cov-9.795456_pt1 | contig 17000 bp, 18 predicted proteins | sample MGYA00376236_ERZ650300 | MGnify/ENA primary metagenome ERZ650300 (study PRJEB26733, sample SAMN07839303) | wastewater metagenome | biome: urban; feature: wastewater treatment plant; material: waste water | place: USA: North Carolina | collected 2016-04-28 ...
CCACCTGGCGCCTGCGCGACTGGGGCGTGAGCCGCCAGCGCTACTGGGGCACGCCGATCCCGATCATCCACTGCGATGAACACGGCGCCGTGCCCGTGCCCGAAAAAGACCTGCCCGTGGTGCTGCCGCAAGACTGCATCCCCGACGGCTCGGGCAACCCGCTGCACAAGCACGAAGGCTTCCACGCCGGTGTGACCTGCCCCGTGTGCGGCAAGCCCGCCCGCCGCGAGACGGACACCATGGACACCTTCGTGGACAGCTCGTGGTACTTCATGCGGTATTGCGACCCCAAGAATGCCGAAGCGATGGTGGCTGGCGGTGCCGACTATTGGATGCCGATGGATCAATACATCGGCGGCATCGAACACGCCATCCTGCACCTGCTGTACGCCCGCTTCTGGACCAAGGTCATGCGCGATCTCGGTCTGGTCAAGGTCGATGAGCCCTTCACCAAGCTGCTCACGCAGGGCATGGTGCTCAACCACATCTACAGCCGCCGCACCGCCAAGGGTGGCAAGGACTACTTCTGGCCGCACGACGTGGAGCATGTGCTGGATGAAGGCGGCAAGATCATCGGCGCCAAGCTCAAGAACGAAGCCACCAGCGGCGACGGCCTGCTGCCCGTGGGCACGCCCATCGACTACGAGGGCGTGGGCACCATGTCCAAGTCCAAGAACAACGGCGTGGACCCGCAGGACCTGATCGAGAAGTACGGCGCCGACACCGCCCGCCTGTACACCATGTTCACCGCCCCGCCCGAAGCCACGCTGGAGTGGAACGACGCGGCCGTGGAAGGCAGCTACCGCTTCCTGCGCCGCGTGTGGAACTTCGGCGTGAAGCTGTCTGCTATGGATATGGGAGCTGCCACCGCAAGCGTAGCAAGCGCCAGCAGCCTGAAAGACATTGAATTTGGCAAGGAAGCCAAGGCCCTGCGCCTCGAAATCCACAACGTGCTCAAGCAGGTGGACTACGACTACCAGCGCATGCAGTACAACACCGTGGTCTCGGGCGCGATGAAGATGATCAACGCGCTGGAAGACTTCAAGGCCGTCGATACCGCCGGTGGTCAGGTCGCACTGATCGAGGGCTTTGGCATCTTGCTGCGCGTGCTGTACCCCGCCACACCGCACATTGCCCACAGCCTGTGGGAAAGCCTGGGCTACGCCGGTGTGCTGGGCGACTTGCTGGATGCTGCCTGGCCCCAGGTGGATGCCAATGCGCTGGTGCAGGACGAAATCGAGCTGATGCTGCAGGTCAACGGCAAGCTGCGCGGCTCCATCCTGGTGCCCGCGCAGGCCGACAAGGCCGAGATCGAGCGCATTGCGCTGGCCAGCGAAGCCTTTGCCGCCCACAGCGGTGGCGCGGCCCCCAAGCGCGTCATCGTCGTGCCGGGTCGTCTGGTCAACGTGGTGGTGTAAGCATGCACAAGCGCACCTTGCTCGGACTGGTCCCGGTGGCTGTGCTGGCGGGCTGCGGTTTTCGCCTGCGGGGCGTGCCGGAGTTTTCGTTCTCGTCGCTGTACATCGCCGCGCCCGCCAACTCGGCCCTGGCCCGCGAGCTGCAGCGCACGCTGGAGGGCTCGGGCAGCCCGCTCAAGGTGCTGCGCAACGCCGCCGATCTGCCTACGGCGCAGGCCGTGATCGACATCCTGTCGGAGCAGCGCGAGCGCATTGTGGTGGGCCAGAACGCCTCGGGCCAGGTGCGTGAGCTGCAACTGCGCCTGAAGGTGAAGTTCCGCCTGCGCACCGCGGCCGGGGTGGAGATGATTCCCGAGACCGAAATCCAGCAGCAGCGCGACATGAGCTACAACGAAACCCTGGCGCTGTCGAAAGAGGCGGAAGAAGCCCTGCAGTACCGCAACATGCAGACCGACATCGTGCAGCAGCTGCTGCGGCGCCTGTCGGTAGCCAGATTGCCAATGTAAGCGCGAAATCGCCCTGTGGGGCTTATGAATCAAGCGCTGACAGCTATTGAAAATATAGCGCCAGTGCTTTTTTCTGGGCGCTGAGCAGGCCGCTGGCCCTGCGCCATCAAAACGGCCGCGTGCGCATCAGCGTGCTCTTGCCAAACAGCGACTCCACCAGGTCCACCGCCAGCACAGCGGTCTTGTTGCGCACGTCCAGCGCGGGGTTCAGCTCCACGATGTCGAGCGAGGCCAGGCGGCCGCTGTCGGCAATCATCTCCATGCACAGCTGCGCCTCGCGGTAGGTGGGGCCGCCGGGCACGGTGGTGCCTACGCCGGGGGCAATGTCGGGGTCCAGAAAGTCCACGTCAAAGCTCACATGCAGGTGGGTGTCGGCGTCCATGCCCGCCAGGGCGCGCTCCATCACCTGGCGCATGCCCACCTCGTCGATGGCGCGCATGTCAAACACCTCCAGGCCCTGCTCGTGCACAAAGCGCTTTTCGCCCTCGTCCACGCTGCGAATGCCGATCTGGCGGATTTGCGAAGGGTGCAGCGCCGGGCCGCCACCGGGCATGTGGGCCAGCTGCGTGAGTTCGGCCGGGCCAAAGCCGCACAGGCAGGCCACGGGCATGCCGTGCACATTGCCGCTGGGCGTCAGCGCGCTGGTGTTGAAGTCGGCATGGGCATCCAGCCACAGCACGCGCAGCTTTTTGCCGCTTTCGGCGCAATGGCGGGCCACGGCGCTGATGCTGCCCAGGCCCAGGCTGTGGTCGCCACCCAGCAAGATGGGCAGGTGGCCCTGTTGCAGCTCGGCATACACAGCGCCATACACCAGCCGGTTCCACTGCACCACCTCGCTCAGGTGGCGGTAGCCGTCCACCGGGGGCTGCCAGGGGTTGGAAGGGCCGCTCAGGTTGCCCCGGTCCAGCACCTGCAGCCCGTGCAGCTCCAGCGCCGCCTGCAAGCCCGCCACGCGCAGGGCCTCGGGGCCCATGGATGCGCCGCGTGCGCCGGCGCCAATGTCGGTGGGCGCGCCAATCAGGCTGCAGGGCGGGAGGCTTCGGGGCAGGGTGGCGGGCAGGTCGTGGGTCATGTCTGTGGGGTGGAAGGCGATGGTTGGGTGAGTGTGGCAGGCGCCTCGGGGCGGCGCAACGGCGTTGCCCCGGCCTCTAGCGTTCGAACCCTGGCCCTGTGTGCGGTGGCATGGAAGGCACACCATGCCCTCAATGACAAGCAGGCGACAGCCAGTGCTGAGGCGGTGAAAAGCCAGGGGTTCTAATCACACCACGGATGGTTTGCAGGATTTTGTGCCAGCACGGCGCCAGTGAAAAGACAGCGGGTTGAGCATTTGGCGCGATAAATGACGCAAATTGACAGATGCAACTGAGCAAATCGACCGTGCAAGCGTGGCGTCATGGGAGGGTTGTAACATTCATGTAACCATCGCAGCCCTGGGGGCTTGCGGGTTACCACGGAGACAACCGATCCGCTTCAGTGCGCACACTGCGGAGACTGGTTTTTGTAATCAGATGTGTCGGGCATGGGCTGGCTGGTTATCCATTTAGAGGCAGAAGAATATGCAGCTCGACAACATTCGCGTTTCGCGCAAGCTCTGGTTTGCGTTTTTGGGGTTGATGGTGGCCATGGCGTTGGTGTCGGGCATTGCGCAAAACCGCGGCAACACCACCATGGCGCGCGCCATGGATGCCGTGGTGGACATCGACACCCGTGTGGTGGCAGCCGTGCGCTGGCGCGGCGGCACCGAAACGGCCGTGAACATGATCATGGGCGGCGCCGTGACCACCGACGCCGTGCTGGCACAGCAGTACGACGCGCGGGTGAAGGAAATCGTCGGCGACATCAACAAGATTCAGGAAACCATCGTGGCAGGGGCGACTGCCCCCGAGGAAAAAGCCGCCATCGACAAGGTGGTGGCCGAACGCAAGCTGGTGCTGGAAGCTGTGGCCAAGACCTGGGAGCTCAAGGGCGCGGGCGATGCGGTGGAAACCCAGCGCTTTGCCGACGAGCAGCTCACCCCCATGGTGGCGCGCTACCTCAAGGCGCAAGACGAATTCATCGCCCAGCTGGAACGCCGCCGTGAGGCGGTGCGCGAAGAGGCCATGGCCCAGCGCATTCGCTCGGGCGTGATCAGCACGCTGACCGCGCTGGTCGTGTTTGCTGCGGGCGCGCTGCTGGCCTGGCTGCTGGTGCGCTCCATCACCGCGCCCCTGCAGCAAGCGGTGGACACCGCCAACGCCATCGCCGCAGGCGACCTGACCCGCGAGCTGCAAACCAGCCGCAAAGACGAACTCGGCCAGATGCTGCGCGCCCTCAATGACATGTCGGCCCGCCTGCGCGGCGTGGTGAGCGAGGTGCGCCAGGGCGTCGATTCCGTCTCCAGCGCCTCCATCCAGATCGCCAACGGCAACCACGACCTCTCGGCCCGCACCGAGCAAACCGCGGCCAACCTCGAAGAAACCGCGTCGAGCATGGAAGAGCTGACGGCCACCGTCACCCAGTCGGCCGACACCGCCCGCCAGGCCAACCAGTTGGCCGCCAATGCCGCGCAGGCCGCCACGCGCGGCGGGCAGGTGGTGGGCCAGGTGGTGGCCAGCATGCAGCAGGTGGCGGCCAACAAGGGCATGCTGGGCGGCGTGTCGCGGGTGGCGGCCACGGTGTTCGACCGGGCCGACACCTGGGCCTACCAGCGCATGAAAAAGCTGGGGGCCGATCCGCTGACCGGGTTTGCACTGCACCAGAAAATGCTGGAACGCCAGCTGCTGGCCAACGCCATGCCGTTTGACCCCGAACGCATGGCCAACCTGCAAGCCCTGGCCCAGAAAGATGGCCAGGCCGAAGAGGTGGTGGCCGTCCTGAAAGGCATCCGCCCCGAAACGCTGGCCACCCATGGCGCCGTCAGCGAGGACATCGCCGCCGAGATGGCCGCGGGCGCACTGGCGCGGTCGCAGGCGGCCTCATTGGTAGCCAGGTAGGAAAGGGAAATGGCCGTATCGCTGGAGCCGCCGTAGGAGCCGCCACAGGGGCCATGGCGGGGCACTACATGGAAGGGCAGTACAACCAGCCCAGCCAGCCCCAACAGCGCTGCTATCAAACGAATGATGGCTACAGCAACGGCTACGATGGCGGGGGCCGTCGCCCCATCGGCTACACCGTGACGTATGAATACGCAGGGCGCACATTCACAGAAAACACCTCACGCCCGCCGCAGGGCGACACCATCCGCGTCCGGGTGAACATCAATCCCAATTGAACATGCAGGGCGTCAAGGCTTGAATCTGTCCTGCGGGTCAATTTCGCGTCCGCGAAAATAGCCCCAAGCAGGCTATCGCTCCAAATCCCGGTCACTCTTACGGATCGCAGCGCCCGGGTTTTGCCGTTGCTCATGGAACGTTTGACGGCCTGACTCACCGCGCTCAATACTGGCGGCGATGTTTTCACGCACGCGGGACAAAACCACCTGCTGCTGCTCTTTGCTCAAGAGATTAGATTGCACTGCTTTGCTCAAGGTATCCAACCTCGCATAGTCATTGGCAAGGGTCGGAAAACGCTTCAACACCTCTTGTCGGTCGGCAGTACGGAATGCCTCCGCCTTGGCCTGCTGCTCCTGGGCACGCAGCGCATCAAGCGAAACAATCTTTCCCTTGTCGTAAGCATAGGCCACCGTCGCATACGATCCGCGCTGGAAATCCTGAGCCGCGCTCAATGCCCTGTCATGCGCAACAAACGACTTCTCGTCTGTTTGCTGCAGCACATGGTGTTTGGTCACATTGACCACCCCACCTGAATAAGTCCGGCCAGTTTCCGCAACTGCATCCGTGAAGCGGTCAGCGCCTGCCGCACGGGCCGCGCCTTGCAACTGCTCACGCGAAGCCATGCGCTGCTCAATGGCGCTCAGAAAGCTACCCTTGGCCCATTCTGGGGCGTTGGGAGCCACCTGCAGGCGCTCACCGTCCTTCGCAACTACACGCACAGGGCTGGCGCCGCTATTGTCAAAAACAATGGCCTTGTCAGCATGCTCTACCGCAGAGGGTAGTAGATCCATGGCGCGTTCATAGCGCTGACGAATCGCACCAGGCTCGACTGCATGCCCGCCCAGCTCAACGCGATTCGCCACCCGAGCCACATTCTTTTCAGCACTATCAAGCGTCACAAACACCAGCGAAACGCTGTAGCCGCGCTCTTTTGCCTGGGTCAAAAGCGCCACCTTCTCGGGCGTACTCATGACTGTTTCAAATGCAAATGAACGGCCATTGTGCAATGCATCAATGCGCCGTTCTTCTGCGATTTGGGCGGCCTTTATGTTTCGCGCCTGGTAGTCTGGAATTTCTTTTTCAAGGGTCTTGGCAATATCATCAGCATTGATGTATTCACCCTTGAATCCAGTATTGGGATTACTCAGAAATTCACGGTTGATGGTTGATTTTCCAGAGCCATTGGGGCCAGCAAAAACAACCATCATCGGCGGCGTTGTGCCGCGATCATCAGCCTTCATCCGCCACCTTGCCCGCGGCTTCGTCTGCCCCTTTGGTGGCCTTATCGGAGGGAGATTTGTCGGGATTCATAGCTGCATCCAGCGGCAACCCGGCAGCCTTGGCCTGGGCCACGGCTGCAGCCACAGCCTTTGAGGCATCAGCCTCAAGCCCGCCATTGAAAAAGTAGTTGTCGAATTGAGTTGCCATATCACACCATCAGTGTGTAAATTTTAGCCAAATGCAACATCAACAGCGGTTTTGTATTGAGAAAATCAATCGTTTTACGAAAAATTACGAGCATCCCAAGTCTTAGCCACTATAGGACATTCAACACCAGCCCTGCCCGCACCAAACTGGTGAAGTGATACTACAGAGATTACAAGTCGTAAGAGAAATTTTGCAAACTTTGCTTGCAACGGCATTGATCGTTCTAAAATATAAAAATTAAGTTAGGAGTAAAATCAATGAGCGCATACAAAGAACTATTGCAACAGCGCGAAGCGCTTGAGATTCAAATCAAGGAAGCCCGCGCCCGAGAGTTGTCGGATGCAATCGCTTTGGTTCGCAAAACGGTTGATGAATTTGGTCTAACCGTCAGCGATGTGTTTCGACCAAGTGATCGCCGCAGCGCCTCCAAAGGCTCAAAGGTTGAGCCAAAGTACCGGAATCCAGCCACAGGAGAAACCTGGACTGGCCGAGGCAAACCCCCGGTATGGATTCGCAACGAAGACCGAGAACAATTCCGAATCAAGTAATAAAAAAGGGAGCGCATGCTTCCTTTTTTATTTGGCTTTGCACGCGGGTTTCACTGCTTTCCATATTTGCTCAGCCAATACGGCACCCGCATCGGAGTCACTGGTGTAATGCAGCCCTGCAATCTCTCGATTGATTGCCACTTTTGCTGCAAGCTTCATGAATTCACCGGACTTCTCAGGATAGACATTAGCGAATGCCAAAGCTGTTATGAAACTTTGAGTGGCATGCCCGCTAGGGTACGCCTTATGCCATGGAACAGGGATGGCTGTTTTTAGGCTCGGATCAACGTCATTTGCCCTGGTTCTAGCGTACCTTGCCTTCAAATCAAGCACTATCGCGGCAGTCAATGGCTGGACAATTGAAATTGTCTTCTGCAATTTTGGATTATCTGCTGACGAAATCCCGGCCACCGCCCAAAATTTTGGCGTCGGATCGTCGGCTTCCTCATTGATTTCTCTCAGTGCTGATTCTGTGCGAAGATCAGTCATCACATGCAGGCGCTGCACATCCAAAAAATTACTTGGTGGCGGCGGCTGCAGTTTGGGCTTGAATCCATCATTAAGACATGGATTTCCAGCAAATGCAGAAAAACACGCAGCCATCAAAAAAGCCGAAACACCTGCACGAAACAACATTAAACCCCCTATAAAATATCAATGATAATATGCATTATCAAATCTACTGAGATATTCGAGGTTAATAATAGTAACTGTTGATTCTCAAGGACAGCAGATGGTCTGCATTTTTCGCGGGCGCGAAAAAGGGGCCATAAAGGCCCCTCTGCACACTCACGACGCCAAGCCACTCCTGTATCAAGCGCCGTGGAGCGGCAATCGTCACTTTTGAGCCTCACGCCCCTTCAAAGCATCATGTGCTCCTCGTAGGGCAACAAGCTCCAACCGAGCGCCATCAAGCTCTGCACGCAACCTATCCGCCTCTGAGGTCGTGCGCTCGGATTGAGCCCGATAAATAGACGCCTCACGCTTTGCCGCCTCAATCTCAACGCCAATCAGCTCCGCTTCGCGCAATCGACCTTGCAGCGCAGCAATGCTGGCTTCCAATTCACGAACGGCAGCCTCCGTCTTCAATCCAAACTGTGCCTGGTCATTCCATCGCCGTTCTGCTGCTTCAATTTGGGCCTTAGCAACCGCAGCAGCTTGCACCGCTTCGACCCTAGCCTGCTGCTCGGACTCCAGCATGCTCCGCAAGCGCGCAACTTCGTCTGTTTGAATTCGCACAGCTTCCCCCTGGGCCTCCACCTTGAGCAGAGCCTTAGCCTGCTCTACTCGCGCAGCCTCCGCTGCCGCCTGAGCTTCGGCCAATTGCCCTGACTGTTCCAACAGGTCGTTGCTGAGTTGAGCGGCTTTGCCATGCAAAACGTCACGCTCAGACTGCAACGCCTTCACCTGAGCCAACAATTCATCACGCTCAGCCTCAAGCACTGAACCAGCATTCGCAAGGTCAGCCGCCTCTGAGTTTGCGACCGATAACCGCTGTTCAGCGTCCTCAACCGCTGCCATCACCGCACGCGAAATCTCTGCCGACAAAGCAGCCTGCAGAGCAGCGGAAATTTCAATGGGCGCGACGTTTCCTTGTGGCCGAGACTCCCTCCACTCCGCCAAAAAGCGCTGGATGGTGTTCGGGCTCCCGGTATCGCCAAGATGCTCACGTATCAAACGAACGCTTGGACGCTGACCGTTAGCGGCCAAACGATCTGCAGCGGCCATCACTTGCTCCAGGGTGACACCAGGTCTTGCCATCGCTAACTCCCATTTCATAACGATAACGTATCATAACCGTTACGTTATGTTATGGCAAGAGCGATATGAAATAAGCAACAAGGTTCGAAAACGGCCAAGATGCGCCAAGGTCGGCGCGGGGAAGTTCAGGCCATTACGACCGCTGCAACCGGCTTAACGTGCTTTATTTTCCGTTTTCTGAGGCGACCCCAAGATGCCCTAGCAAGCGCATTTAAGCCAAAGCACACCGACCCATTGGCATCAGACGTTTGATGCCTTGTGCGTTGATCTGGCGCGATCTGCGAGCAATCGGAGGTGGTGGGAGCCCCCCATTTTTGGTAACTGTTGGGAGAGGGGAGCCGCTGCGACGGCAGCGGGGGGAGGGCTTGCCCTCCCATGGGGTCTGGGGCGACTAGCTCCAGCGGGGGAGCCGTCACCAGACGGCGGGCCGGAGGCCGGGGGGACAAGTATTGATCCCCCCTCCCGTCCTTCGTGCTGTTTGGCGTTGGTTTCGTCGCTGGCCCTTTGGGGGCCAGTCTTGCCCCCTATGGGGGCCTGTTGAATGGTATTGGGGTGCCGGGTGGGGAGCGCTTTAGCGCGGGCGTAGGCCGTAGGCCGAAGGAGCCGGCGGGGCGAAGCCCATCAGAGGCGGTGGCGGCCTTTGTAGAAGCAAATCGCTGAACCTGGGCGCTGACTTATCCACACGGTTAAAGAAAGGTTAAAAGGGTTAAAAGAGGGTTAGGGGCATGTGTACAACCCTAAAAACCCATTGAAAATCAATAACTTGGCGGCTAGGTAGCGTGGGTCAAAGATCGTTGGCTGTTTAAAAATCCTAAATAAAATCAATGACTTACAGATTTTGCTGTGTGGGTCAAAAGTCGCACTTGCGCGGGTCTAAAGTCGAAGTTTGCGTGGGTCAAAAATCGTCGGCCTCTGTGCTGCCCCCCCAAAAAAACCTGAGTTATTCACAAAAGCGTGGGTCAAAGGTCGTTTTTTCGCCATTTTGCGTGGGTCAAACGTCTTATGAACTCCTGCACACAGGCAATGGGCCAATTTAGGAGGGGGCGCGGCTCTGAGCGTGGGTCAAACGTCGCAATTCGGCTGTGGTGTGCGTTGAGCCATCAAAAAACATCCTGAAACCCCAATGTTGCGTTTGTCACAGCCTCAGAAAGCGTGATTGCGCGGGTCAAAAATCGTACTTTGGGGAGTGCAAGACGATGCTGCGCGGGTCAAAAATCGCGCCCGCCCCTCTGAAAACAGCGTTAGCGTGGGTCAAAAATCGCATGCGACACCCAGGCCCTAAGTAGCGCGTGGGTCAAAAGTCGTCATCCAGCGCGCACAACAGATACCAGCCCCTGCGGTGAGATTTCGTAACTCACGATGAAGCCTTGCCCCTTCAAAGCCTCCAATGCGGTTTTCATCAGGCGCTTGATTTCGCGCATGCGCGCCTGGCGCTTCTTGAGTTTGAGCTTGGCGTCCATGGTTGGATCGTCAACCTCAATGGTCAGGCCTGCGCCTACGGCCAATGTTTCGATCTTGTGTGGGTAGGGGTCACGATGCGACGCAAAGAAGCCGTGCAACCAGGTCGCCAGCCCATCTGGCAGGGCCAACCGCGTTTCCCATTCCAAGCGCGAATAGAGCTTGTCGAAAAGAAACAGGAGGTGGTCATCCCGGTCGAAAACTTGAACCTTCCATGGCTGACCTGCATCGTTGGAATACTCATAACGCACGATCAGCTTGGTACTCATACCGCGCTCAAACCGGGCGCTGTACAGCTCAATCCCTGCCGTGGCCAGGCGACGAATGCAGCTCAATAGACGCGCATAGGATGCGCCATTGTTCGGCCATCCCACCGATTTAATGAAGCTGTGAGGGTTGAACACAGCGTACTCCGAGCGATTTTCTTTAGCCAGGTGCACGAGCTGCATCCACACGGTTTCGTCATCCTGGCGCAGCTCTTCGCCAATGTAGATCACCTCACCACCACCCAGCACAGGGACACGCATTGGCTCGTTAGCTCGAAAAATGCGCCGCGCTTCGCGGCGGTTCTTGGCGCTGAATACCGCGCATCGCACCAGCTCGTTAGGAACACCGCGCTCAGTCTCAGGCCAAAAGACCAACTGGCCTTCTTCCAGCTTCTCGCCCAACAAATTCAGATCCCTGGAGCGCGAGCGCTTGAGCGCTTGCTTCTCCATCTCTTGGGCCTTTTTGGTAGCTATGTCGTCCATTTCAACCCCTGCTGTTACAATGGTGCTGTTACGCGGTTTCCACTGCTTAACGTTGACTTGAAAGCCCGGAACTTAATCGGTTCTGGGCTTTTTTTTATTGCCCACCCATTAACTGGCGGGACAGCTTTACTTGACCCAGGAAAGCGCTGGCAAGGCCTGCGGGGGCAGCGCAAGACACTTGCACCCAGCCCTCGGGCAAACTCTCTGTTGTCTGCTCCCAGCGTTCATAGACGCGCTTCGCTGCTCTGTAAACGATCTGGTAGTGCACACCAGAATTGATAGCCACTTCACGGCAGTCACGCCCATTCACAAGCACCTCGTAAGCATCCTTTAGACGCTCGGGACTCATGCGAAATAGCAAAGGCCTAACCGCTTCAAAATTCTCTGGATTCAATCGTAGGTCTGACATACATCACCCCAATCTTTACGCGGGCGGGCAACGCCCGCCCTGCTCTTTCAAGGTTTGACGGATGCCAGGATTGCCACTGGCTCAAAGGTCGCTCCGGCGCGGCAACCAAACAGGAATGCTGCCGTTGCAAAGGACATGACGCCCTCAGTGCCAAGGGCCCCATCCCGCATCCCCTTGAACATCGCTGCAGCCACCTCCTGGCCGCTCTTGCAATCACGGCCAGCGTCGTAGGCATCGCGCAGCCAGTCGGCCACCACCTCGCGCTCTGCGGGCTGCATCACATCCCAAATCGTTTGAGGCACTGAGCCAAACTCAACGATGTTGGAATACGCCTTTTCAAGCACATCCAGAACTGCAATGTTCGCGTCCGCGAAACCCTCGCCGCTGTCCACTGATGGCGCTGGTGCGGCAGCAGGCGCGGCCTTCGGCTTCACTGGTTTGTCTTTGGGTGCTGCCTTGGGCTTGACCTCGTTTTTGACCTGCTGCACACGATCGCGCTGGTTCACCTTGCCCCGGCCTTCGCGCAGCTCCTGCACAACCTTTTTGGCGCGCTCTGGATCAACCTTTTCGATGGCTTTGACAGCGTGAATCACTTCCACATCAGCGCTGATGTTCTCAGCCACCAATGCACTGGCTTGCTCCGGCAAGTCCAGCAAACCCACCACCTTGGACAGCCAGGCGCGGCTCTTGTTGTGCTTTGCCAAGACCGCTTCAACAGAGCCCAGCTTGTCTAAGTCCGCTTGGACTTTGCGCGCCAGCTCCAACTGCGTGAGGTTCTTGCGCTGCGTGTTCTCCGCGAACTGAATTTGATCCACTTCATCATCAGTCAGGCTGTAAACCCGTGCACGCAAGGTATCCAAGCCTGCAATGCGCGCTGCGCGGACACGGCGCTCACCAGCCACCAAGCGATAGGGCATCGCAGACCCGGCAGGGTTTGCATTCAAGACAATGGCTTGAATCTGCCGTACCTTCAAACTGTCGGCCAGGTCTTGCAGCGAGTTCGCTTCATCCTCTAGCTCAGAGCGGTGCTGAGCGCGAATCTCCACATCATCGAGGTTGACGACGATTTCAAAATCATCCGAAGCTGCCCCGCCAAACAGGGCATCTACGCCCGTGCCCAACACATCAGCCGCACCCATAAAAGCATTGCCCACGCTCTGACCCTTTTCCTTGTTTTGTACCTTGCTCATGCCATCCTCCCGAGGATCGCATTGCACGCTGCGCGCCATTCCTGGCCCGCCTTTTGATGCCCTTCACCCCTTGTGCTTTGCCACACCGGGACACGGCGGGCAATGGCTTTGCGCACCGGGGCGCGCTCTGGCAACGTTTCCGGCAAGATCGCATTGCCGTAGCGCTCACGCAGGGAGGCCAAAGCCTCGCGTTCCTCTGTCGCCCGAGTGTTTGTCTTCATGGGCACGATGCCCAAATGCTTGAGGCGTGGATTGAAACCTTGGGTACGGATCACATGGATGGTTTGCATCAGATCGGCCACCCCGGCCAGCTCGTACAAACCCACGGATACAGGCGTCACCACAAAGTCAGCCGCTGAAAGCGATGCCATCAAACGCACCCCCAGCAGCGGCGGCGTGTCGATGATGCAAAGGTCATAGTCTGCAGAGAATGTGCGCAGCGCCTTTGCGGGGTAGCGCATCACAGCGTTTTCTGCCTTGTCGATCGACAGCAAAGCCTTGTCAGCACGAATGATCCCCAGCTTCTCAGAAATCTTCTGAGGTTGCGCCCCCTCGGGCAAGGCCTCACCGTACAAAGCAGAGGCCACCAAGCCAGGCTCAGCACCGCTGGGCTCTGTAAATGTCAATGACAAGCTACCTTGCTTGTCCATGTCCACCAAGAGCACCCGCAAACCCGCTTCCAGGGCTGCATAAGCCAGGTGCACAGCCAAAGTGCTCTTACCCACCCCACCCTTTTGATTCGCAATCGCCAGAACTCGCATGAGCGCCCTTTCAATCGTTGTTGGTTGCAGCCTTGGCCGCTTGAATCTCTTGCTCACTCCACATCCCACGGATGCGCCCCTCAAGGCTCAGGGAGTCGTGGTAGGCGCTTTCGCGCAACCCCTTCGCTTGAGCGTCAAAGCTGGCCGCCTGGCTCAACTTGCTACGCATCACCGCCAGTGGCCGCAAGATTCCATCTGCGACCTCGGGCAACCTTTCAACCCAAAGCATTTGCGACATTTCAAACTCCTAACGTTGACAGATTCCGCAAGTCTTATTCGCCTGCGTGCCTGAATTATACCGCAGTATTAATCACCTAGGTGATTAATACTGAAATATATTTAAATAACTAGCGAATCGAATATGTAATTCGACCAGCCACAACTCGGGGGGTGTCACGCATCAATGCCTGGATAGATGCATTGCCATGATTGATGCGGCCCAGATGCTCCAATCGAACCTGCCCCAAAGTTTTCGGCGCAAAGTGCAAATCCAGCTCCACGCCGCATGCCAGCAACTCAGACACGCTAATGCAACCCAGCTCGGCCATTTGGTAGTCACCCCCCAGAATCGCCCAGCCAAAACCCAACACCACATCATCCTCTGCAACGTGCTCCAGCTCGAAGATGTACCAATCAGAGCCCTGGTAAAAGTAGTGCAACTTCACAGGCGAATCATTGGTGACCTCGGGGCCTTCATCCATCGCGGGAATGCTGCCGATTCGCGCTGCCAACTCAACCACCAGCCCCCCAAAATACTCGCCTTCCTCTCCCTCGCAAAGCTGCTCAAGGGTTGCAAGTTGCCCGGCAAAGAGATAGGGGCGAAGCTGCGAAAACGCTTGCTTTGCAGTAGTTTTAAGATCGCTCATTGGTTAATCCTTGATAACGTTGACTTAGTTAAGAGCAAGTCTTTTTATTAATTTGCTTGCTTGGTGTTATTATAATTCAGCATTCATCACTTAGCTGATTAATTTGGATTATTAAATGTAATTGAGTGCAACAACTAATGGCGTTTATATAATCCAGTTAATCTGCATTTATCCCCGCCTGCCCTGCTCTCGCCCTCGGGCCTCTCCACTGCCCCCGCACGCCCCTTCCTGCCCCTGCCTCACCCCAGACCCCCAACCCCCTGCCCACTGGACGACAGGTAGCAGGTGCCCGTGTGCCGAACGGCGCACAGGGGGCGCAGCCCAGGGGGGCCGGGGGGCGGCATACGCCCCACGCGGGGGAGCGCCCTAGGCGCGGGCCGGAGGCCTCTACGCTCACCCACCTCACGTTTTCGCGGGCGCGAAAAAAAGGAGCCTCACGGCCCCTTTGGTTTCCTTGTTCTCATGACACGCAGGCGAGGCCCTGCCACTTTTGACTCTGCGCCACGCGCCAGGCGCTGCGCTCGATCCACCGCACCGACACGCACCACCCCACCTACACCCCCACCGGGAAGCTATCCCCGGCACGCTGGCCCCGCTGCGCCTCTTCATCCGGGTACGTCGCGTGACTCAAGCACTCACATGGGCTGCCGCCCATACCCGCTGAACACCCCCCGCTGAGTTGCCTGGATGGCTGCGCAGCAGTCCCCGCAGGGGATGAGCGAATAGCGAAACCAGGAAGGGAACGACCCGCCTCCAGGCGGGGCAGCGCCAGTAAAGCACGCTCGTTCGATTATCCGGACATATTCATTAACATCTGGCACATTTTCATAACCCTTAATACAACTGAAAGACCTTGAATTGATAACTTACACTCGCAAACATCAGAAATTAATCGCCTTCATTTAGCATCAAGGAATCAAAAAATATGTTTTGTTTACTTGAAACGCTAACATCGTGGACATTCAAGATATTTCTATGTTGCTGCAAACGTGTGCGCCTCACGTTCACCAGCAAACCATGGCAGCTATTGTTAAAACCGAGAGTGGTTTCAAGCCGTTTTCCATCGGCATCAATAAATCACAAGTGAAGTTGGTTCGCCAGCCAGCCAACAAACAAGAGGCCGTAACAACGGCAAAGTGGTTGATTTCTAACGGCTACAACATTGATATGGGTATGGCCCAAATCAACTCAGCCAACATGAAACGGTTGGGCGTCAGCGTCGAGGATCTTTTCGATCCCTGCAAGAACGTCTCCGCAGGCGCAAAGATATTGCTCAACAACTATGTTGATGCATTCAAGAAGATTGGGGAACCGCAGAACGCATTGAGGGCTGCACTCAGCTCCTACAACACGGGCAATGCTACGGCGGGCATCAAAAACGGCTACGTCGCAAAGGTCACCGCTGCATCTGTCACCGTGCCAGCGCTCCTGGCTCTTGCACCAAAAACCCCTGAACAAGCGCCTCCCATCGCATTGGTGTCCAAGCTGCCCGCCTCTTCGCCCACAGCAAATGAGCGCAGCTCCACGCCCGATCAATCGCAATCTGGCATCAATCTGGTGGCCTCTGCGTCAATCACCGGGCCTGCTCCTTCCAAGGCCACAGCCCGCCCCCGCTCGGGTGAATTTGTCTATTCAGTGAAGTCCGACGTCAGTTCGGACTCCACCCCTGAAAACGCCAGCCCCATGGTTTTCAGATGAAAGGGGTTCAAAAAGAGCCGGGGCACGGTGAAGCAGTAGAGAGAACCATTACCGAGGCCGAGCTGGCAGCAGCAGTATTTAACCGAGCTGTCAAAAAAATAAGCATCGCAACAAATTTTCGCGGCCATTTTGAATTAACAGTAACCCTGATTAAGAAAGAGGGAGAGCATCAGCTAATAACGACACGAAACACCGTCAAAGAATGGGTAAGCCTAGATCGACTCTACAAACACTTGCGCGATGACATGGGCTTAGATCAGTACCTCAACTTTTCATTTACGTTTTCTAACAGGACCTCAAAACAATCATGAACATCACATTTGAAAGCCTCAAGACCGCTTACATCCTGAACGCGCAAGACAAGCAAGAAATTTCCAGGCGCACCATGTATTTCATGGCACTGGCAATGGTGGCTGTTCTGGCATTCATGCCTGAGCTGGCTCTTGCTGAACCTTGGGACGGCGCTGCCAACAAGGTGCTGGCGATTTTCACAGGCGGCTTGGCACGAACCATTGCGGTGATTGCTGTGATTGCCTGCGGCATCGCCGCTTTGGCGGGCAAGCTGTCTTGGGATTGGGCGATCAAGATCATCATCGGCCTGGTGCTGATCTTCGGTGCTGCCGCCATCGTGGACTACATCATTTCCGCAGTCGGTAGCTAAGTAGCCATGAGCGACCTGAACGAATCACAGGAGCTGACCGTGGATGACCTGTTTGTGGGCCTGACACGGCCCGCAACGGTCGGCGGCATCCCCTACACCGCGTTTGTCTCGGAAATCGTCCTTGTCGCCATGGTGTTCCTGGGCACAGGCAGTCCATTGTGGATTTTGGCCATCGTGCCCTCGCACGCCTTTCTCTACCTGGCCAGCGCAACCGACCCTGGCAGGTTTGACACCTGGGCGATGGCCGCACGCACCTACGGCAAGTGCCTCAACCGCAGGTTTTGGGGAAGTACCAG
>ERZ650300.965-NODE-965-length-16990-cov-5.409035_pt1 | contig 16990 bp, 19 predicted proteins | sample MGYA00376236_ERZ650300 | MGnify/ENA primary metagenome ERZ650300 (study PRJEB26733, sample SAMN07839303) | wastewater metagenome | biome: urban; feature: wastewater treatment plant; material: waste water | place: USA: North Carolina | collected 2016-04-28 ...
GTCATGGCTCAATCCTCTCAGAGTATTGGGCCTCCACCAAATGCGGGGCGGTTCATAGTGAGGCCGCACCTTTGAGTTCAGCGGACGACAAAAGCGTAACCTTTGATTGTCCGCTGGAAGAATTGTTATGTTTTCTCAAGTAGCTTGACGACCCCTTTGTGATCGCCAGACTCTTCGTATTTAGAACGAAAAACAGCTAATAACTGCGATGTGTCTGCAAAGAATGATACAGGAGCTATTTTTTGGCTTGAGCCGACAGTGTATGTGACATTGGAGATTACCGATAAGTTGACCAGTCATTCTCAAAGAGCCTTACCAGCGAAACCCGTGCTATCCAGAGCAATCACTTTGATCACAGCTGTCAACGATTGAACGGCAACTTGAGTGTTGACCGACGATTTCATCGTAACCATATTGGGGCATGACCAAGATGTGTGTGTGATGGGGCCGCATCTCACCGAAGACCTGCATCACCTGAGCGCGGGTCGTGTCCATGCCAGCCCGCATGTAGAGCAGCGTCACCGAAGGCGGTAACGCTCCACCCTAGATGACCCGAGCCACTCGCACAGCCAGGCACTGCAGGCTATGGCCAGGGATGTGGACCAGATCACTATGACGGTCACGATTCCCTTGCTTAGTTCCAAGCGGATAGGTGAATCAACATCCCAAGGCCACTGAGTTGGGATAAACCCCACCGCCAGGTTAGGTGCGCAGGGGATCCGACAAGGTGATCATCCCTTGCAAAGCAGGCCTGCCGCCCACGGCCTATGAACGGAAAACCGCAGTACAGCACCCTATCGAGGTGTCCGGTATTACTTGACCACCACACTCTGTGTGGCCCAAGGGATGTGATCGTTGAGCTCAACACCACTCCACCCCTTGCCGAGCACGGGGAACCCACCCTATGGCAACAGCAAGACGTGGATATCTATCTGCAAAGCGTTTGCAAGACGTTCAATGTTGTCGATCGAGATATTTCGTACTTGGCGTTCAACGTGCGCCACGAAGGTGCGGTGCAAGCCAGATTCCAACGCGAGATCCTCCTGAGACCATCCCCGTTCCTTGCGGAGGCGAACTATGTTCATCGCAAGGAGCTCACGCGCCGTTGGCGCGCGTGAACTAGACGATGATTCGCTGACTGGCATTGAATCAGTGTCTCGGAATGATGCTTTTAAGTCAGCCGCGTTTACGTCACAATATTGCCCCTCCCAACATATTCAGTTCCTACTGAGTTCACGGAAAACGTCCTCACCCGGCCAACGCGATCATTCGATTAATTGGTCACGCGCCGCTACTGAAAGTCTCGAATCGCAATGTTTATTACTGACATATCAGCTCATCATCCTTTCGTGTCGGGTCTTCTTGGCACTGGAAAAGATGCTTGGCGGGCGGTGGGTATCACTACGCCCAATGAATGGTTTTACGTGAGTTATGCTGTTTCTACACAGGAAGGGCGTTTTTCCGAAACAGTGATGATTTCCAATCCTGCGAACGAGTTGGTAGCTTTTTTTGATCGGGAGAGCAAAGGTGTTTCAATCGTCGGCATCCAACTCGTTAGCCCACCGTTTTTGAACGGTTCGGCTCACTGGAAGATGGAGCCATTGATCCGAATCTGGAAAAAGCCGTCCGACCCGTTGGCGCACGTATATGAGGTCGCTGATGGTAAGCAGTACTGCAGCGCTTACGGCACATGGGACATCTCCGAGTATGAATTCTGGAAGGAGTTCACTTCACTCCAGTGATTGTCCAGAGCCTGGATCTGAGTGAGGTGCAGATCTGGATGGTCCGTTCAACACCAAAGATCTGGCGCAACCTGTTCTTGGCGGACGGAAGTCACTTTCTGAATCACCCTCCCTGCATATGATCAAGGCGATCGTGTTCGACGTGTTTGGTACGCTGGCTGAGATTGGAGATCGGCGCCGTCCATACGCACGGCTTTTGCGCCTCGCAGCGCAGGCCGGACGGACTCCACAGCCCGATGATGCCGCGCAGATCATGAGCATGAACGGTGATATCTGGGCCATCGAAAGGTGGCTTGGATTGGCTCTCTCGCCGGCCCTGCGCGATGAGCTTGCCGAAGAACTCGCGATTGAGATCAGCAGTATTCGACTTTATCCAGAGGTTGTTCCGGTCCTCCGTGCTTTGCAAAGACAAGGGTTGCAACTCGGATTGTGTAGCAATCTGGCCAAACCATACGCACTCCCTGTGTTGTCCCTTCTACCCTTTGAGTTCGATGCGTATGCATGGAGTTTCGAGGTAGGTGTTGTGAAGCCGGACCACCGGATCTACAGCACAATTTGGCAGTCACTGGCGCTCAGTCCGGGCGAGGTGCTGATGGTCGGGGATACCTACGAGGCAGACTGCCTGGGGCCAAGGCGGGTTGGGATGCACGCAATCCACCTTGCTCGGAACCTGGCAAGCCCCGATCCCCGCTTTCTGCGGTCATTGTGCGACTTGCCTGCGTATTTGGCGCTTCACGCTCCGCCATCCGTTCCGCAGTAGCCTTCGTCCCTCTCTTGGATCTTGAAACGATGCGCGAACACTCACCAGCGCTCCGGAATCCATTAGCATCGCGCCGCACTCAACGCTAAGGACGCATGCATGATCGGTGTCGACAACAACACGTGGCTAGTCTTCGAGGGGGTGAGCAACTATGGGCACGGGATCTGGCCGACTCCGATAATCTCGATTGCCACGTTGATCACCTGCGACAGCGATTGGGGCACGCTCCCCGCTTCAGCTCGGCTGGACAATGCTCACCTGGTTTTTCGGGAGGATTCGTTCGATCCCGTCACTCGGGTACGTCGAGGTCGCCTGTACGAGTGGCGGGACGGAGCCCTGAACCAGACGTGGTACTTTCCTCCGCATCCGGCAGAGCCTCCAGATCGCAACAACATGTCGATGGATGGCCGGCTGAGTCGAATGCTCTATACGTACCACCCCGCCCGAATTTTCGGCTTGGCGTTCCCTCGCCCTGTGCGCGCCCAGTTGGTCCTGGGAACCCAGTCAGCCCCCACTGTCTGGCGGATTGTCTCCGTGGAAACAATCGCTTCAGGCGAAGAGCTGATCACGCTGCATGCCCGCTCCACCTTTGGTAGCCTGCCCGAGTTGATCAACGACCATATTCCCAAACAGGCAAACCCAGACGTAACGACAATTCTGGACAAGGTTGCCGATGCAGCATTTCGCTCCAGTCCGGTCTCCTTGATCGATCTCTGTCGTGCCGCGACAACCACGGTCCTGGCGTACTGGCTCGAAGCATCTGGAGATGCCCCGAACAACGTCCACCATCTCGACCTGGGTGACTTGTTGAAAGCGTTCGAAAAACAGCAAGGCAACGGCAATACCCAGCCCCCGTCAGCAGCAGGTTCGGCCATCCGTCTGCTGCAGCGCTTTCACTCTCGCGGAAAACCCAACGAGCAAAAACGCTATAACACCCGGCCTCCCACGGAGGAGGATGCCCAGTTCGCCCTAAACGCCCTGGGCTTTCTGCTTCGAGAGCTGGGGTGGGCTCGATGATGCGGGCACGTGCCCGGCAAGCCCCTCAAGAATCGGACAATCAGGACGATCGTCACCGCAACAACTCTCCGACAAGCGCACCAGTGCGTCGCGCATCGCGGAGAGCGCCTGAATTCGCTCATCCAGATCGCTCAAGTGACTTTCCGCGAGTTGCTTCACCTCCGCACTGGAGCGCTCCCCGTCATACCAGAGCGACAGAAGCTGGCGAATCTGCTCCAGGGAGAACCCGAGATCACGGGCACTGCGGATGAACTTCAGCGTGTGCAGATCCCGCTCCTGATACTGCCGGTAGCCCGCTTCGGTCCGGGGGCTGTGGCCAATCAAGCCGATCTGCTCGTAGTGGCGGATCATCTTGGCCGAGACACCGCTGGCCTTGGCAACTGCTCCGATGTTCATGTCGCCTTCCTCTTATCCAATTTGACGGGGCGCCAACGCCGAAGCAGCAAGGCGTTCGACACCACGCTGACGCTAGAGAATGCCATGGCGGCACCTGCAATGACCGGGTTCAGGAGTCCCGCGGCCGCCAGGGGAATGCCCACGACGTTGTAAACACAAGCCCAGAACAGGTTCTGCCGCATTTTGGCGTAGGTGCGACTGGAGATGTCGATCGTTGAAGCCACCAGCGCCAGATCGCCACGCATCAAGGTCACCCCGGCCGCGTGCATGGCCACGTCCGTTCCGGTTCCCATGGCGATGCCAATGTCGGCGGCAGCCAATGCCGGGGCATCATTGATGCCATCGCCGACCATGGCAACGACGTGGCTCTCCCGTTTCAAGGTTTCGATCTCGGCTGCCTTGCCCTCCGGCAGCACTTCAGCCAGACACTGATCGATTCCAAGCTCGGTTGCCACACCATGCGCAGCGCCACGACTGTCGCCCGTAATCAGCGCAGTCCTGATGCCCATCTGCTTGAGGCGATCGATACTTGCCCGCGCTTCTGGCTTCATCCGGTCGCCGAAGGCGATCAAGCCCAGCACGGCCTGAGCACCTTCCGATGCCAACCAGGATATGGTCCGCCCTTCGGCTTGGAGGCGCATTGCGGTGTCGGCAAGATGGTCCATTTTGAAACCGCGCTCATGCATCAATCGGGCATTACCAAGAACATAGTGTGTTCCATCAATTTCGCCGGCCAGCCCGCGTCCGGGTAAGGCCTGAACGAACCGGGCACTGACCGGGCTCAGTCCGGCGTCCTGGGCAGCCTTGCCCACGGATCGCGCCAAGGGATGCTCGCTACCCAACTGAAGACTGGCAGCGAGGCTGAGGAGCTGCTGAGTATCGCCGCCAACGGCTTCGAAGGCCACGACCTGGGGCTTGCCTTCCGTCAGGGTGCCGGTCTTGTCGAAGACGACGGCTGTCACCTTGTGCGCCACTTCCAGCGCCTCCGCATCCTTCACCAGAATGCCGTGTCGCGCGGCCACACCCGTTCCCGCCATGAGCGCAGTGGGGGTGGCAAGACCCAGCGCACACGGGCAGGCAATCACGAGCACCGCGACGGCGTTGATAATCGCTGTCTCGACATCGCTGCCGTACGCCCACCATCCGCCAAAGGTCAGCAGCGCGATGAGCATGACCACCGGGACAAACACCGCACTCACCCGGTCCACCAGGCGCTGAATGGGCGCCTTGGCCGACTGGGCACTCTCAACCAACCGGATGATCCGGGCCAAAGTGGTTTCCATACCAACAGCCGTTGTCTGCACCAGCAGCAAACCGTCAGCATTGATCGCACCGCCACTGACACGATCGCCAGGCTGCTTCGGAACCGGCAGGCTTTCACCGGTCAACATGGACTCGTCCAGGTGGCTGCACCCCTCCACAATCTGGCCATCCACTGCTACCCGCTCACCTGGCTTCACAACCACCACATCGCCCACGCGGACCGCATCGATGGCGATCTCCCGGTCACCGTCGCCAGTACGAATGCGGGCGACGGCAGGCCGCAGGGCCTGGAGCGCACGGATCGCTTCGGTGGTTTGCCGCTTGGCCCTGGTTTCAAGCCACTTGCCCAGCAGAACCAGCGTGATCACCACGGCTGAAGCTTCAAAATACAGGTGGGGCATCTCACCGCCTGTCGGCTTTGCCAGGAGATATACGCTGAGTCCGTAGGCCGCAGTCGTCCCCAGGGCCACGAGGAGATCCATGTTCCCGCTGCCGGCACGCAGTGCCTTCCAGCCTGCACGGTAGAAACGCAGCCCCAGCCAGAATTGAACAGGGGTTGCCAACAACAACTGCACCCAGCCGGGCAGCATCCAATGTGCGCCGAAGAGATCAGCCAGCATCGGAATCACGAGCGGAAGGGAGAGGGTCGCCGCAACTGCAACAGGCCACCATTCGGCACCCTGGCGGACTGATGCTGCGGCAGCTGGGGAGCCCTCCGTCTGCAATGCGGCATCGTAACCCGCTTTCCGGACGGCCTCGATCAGGGCCGAGGTAGGCACGCCACGAGTCAGCGTGACATGCGCTTGTTCAGTGGCGAGGTTGACGACGGCACTCACGACACCGGGAACCCCGGCCAGAACCTTCTCCACTCGCGCGGCGCAACTGCTGCACGTCATCCCCGTGATCGCCAAAACCCGGCTTTCCTCAGGGACATGGAAACCCGCCTTCTCGATCGCCTGGCGCACGCTCGCCAGGTCAAGGACCGAATCGGACTCCAGCACCGCCGATTCGGTGGAAAAACTGACCGTCGCCCTGGATATGCCGGGCAGGCGACCCAGCAGCTTTTCTACGCGGGCAGCGCAACTGCTGCAGGTCATGCCCTCAATACCGATCGATAGCGCCTGGCGGGGCAGCGTGACAGTGGAAGAACTCATGATGCAACTCCTGTTGAGGTGACAGGAGCAGGCTAGACCTTGCCATCATGGGAAGGTCAACGGCGTCGGAGCCCTTTTTTCACTTTGTGATCGGGACGGTGGTGGGAGCGACCATCCTCTGGAAGTCTGGACGAGGCTCCTGTTCCTGACATGCAGGTGACGCAATTGTCACCCCCATGTTCGGGTCTCGTAAGGGTCGGTAGCGCATGCTTCAACTGCAGGCTCACTCATGACCGAACCAAAGGAGAAAATCATGAAACTCATTTCCACCGTATTTGCCGCGCTGCTGCTCGCTGCCGGCGCTGCCCATGCAGACCTCAACGACAAGGACAATCACGTTGAAGGCGTTGGCGGACACACCCTTAACGAAGTGCAAAAGCAAGGCAAACCCACCGCTGCCGACGTAAAGAAGGAACGCGATCTGCAGAAGAACTGGGATCGGGAGAAGGACAACCACATGGAGGGGGTTGGCGGTCACGCACTCCATGAAGCCAAGAAGATGCCGCCGGCGACAAAGGAAAGCCAGGCCAAAAAACGCGAAAACGAAAAAACCTTGGACCGGGGTAAGGACAACCACGAAGAAGGTGTGGGCGGACACGGCCTCTACGAAGCGACCAAGGGCAAGTAGCCCCGACGAGACTCACTTGTAGATCCGACGCGACCACATTCGCGCCTGTTACTCAAGCCCTGACACTCAGTCGGGACTGCCAACAGCCGCGTTTCATCCAGCAACAAAGCGGCCCGACAACATAACAAGCCGCTGACAAAACTGTCATCGGACGGTTTGGCTCCCGTAAGGAGCCAACGTCCATCATAGAAGTGCAGGATCACCTGCACACAACCAAAGGAGAGAGAAATGCTAAAGAAAATGTTGGTCGTGGCCGCGCTGAGCGTCATAGGTACAACGGGTGCATTCGCTTCTGATGAGGCGCGGGCGGCGGCAAGAGAGGTCATCGAGCTGAAGGATGGCTCGACTGTCTATATTTTCAAGGACGGGAAAATGGCCATGGAAGACAAGTATGGCCGTGCGACTCGCATGAAGAAAGAAACCGTCATGGAAGCCAAGGATGGCCGGAAGATCATCATGCATGGCGATGAGGTCATGCGGCTTGACTCGCTACTACGACATGGCAACGGGAGCTAGTCTCCCGTTACCGCCTGAATTGCAGGGAAGCCCTCAATGCACCCTGAAGCGGCTTGGGGGCTCACGAGATTCGTTGTTGATTACGAACACGTGCGCATTTCGACGCGAATTCAGAACATTCTGGCGATCGCCTCCACAGGCTTGATACCAGCCCCGAAACGGGCGATGGCTTCCCGGTGCTGTCGTAGCTCCCCATACGGTAGATAGCGGATGTTGAGCTCCCTAACCTGTGAGAAGGCCGGCCTCAGCACCTGCTGCCGGACATCGGCCTCTCGTTCATCCGGGGCGACGAGGAACAGATGATGGCGCTGGGCCGCGCCACCGGACAAAGCCAGATCCAGCAGCCGAACGATGCCGGAGTAGATCGAGGTCGTATGTTCGACCTCGAACGCCGCCACCACTGCGCCGGATTCTCGTTCCAGCCAGATCACATCGATGAGCCGCACCGCGTCAGCTCCTTCATTTTGCAAGGCCAGGGGCAAGACCGTGAGGCACCCATCGGCGAGGCGCCCTCCGTTATAGGGCCGACTCTGGTCGTTGCTGGCAATCCACACCGAGAACCCCAGGGCCAGCCCCAGGTCTCTCAGCCACCCTTGCACTTCGGTGTGCCCCTCGTCGGAGACCCGATTCTTGTCGAGTTGCTTGGCAAAGGCGGCGGTTTCCTCCCGGACTGCGGCCAGATCTTTTGCCCAGGCATCGGTCGCCTTGGCATCTCCCTCGGCAGGTGGCAAGGGATAGCGCTCCATGCCCAGATCGAACATGAGCCCGGCAACCGCGCCCAAATCATTGGACAGAAGATCCCGGTGGCGCTGATTGAACTCGATGAGTCCCTGCCGCATCGCAAGGTAATGATCCCAACGCCCAAGCTTGACGGCAGCGCCGGTCAGCGCGTTGTAGCCTTTGACGATGGCGGTATTGAAGGGGACGACGATCGTGGGGTGAATGAAGTAAAGCAGGTTGGCCGCGGCTGGCCCCAAGCCCTTGATGCCCTTCGTTTCGAGCGTCCGGATTGCCTGGAGCACGTCAGCCTCTTTTGTGCAGCAGTCGCAAGCATGCAGCAGCCGTCCAAAGGCGCGTTGATTGTCCCGGTCTTCGTAGATATCCGGGATCCGCAGCTTGGGCTTCCACAGGAACGCATGATCGGCGCCCTTGAAGATTTGGCGCTGCTCGGCAATCGAGGCCACGACCGTTTGGAGGGACGATCCTCGATAGACGTTGCCGAACGTGCCTTCGTCGATTTCCTTGATGACCTGGCCGATTCCACGCCGGATCGAGCGGAAGTTCTTCAGTCGTTCGGGCCACAAGAACCAGGACTGGTACGTTCCATTCGGGTCTTGCTTCCAGCGATCAATCAAGAGACGGGTGGTTTCAGGCATGAAGATGGAAGGCAAAACAGGTAATCGATCAGGGTATCACCAACCGAAGGCTCGACGGGACTCGCACCTACCGAACACGTCCTGCGCCTGGCGTGAACTACACAACCGGCGGCAAGACGCCCAGCTTGAAGTAGCGCAACAGCGCCTCATGCAGACGTTGTCGTAATTCGTTCGTCTCTGCCTGCGTGATCGTGACGTACAACGCAGGGGCGATATCCATGAAAGCGGTCGCGATGCGCGGATCAAAGTGACTTCCGGATTCGTGCAGGATGATCTGCATGGCCTCGTCGAGCCCCATCGGCGACTTGTAGGAGCGCTTGGAAGTGAGCGCATCGAACACGTCCACGACGGCGAAGATCCGGGCGATCAGGGGAATTTCCTCACCGCGCAAACCATCGGGGTAACCCTTTCCGTCCAGACGTTCGTGGTGGTGCCGGATGATCACGGCGGCGTCCTGCAACCAGGGGTTTCCGGTGACGATCTCAGTACCGAGGACCGGATGCGTCTGCATGACCTGGAGTTCGGCGGGCGTCAGAGAGCCCCCCTTCAGGAGGATACTGTCGGGAATCCCGATCTTGCCCACGTCGTGCAGAAAGGCACCGGCAACCAGATGCGAGATGTCCTCTGCCGATACCCCCAGTGCTTCAGCCAAACCGATCGCGTAGAGCGTGACCCGATAGTTGTGGGCATCGGTACCGGAATCCTTCTTGGCCACGGCGTTCCCCAGGGAGCGGATCAGCGACAGGTTGGAGTCCAGCAAGGAACGAGACAAGTCCGTTGAGCGCCGCAGCATGGCCAACATCAGGGGATACAGGACAAACGCTGTCGCCACCACGGCGCCGACAGCGGTAAGCGCCCCCGTGCGAACCTGATCCCGTTGAGCTTGGACAGTTTCCGCATCGAGCCGGCTGACGGTCCTCACATACCCAACAAGACGGCCATCGCTACCGGAGATCGGGACAACTACGTGGATCAGATGTTCGGAATTCACGTCGATCCAAGCCCGGTGGATCTGGTCGCGCTCGGGACGTTTCAAGGTTTGGGCACGAAGCACGTCTATCAGCGAAACGGTGCTACTCCCCCAGTTCTCGTAAACCGGACTGCCATCACGATCAAAGACCTGCAGCCCGACAAAACGACTCTTGTCCAGCAAGCTCTCCAGTTCGTCATGACCGTCAGGCCGGCCAGCGCCAACGATCACCTGCATCGCAGGCGTGGCGAAATGGCGGGCGCTGCGGGTGGCCTGCTCCAGTGCGGCCTGTTCCGCCCGGTAGGTTTCAACGAAATAAGCAACGCCACCGGCAACCAGCGCAACAACGGTCGCAGCCAACCCAAGCCTGATGGCCAGCATCCCGTGCAGCTGGCCAGAAGTTTCTGGCAACAGGCGGCTCATGTCAGCTTTTCACTTCAGGCTCTGGAGCATTTCGATTTCGTGTTTGAAGTGCCCACTCACCCGATCCATTGAGAACTTGAGCATCAGCGTGTTCTCCGCGAACTTGGCCCGTTCGACATCCATTTCGACGGTGTTCCCATCGACACTGCCTTGGCTGGGGACATGGTATTTCAGGGGGATGGGAGGCGGGGTGCCGGTGCTTTGTCCTGGCAAGTGCCCTGCTGAGGTCGTGGTCAGGGATACAGGAGGCACATTCGCCGCCGCCTGGGCGTTACGTAGTGCTTCCTGGAAATCGATGTCGACGGCCTTGTAGCCGGGGGTATCGGCGTTGGCGATATTTGACGCGATGATTTGCTGACGATAGGCCCTCAACCCCAAGGCGAGTTGCTGAAAATCATGGCTCGGGTGCCCCGATCCCACCAGTGGAATGTGACGGGGTTGGACGCCACCTCCCAGCGAGGGCCAAGCATCGCGTTGTGCCGAACTCTGTGCTCCACCCGTACTGGATGCGGGACTGGGCGTCCCCGACAGGGCCGTGCTGGTCGTTCTGCCCATGACCTGTGAAAGAGCGGTGGCAAAAGAAGAAGTGCCACTCCCCGAAATGGTGTGGCCACTGTGTCCAGCGTCCGAGGTTGGCTGAACTGGCCCAGGACTTCCAATTCCGGTGACGGGTGGCATGGCAACTTACTCCTGTTCGTTCATGATCAGGATGGCCTTCACCGGATCGATCGGTCCGGTCTCGTGCCATTTGCTACTGAGCTTTGACGCGGGCGCCTTGTCCATACAGCCGTGGTTGCACTCCACGACCCAGCGCTTCATCAACACCGCCTGGCAAAAGGAAAAGGCGATGGCCTCGGGCTTGCAGCCGACGGTCTCAGCCAGAAGGCGGCAAGAACAACGGCTCCCGTGTTCATCGTGGGTTGGGGTTTTCATGGTCAAAACACCGAGGCCCCTTCACGGGGCCTCTGAATGACTGCGTTTACTTTGCATCCCGCTGGTGGTTGTGACGCTTTGCATCCTTGGCCGGAGCGGCCTTGTCCGTCGTAGCCTCAGGCGCCGGGATACCGGTCTTTTCCGTCATGTGGGAATGGGGCTTCACCTTCTTCGGCGTGGCCTTATCGGTTTGCTCGGCGGGTGCCTTGTCGGCATCCGCAGCCTGAGCGCCAAAAGACAGCGCCGCAACGGTGGCAATCAGTGCGGTCGAGAGAAAAGAATTGAGTTTCATGACAGCTTCTCCAAAAAAGGGGATCCAGAAGATTCGAGGTGCCGGTGGGCGGGTCCGACAAGGCCAGTTTGTGCTTCTGGAGCCGTCAGAGACATGACCCGATGATTACATTCCTGTCAGCTTTCTCCTGCCCGCTACGCGGCTAGCGCTTAGGAAGTGCCGCCAGGAATGCCTTCTGAAATTCCAGCGTGCACGAAAGCAGTGCCGACCAGTGGTCCACCGCAATCCGGCCACTTGCCGCGGTGAAACCCGCAACGTCTCCCTGCAACAGCGCTTTGGGGTCGTGGTCAGCCTGATGCACCCACTTGTGCATCGTCTCGGTGGTCAATGTCGTCACCTGCTCACCGTAGGTGAAGCCCAGACGGCAGAGTCCGGCCGCTACGTCGAGATTGGCCTGAAGACGCGCTCTCAGGTCTTCGTTCGCTTCTTGCATGATGTCCCCCTGTTTAAGCCGAACCGCACGAGACTGACGCCGGCTCGGCAATGACTTATTTGCCAAGGCTCTCCGCCAGGTCGCGATGCCCCTTTTCCAGTGCCCGGGCCTCTTGGGCCGCTTCCTTGAGCTTGGTCTTCAGATTGCTGCAGTGGGCCGCCCACAAACCCGCATCACCTCTCGGACGGCCAGAGTAAGAGGCCGCCATTTTTTCGTGTTGCTTGGCTTCCGCCTCGTAACTCACGGCCTTCTTGGCAAAGTAGTCGGCGATACGTTGGTGGTCAGCCGCAGTTGAAGCACTGGAAATGGCCTCCGGGATCTCCGCAACGGGGGGAGTCGATGAGCAGGCGCCTAACGTAAGGATCAGCGCCGCACCGGCGAGTGTCGTACCTAGACTGCGTTTCATGATGTCACCTCCTTGTGAGTTCACACGATCAGTGTGCGATCCGGCGGCTGACAAAGGGGTGACGCAGCCATTACATCCCTGTTCTTGAAATGTCAGGAAGTCTGTTTGTCTGTTTCTGCCTTTCTGAGGCGCAGTGCATTTCCGACCACACTGGCTGACGAAAAACTCATCGCCAGCGCGGCGATCATCGGCGAGAGAACCAGCCCGTACGCCGGATAGAGGGCGCCGGCGGCAATCGGGATACCGAGGGCGTTGTAGAGAAACGCGAAGGCCAGGTTCTGCCGCATGTTGCGGACCGTGGCGACCGACAGCGCACGGGCACGGGCAATGCCTCTCAGATCGCCTTTGACGAGGGTCAGCTGCGCACTGTTCATGGCCACATCGGTCCCGGTTCCCATGGCGATGCCGACATCGGCCTTGGCGAGGGCCGGTGCGTCGTTGATGCCGTCGCCGGCCATCGCCACGACATGTCCTTCGCGCTGAAATTTTTCCACGAGAGCAAGTTTGTCGGCCGGCTTGACCTCTCCGTAGACCTCATCGATACCAAGCCGCTGCCCCACCGCGCGTGCGGTGGTCAAACCATCGCCGGTCGCCATCACTACGCGCAGCCCGGCCGCCCGCAGGCTCGCCAAGGCTTCCGGCGTACTCGCCTTGATCGGATCGGAAACAGCCAGCAGGCCGAGAAGCTGCCCATCACAGGCAAGATGGATCACGCTGGCCCCACTCTTGCGGAGTTCCTCGGCGTGTTCGGCAAGTTCGGTGGAGGATCCAAGCTCGATACCCTCCTGCGCCATCAGCGTCACGTTACCGAGTGCCAGGCGTCGCCCTCCAACGATGCCGTGTACGCCAATACCGCTCGCCGACTCGAACTGCTCGACCTTGTCGAGGCTCATCCCCCGCTCACGCGCGGCACGCACAATGGCATCGGCCAGAGGATGTTCACTGCCCTGGTCGAGACTGGCCGCGAGTTGCAGGATTTCGTCCTCGCTGCTGCCTGGCAGGGCGACGGCCCGCTCGAACGCGGGGCGCCCTTCGGTCAGGGTGCCGGTCTTGTCCACGATCAGTGTGTCGATCCGGCGCAGATCCTCGATTGCAGCGGCATCCCTAAAGAGGATGCCCTGCGTGGCGGCCTTGCCGGTCGCCACCATGATCGACATCGGGGTTGCCAGCCCGAGGGCGCAGGGGCAGGCAATGATCAACACCGAAACTGCGCTGATGAGTCCGAAAACCCAGCCCTGATCACCTCCAGACAATCCCCAGGCAAAGAAGCTGGCAAGGGCCACGCTGACCACCGCGACGACAAAATACCCGGCCACCACGTCGGCCAGACGCTGCATTGGAGCCCTGGAACGCTGGGCCTGGGCGACCATCTGCACGATCTGCGCCAGCATGGTTTGCGCGCCCACTTTCTCCGAACGGATGACGAGGCTGCCCGAGGTGTTCATCGTTGCGCCGATCACCTTGTCTGGCGCTCGCTTGCTGACCGGCAGCGGCTCACCGGTCAGCATCGACTCATCGACCGAACTGCTTCCTTCGACTACCACACCGTCCACCGGCACTTTCTCGCCGGGCCGGACCCTCAGGAAGTCGCCGACATGGACATGATTGAGCGGAACATCCTCTTCACGGCCATCGGCCAGGATTCGCCGTGCGGTCTTCGGCGCCAGACCCAGTAGCGACTTGATGGCCGCTGAGGTCTGCGAACGGGCGCGCAGCTCCAGCATCTGGCCGAGCAGCGTCAACGAAATGATGACGGCCGCCGCTTCAAAGTAGACGCCGATCCGGCCATGGGCCATGAACGACAGTGGAAACAAGCCGGGCGCCAGCGTCGCGACGACGCTGTAAAGAAAAGCCGCGCCCGTACCAAGACTGATCAGCGTCCACATATTAGGACTGTGATTTATAACAGATTGCCAGCCTCGTAAAAAAAATGGCCAGCCAGCCCAGAGCACTACTGGAATAGATAACACTAATTCGATCCAGCTCTGAACAGTCATATCAAATAGATTAAGTTGATGACCAAACATCGCTAAAAAAGTTACGATAATAGTGAGTGGTAGTGTCCACCAAAATCTTCGCTTGAAATCACGTAATTCAGGATTATCTTCCTCTTCTAGCTCTGGAAGTAGGGGTTCTAAAGCCATCCCACACTTTGGACAGTTTCCTGGATGGTCCTGTCTGATTTCTGGATGCATCGGGCACGTATAGAGGGTTCCATTATCTATATTTTTTTGATTAATAGGAACTAGAGAGCTGTTATTTGAAGAATGATGGTGTCCTATAGTTTTTTCTATATTTTTAGATTTTTCTAGGTTCAAAATATACAGCTTGGGATCTGAGATAAACTTGGACTGACATTTTTGACTACAAAAATAATATTTTTTTGCCTCATATTCATGATGATAAGTAGAATCCTGAGTAATGTTCATTCCACACACTGGATCCTTAAGTGCATTTTCATTGATTGGATCTTTTTGATTCATAATCATCCTCACTCATGTTTAGAGATACTTTCAGTTTGAGTAATTCATCATTTTTATAAAGAAACAGTTCAACTGATCAATTACTACTGTTTGATTTTTAAATGAGTTTAGCATCTGTTTTTTTTGTATTTTTCAAAATGACATAAATGTAATTTTGAAGTCATCACTATGTTTCTATGTTTGATTAATAATTGAAATATAACTGGAGGTGGCGAAGTCTTATTAAATATAGATTTTATAAAGTCATTTCTAATGAATTACCAGATCAAGAGGAAACATAAATGAAATTATTTCAAAACAAAATGACCGCTCTACGCAATGTGTTAGTAGGTATCACTATGATAGTCGCAACTACAAATACATTCGCTCATGTGGGTTTGTTGAGTGCAACTCCTGCGGTAAATTCATCTGTTCTTAGTCAGCCAAAGAATTTGACCCTTAATTTTGGTGCAGAAGTAATGTTGATGAATGTTAAGTTGTTAGATGCTCAACGAAAAGATATCCCACTAAAATATCAAGTTAGTCATGATTTAAAAAAATCATTCGATATTGCAGTTCCGAAACTTAAAAAAGGTAAATATACCGTTGTTTGGACAACAATGGGGAAAGATGGTCATAACATGAATGGTGAATATAACTTCACTATCCAATCATCAAAATAAAAATTAATAATTCCTCAACATGCCAGCAATTTGCTGGCATGTTGTTCTAGCATAGGGAACAATAATGATTTCTGAATATTGGATGTGGGCGACGTGGTTAACTAAGGTTTTTTTATACCTTAGTGTAGCTTTTGTTGTAGGTGGGTTCTTCTGTTATGTCTTACTTAGACAATATCTTGTAATCAAAGAATCTCTTCTTAAATATATTACAATTGGTGCTGGATTAGGTTTGATTTCTAGCACATTAGGTTTTTTTATTCTAAATGGTAGTTTTGCTAATTCAGGTCTTATAGGTATGTGGGATCTCACATATTTAAATATCCTGATTAATACTCCTACGGGACAAATACAAATTATTCGGTCTATCAGCTTTGCTCTTTTACTAATAATTATGTTGGTAAAACTGAGCCGTAGAAAGATGGAAGTTTCTATAACAGAAAGTACAATATTTATTATTTTATTGACTCCTATTCTCTTTAGTTTTTCTCAACTCGGTCATGTGGCTAATTTACCATTTTTTGCTCAAATCTTGTTATCTGTCCATGTTTTATTCATGTCTTTATGGATGGGATCATTGTACCCTTTATGGAAAATCAGTCGAAAAATAAGTGGTTTACCTTTAAAGGATCGTATGCATATATTTGGGCGTATTGCAGCCTTTATTGTGGCCATACTAATCGTGTGTGGTACAAGTATAGCTTTCCTTTTATTTAAAGATATTAATAGTTTAATAAATACTCCTTATGGCTTGGGATTTATTATTAAAATACTTTTTGTCATGAGTATTTTAATGTTGGCAGCTTTCAATAAGTGGTATTTTACCCCACGCTTACAAAATCCTAAATTCGCTAAAAATCTGAGTTATGCCATTTTATTTGAAATGTTCCTAGGCTTTTCAATTCTTTTAACGACTGGTTATATCACCACAGTAGTAGGTATTGAGTAATAATAGATAAGCTCAAGGATGAGTATCAAATTGTAGTAATACTCGAATTATATTTTGCACAAATATCAAAAATGTAATTTTAAAGTCACCTAAATGTACTCAATGAGTAATTAAAATAAAATTAATATAGTCAATTATGAAATTTATCATGAAACGTTCACCCTACTTTTTTGCAATAATAATGTTCAGTCTTTCAAACTTAACTAATGCTTCTATACACACATCTCCAAATCAAACTATTGATCATTATGGCACTGGGAATGATGGAGACAATACCTCTGGTTTATTACTCAAAAATCCGCCACCAACAGTTTATTCAAATAGTATTTCTGAAATGAATTTAAATGCCGAAAGAATCGATCATTATGGCACTGGGAATGATGGAGACAATACTTCTAGTTTATTACTCAAGAATCCTCCACCAACAGTTTATTAAAATAGTATTTCTGAAATGGATTTAAATTCTGAAAGAATCGATCATTATGGTACTGGGAATGATGGAGACAATACTTCTGGATTAATATTAATGTAGCGGGTGGCTTTGTTGCACAAACCTATCTGTAAAGGGTTTTTCAGCGATATAATTTTCA
>ERZ650300.968-NODE-968-length-16976-cov-20.074345_pt1 | contig 16976 bp, 14 predicted proteins | sample MGYA00376236_ERZ650300 | MGnify/ENA primary metagenome ERZ650300 (study PRJEB26733, sample SAMN07839303) | wastewater metagenome | biome: urban; feature: wastewater treatment plant; material: waste water | place: USA: North Carolina | collected 2016-04-28 ...
ACAAGCAGTACGGCAAGGTCACACAACAACGCCAGGGGGTTTTGTGAGCGGCTCTAAAGAAAAAAAACGCTCACCCGGCCGGCAGGGTGGCACGCAGGGCACTGGGCGACAGGCCATAGCGCTGACGAAACGACACGGCAAAGCGCGAGGCGCAGTCATAGCCGCATTCGGCGGCAATCCGCGCCACCGGCCAGGGGCTGGTTTGCAGCAGCATCAGCGCCTGGCCCAGCCGGCACTCGCGCAGGATGTCGCTGAAGGCGGCGCGCTCGCGTGCCAATTGCCGGCGCAAGGTGGCGGCGCTGCAATGCAGCTGGGCGGCCACCTGGTCGGCGCGCCAGTCGGCGCCAGGTTTGGCCAGCAGCAGGCGGCGCACCCGCTCGCTCACCGCCAGGCTGGCCGCTGGGCGCAAGGCGGCGCCGTGGCCGGCCAAGGCCAGCGCCAGCAGCAGCTCTTCCAGCCGGTGCGCCAGCACGCGCGCGTCGGTGGGCGTCTCCCAACCGTGCATGGCGTGCGCCCACACTTCAGCCAGCATCGGCGTCACCGCCACACAGGGCGGCGGCGGCGCGCTATGCAGCAGGCTGGCTTCGCGCACGGCAAAGCGCTCCACCAGGGTTGGGTCCAGCGTCAGGCATTCCGAACGAAAACGCCCCGCCCCTGGCTGATTGCATACATCCATCACGCTACCGGCCGGGGCCAGCAGCAAGGTGGCGGCGTGCGCCAGCATGCGCTGGCCGCCGTGGCAGATTTCTTTGGCGCCTTCGCGCACCCGCACCAAGGTCAGCCGGGGAAAGCGCACCGCACGCACGCGTTGCTCGCGTGCGGCGCGAAACTCGATCCAGCTGGCCACGCCAGGCACATGCAGGCTGGCGCGCGCGTTCATCGGCTGTAATGCACGGTCAGTTGCGCCTGGCCCAGCGCATGCTGGCGCAGCATATAGCCGGTCAGCGCGCCGCTGGCTTCGCCATCCAGCGGCAGGCTGGCCACGTCCAGCGCCCAGACGGTGAACTGATAGCGGTGCTTGCCGTGGCCCGGCGGCGGGCAGGCGCCGCCGTAGCCAGGCTTGCCAAAGTCGGTGCGGGTTTGCACGGCGCCAGCCGGCAGGCCGTCGGCGCTGGCGTTGCGCGGCAGCTCGCGCACGCTGGCCGGCAGGTTGACCACTTGCCAGTGCCACCAGCCGCTGCCGGTGGGCGCGTCCGGGTCGTACACGGTGATGGCAAAGCTGCGGGTGTTGGCCGGCGGCGCGCTCCAGCGCAGCGCGGGCGACTGGTTGCCGCCTTCGCAGCCAAAGCCCTTGAACACAAACGTATCAGCCATGCGCTGGCCGGCGTGGAGATCCGGGCTGCTCAGGGTAAATTTATCCGCCAGCGCCGGGGCGCTCAGGCACAGGGCGACCAGCGCCGGGCAAAAAAGGGTGGCTCGCATGAAAATCTCCTGATCTATTCGGGTGAAGGAGCCATCAGTATCGCCTGCGCCAGCGCATGGCGCAGTGCGTCAGCGCGCAGGCAGTGTGCGGCGGCGCTCAATCTGCATCCAGCCTGGCCAGCGCCTGCTCGACGCTGCACACTTGGGCAAAGCGCTCGGCCAACACCAGCTCGGTGCGCGCGCGGATGTCGGCGGCGCTGTAGTGTGCGCCGCTGAGCGGATGGCGCATGGCAAAAGTCAGCGTGGCCGGGCTGACAAAATCGACTTCATAGCCCAAATCCGACGCCACCCGCGCGCTGGTTTCGCAACATTGCTCACTGCGGATGCCGGCAATCAATACCCGGCGGATGCCGCGCCCGCGCAGCCAGCGGTCCAGCCCGGTGTCGGTAAAGGCGTTGTGCACGTGTTTGTCGATGCGCGCCTGCTCGGCAAACGCCAGCAATCCATCCAGTGGGCGCACCAGCCCACTGGCCAGGGCAAAGGCGCCGTCGTCTTCCACATGAAACACCCGCACAATTGGCACATGGCGCTTCAGGCAGCCAGCAATCAGCGTATTGCACGCGGCCAGAAAAGCCGGCACATCTTGCGCGTCCCAATAGGGGCGGACAGTAAACGACTGTTGTACGTCAATCAATAGCAGGGCGGTGTCGGCAGCAGGCATGGTCGCACATTCCGGGTGGACAGGAGATGACGACAGTGTAAAAGGGCTGAGTGACTGTGTCGGCGCCGGGGCGGGACAGGATGCGGACCAAAACGGACATTTATCACCGCACGCAAGCAACCATGACTTTGTGTTACGGGTTTGCCATGAGAGTCGCTTACAAAACCCAGCGAGGTGGCCCTGGCCAGGCGCACGACCGCAGACAGTACCGGCAGTACGGCAAAGTCACACCACAATGCCAGAGGGTTTTGTGAGCGGCGCTAAATTGGTACGGTCTGCGGTCGTGTGCATTGTGCTGAGTGTTGTGCGCGGTGCTTGCCATGCATGGGGTTTGGTGGGCGGAAAAAACAAAAAACCCCTTGTGGCGACACAAGGGGTTTTTTTGCGAGACCAGTAATCGGCGAGGATTACAGGGTCAGGCCGCCAGTGATTTCGATCGCTGCGCCGTTGATGTAGCTGGCTTCGTCGGAGGCCAGGAAGGCGTACAGGTTGGCGATTTCTTCCGGCTGGGCCATGCGCTTCATCGGCACGCGGTCTTCCATGGCCTGGATGACTTTTTCCGGCATGGCCTTCAGGATCGGGGTGGCGACAAAGCCCGGGCACACGGCGTTGGCGCGGATGCCCTTCTTGCCCAGTTCCTTGGCCCAGGTCTTGACGAAACCGATCACGCCAAACTTGGTGGCGGCGTAGTTGGTCTGGCCGAAGTTGCCATACACACCCACCACGGAGGAAGCGTTCAGGATCACGCCGCCGCCTTGGGCCACCATGGTGTCAACCACGGCCTTGGCGCAGTTGTACACGCCACGCAGGTTGATGTCGATCACCAGGTCGAACTGCTCGTCGGTCATCTTGGTCAGCTGGGCGTCTTGCACGATGCCAGCGTTGTTCACCAGCACGTCGATGCGGCCAAAGCGGGCCTTGACGTCAGCGACCATGTCGTTGATTTGCGACTTGTTGGTGACGTTGACGATGTAACCCACGGCTTCGCCGCCGGCGGCCTTGACTTCGTTGACGGTGGCGTCGATCGTTTCCTGGTTCAGGTCACACACGGCGACGATGGCGCCTTCTTGTGCGAACTTCAGAACGGTAGCTTTGCCAATGCCGCTGGCGCCGCCGGTGATGATCGAAACTTTACCTTTCAAACGCATGGCGAAATCCTTAAATCTAGAGGGGTTGGGATAAAGCATGTCCGGCCTTCCATCAGGAAGGGCCGGACCCGCTCTCACTCCACCATCGACCTTCAGCTGTGCTGTATTTTGGGTCGTTATTATCGTTGTTATATGTTTTTGTTGTGTTGCAGCCGCTATCTTGCGGTTGGTTTCTCCTCTACCGGGCAGCGTGGCCCGAAGAATGGCTGCAATATACCGCAGCCTTACGCAGGGGTAAAGCGTTAACTCTAAAATCCGATTCACTTATATTGACGCTTGCGTCAGCTTGTTTGTTTACGTTTACGTAAACGTTTGTCCAAGTCTTCCGTAAGCGGAAGCTGGCTTGATAACCCCCTGCTCGCCACGCCCAAGGCCGTCAGCCTGGGCAGCAGAGAAGGATTCGCCGCCCAAAACAACACGGCCCGCGCCGTTGCCGGTCGCGGGCCGTGTGCCAGGCGGTCAAGCCCAGTGGGCGTTTGCTTATTCAATGCCCTTGCTGGCCAGATAGTCCTCGTAGCCGCCGGTGTAGTAGTCGTAGCCGCCCTTGCCGTCCAGCTCCAGAATCTGGGTAGCCAGCGAGCTGACGAACTCACGGTCGTGCGAGACAAAAATCAGCGTGCCCTTGTACTTTTCCAGCGCCATGTTCAGCGATTCGATCGACTCCATATCCATATGGTTGGTCGGTTCGTCCATCAGCAGCACATTCGGCTTTTGCAGAATCAGCTTGCCGTACAGCATGCGGCCCTTTTCGCCGCCGGACAGCACGCGCACGTTTTTCTTCACGTCGTCGCCGCCAAACAGCAGGCGGCCCAGCGTGCCGCGCACCACTTGTTCGTCGTCGCCTTCCTGCGTCCACTGGCGCATCCACTCGGCCAGATCATAATCCAGGTCAAAATCGGCCTCGTGATCCTGGGCAAAATAGCCCGGGTTGGCTTTTTCTGCCCACTTGATGCGGCCTTGATCCGGCTGCAGCTCGTTCACCAGCATTTTCATCAGCGTGGTCTTGCCCGAGCCGTTGGGGCCGATGATGGCCAGGCGCTGGCCGGCGTCCAGAATCAGGTTGAGATTATGAATCAGCGGCTTGTCGTAAGACTTGCTCACGCCGCTGATGTCCACCGCCTGACGGTGCAGCTTGTCTTTGTCTTCCATTTCAAAGCGGATGTACGGGTTTTGCCGCGACGACGGCTTGACCTCGACCATCTCGGCCTTGAGCTTGTCCACCTGCTTCAGGCGGCTGGTGGCCTGGCGGGCCTTGGATTTATTGGCCGAGAAGCGGGCGACAAAGTCCTGCAACTCGCCAATGCGCTCCTTGGCCTTGGCGTTGGACGACAGCAAACGCTCGCGCGCCTGCGCCGAGGCCAGCATGTAATCATCGTAGTTGCCCGGATAGATGCGGATTTCACCGTAATCCACGTCGGCCATATGGGTGCACACCGAGTTCAAAAAGTGGCGGTCGTGCGAGATGATGATCATGGTGGAGTTGCGCTGGTTCAGCGTGTTCTCCAGCCAGCGGATGGTGTTGATGTCCAGGTTGTTGGTCGGTTCGTCCAGCAGCAGGATGTCCGGGTTGGAAAACAGCGCCTGCGCCAGCAGCACGCGCAGCTTCCAGCCGGGGGCCACTTCGCTCATCGGGCCAAAGTGTTGTTCCACCGGAATGCCCACGCCCATCAGCAGCTCGCCGGCGCGCGCCTCGGCGGTGTAGCCGTCGTATTCGGCAAACTTGCCTTCCAGCTCGGCCGCGCGCATGTAGTCGTCTTCGGTGGCTTCCAGGTTGGCGTAAATCGCGTCGCGCTCGCTCATTGCCGCCCACATCTCGACATGACCTTGCAACACCACATCAATGACGCGCTGTTCTTCGTAGGCGAATTGATCCTGGCGCAGCTTGCCCAGGCGCAGGCCGTTTTCGATGGACACCGTGCCCTGGGTGGGCTCAAGGTCGCCGCCGAGAATCTTCATGAAGGTGGACTTGCCGCAGCCGTTGGCGCCGATCAGGCCATAGCGGTTGCCGTCGCCGAACTTGACCGACACCTTCTCGAACAGCGGCTTGGCGCCAAACTGCATGGTGATGTTGGAAGTGGTAATCACTGGAAATCCTTGCTGAACAATCTGTTGAGTACAGAAAAACGGATCATTTTAGCACAGCCGGCGCGGGTGGGCCTGCGCTGTGCATGAGGCGGCATCTAGGGCAAGGTTTCCCCTGTTCATGAGCAAACCTTGGGCAGACAGATGCCCGTCAGCTGCGCTGATCTCAAGACTGGCGGGCGCCAGATGTATCGAATGCCACACAGCCGGGGCCTGCCTATCGGGTTTTGACTCGCAGATGCCACCCGGTGGCGCAGAGAATCCAGCGATGTTGCACTCGCTTGCCGTCATGCAGTCAAAACTCATTCCATCCCGGCCTGATTGCGGCGGTTTGCCATGAACGGTGATTGGGCTACAATCCTGTGCTTTGTATCCCGTCAAATAGGCAAACAGTATGCTTACCGGAAGTCTGGTCGCGATTGTCACCCCCATGGCTGAAGACGGCAGCGTCGATTACGCTGCGCTTGACCGCCTGGTGGATTTCCACATCGAAAACGGCACCAGCGGCATCGTCGCCGTCGGCACCACGGGCGAATCGGCCACCCTGGCGGTGGACGAGCACCTGAAAGTGGTCGAGTCGGTGGTCAAGCGCGCCAACAAACGGGTGGCGGTGATTGCCGGAACGGGCGCCAACTCCACCCGTGAAGCCATTGAGCTGACCGAAGCCGCCGCCAGCCTGGGCGTGGATTCGGCGCTGTCGGTTGTGCCTTATTACAATCGCCCGACGCAAGAAGGCATGTATCAGCACTTCAAGGCAATTGCCGAGGCCTGCCCGCTGCCGCTGATTCTGTACAATGTGCCAGGTCGCACTGTGGCGGATATGTCCAACGACACCGCGCTGCGTCTGGCGGAAATCCCCAATATCATCGGCATCAAGGACGCCACCGGCAATCTGGAGCGCGCCTGCGATCTGGTGCGCCGTGCGCCGGCGGATTTTGCCTTGTACACTGGCGACGACGCCAGCGCCATGGCCTTTATGCTGTGCGGCGGTCACGGCGTGATTTCGGTCACCGCCAATGTGGCGCCCAAGCTGATGAGCGAGCTGTGCCGCGCGGCGCTGGCTGGCGATTGCCTGGGCGCGCGCGCCATCAATGATCAGCTGCAAGGCCTGCACAAGCAGCTGTTCATCGAAGCCAACCCGATTCCGGTCAAGTGGGCCATGGAGCGCATGGGGTATATTCCCTCTGGCATCCGTCTGCCGCTGACCCGCCTGTCCGAGGCTTGCCAGCCGGTGGTGGAAGCCGCCATGCGCCAGGCCCAGGCCCTTTAACTCGTTCACGGAGCCGTGATGAATTTTCGCCACGCCAGCTTGATCCTCTCCGCCTCGCTGCTTGCCAGCGCGTGCAGCAGCACCGGCTTGTTCGACAAGAAAATCGACTACAAGTCCGCCGAGAACGCCGCCAAGAATCGGCTGGAGGTGCCGCCGGATCTGACCCGGCCGCAGCTGAACAACAACTACGCGCTGCCGGGCGCCAGCTCGGTGAGCGCCCAGCAGCTCAACCAGCAGGCGCAAGCCAATCTGCTCAATAAAAACCCGTCCAATGTGCTGATCGACATCCCGGTGGCGCGTATGGAGCGCGCCGGCCAGCAGCGCTGGCTGGTGGTGCAGAAAAAGCCGGAAGAACTCTGGCCGCTGCTGAAAGAGTTCTGGATCGACAACGGCTTCATCCTCAAACAGGATGCACCGGAAATCGGCGTGATGGAAACCGACTGGGCGGAAAACCGCGCCAAGATTCCGCAGGATGGCATCCGCAACCTGCTGAGCAAGGTGGGCCTGGACAATGTCTACTCGACGCCGGAGCGGGATAAATTCCGCGCCCGCATCGAGCGCACCAATGCCGGCACCGAGGTGTATTTCAGCCATCGCGGCATGTATGAAACCTTCGTCAATGAAGGCAAGGCAGAAACCATGTGGCAACCGCGCCCGGCCGACCCTGAGCTGGAAGCCGAAATGCTCGGTCGTTTCATGATGCGCATGGGCATCTCGGAAGAGAAGGTCAAGCTGGCGGCCCAGAAACCGGATGCCAACCAGCCGCAGCGCGCCAGCGTGCAAGGCGAAGCCGTGCTGGTGAACGATGCCTTTGATCGTGCCTGGCGTCGTACTGGCCTGGCGCTGGATCGCATTGGTCTGTTGGTGACCGATCGTGACCGTTCGCAAGGCGTGTACTACATTCGTCCGGCACAGGCCGAAATGGACAAGAGCGACGAGTCTGGTGGCTTCTGGTCCAGCCTGCTGTTCTGGCGCAGCAGCGACAAGCCGGCCTCGGCCAAGGCGCCGCTGGCGGGTGGCGACTATCAGGTTCGGGTGAAAGCGGTGAATGACAGCAGCAGCCAAGTGCTGGTGCTGGACAAAAATGGCCAGGCACTGCCGGCCAATGTCAGCCGGCCGATGTTGGCCCGCTTGCAGCAACAATTGCAGTAAGCTGCCACGCCGTCAGGCGTGTATCTGTTCTGCCACAGGGCGTTCCATCTGGGACGCCCTGTTGTTTTTCAGCCACGGCTAGGTCGTGTGGGCGCAGGACGAATGGTGCATTGCACTTTTCTGGTGCGCACCACCGTGTGGCGGAGGGACGTGTGGTGATGAGCGTGCGGGCGGGGCGCTGACTGGCTGGCGATGTTCAACTTCGCATGTCCGCCGTGTGGCGTCTTGCGTTTGTGCGCATGCCGGATGGGAAGCGCGACAGGGGGTGGGTGATTTGTGGTCAGATGCGGCAGGCATTAAATGCCTGGCTACACAATCCGCATAAAAAAAGCCGACCCGTAGGTCGGCTTTTTGCGCATTCAGCGCGAAGCAGGAATTACTGCTTCTTTTCTTCGGCCGGAGCGGCAGCCGGAGCAGCCGGGGCAGCAGCGTCAGCGGCCGGGGCAGCCGGAGCGGCCGGGGCAGCAGCTTCAGCGGCCGGAGCAGCCGGAGCCGGAGCAGCGGCCGGGGCAGCAGCTTCAGGAGCCGGGGCCGGAGCCGGAGCGGCTTCTTCTTTTTTGCCGCAAGCGGACAGGGCAACGGCCAGCAGGGCAGCGACGAGGAGCGATTGTTTCATTATCAGTACCTTCGAATAAAAGTAGCGTTGGACAAAACACGTCGGGGCAGAAAGCTCAGCGGATGACGACCCCGACCGACTGCAAGATTGTAGCACGAAAAAAAGCTCGGAAAAGATGCAAGCCGAAAAAAGGCGGACTTTACCGCGCATGCACTTCCCAGGCGCACACCATGACGCGTTGTGCACTGCCTTGGTTCTATTAAGTCACATCTTTTCCGAATATGAAAGCATATTGATGCAGCGCAACATGTTCTGTCGCGCTCATGCAACAGTTCAGTGCACGTGCCAGAAACCATGCAGATAACCGTCGTACAGCGCCTCGGTCAGCGTGTCCGGATACACCCCGGCGGCCAGCCGGCGCCGATTGGCCAGCGCCTGCCAATGGGGGCGGTCGGACTCGGCGATTTCCAGGCGCTCACCGTTGGCGTACACCCCGCTCTCGGTGAACAGAATCTGGCTTTTCAGATCCAGGCGCAGGCCGTTTTCTGCCAGCGCCTGGGCGAACTCATCCTCGTCCAGTTCTTCTTCCGGCGCATCGTAAAACACATGCGCCTTCGGCTCGGTCAGATAATGGCCGAGAAAATCCGTCACCGTGTCGCGGTCCCACTGAATGGCCTGCAACATAGCGCTGACTTGCTCGACCATGTCCGCACCGATGCGGCCGGGCTCGGCAATCGGCGCCAGATTCGGGTCGGCGTACATGCCGTCGCAGCACAATCTGTCCTGCAAATACACCAGAAACTGGGTGACCATTTCCTGGCGGGTGGGCGCGCGAAAGCCGATCGAGTAGGTCATGCCCGGCTCCAGCGCCACGCCGTAGTGTGCGTACTTGGGCGGCAGATAAAGCATATCGCCGTGCCCAAGTTCCCAGGTTTGGTCGGCGTCAAAGCGCTGCAAAATCTTCAGCGGCGCGCCGTCCACCAGCGAGACGTCTTCCTGGCCGGAAATCTGCCAGCGCTTGCGCCCGCCCACTTGCAGCAAAAACACATCATAAGAATCAAAATGCGGCCCCACCGTGCCGCCTGGCGGCGCGTAGCTGATCATCAAATCATCCAGCCGGGCGTAAGGCAGGAAATCAAACCGCCACAAAATATCGGCAATATGCGGCAGGTGGTGGTTGACGCTTTGCACCAGAATGGTCCAGTCGCTGTCCGGCAGCTTGGCCAGCCGGCGCGCCGACAGCGGGCCGTGCTCGACTTTCCAGCGGTCTTGCCGGTATTCGATCAGCCGCGATTCCACATCGTCGCGGCTGGCCAGCTCGCTTAGCCAGGCAAAATCCACCGGCTGGCCCACATCGGGAATCGCCTGGCGGATCAGCAGGGGGGCCTTTTGCCAGTAGTCACGCAGAAAGGTTTCTGCGTCCATGCCCCCAAGGATGTCAATTGCTTTGTTCATGCTTTGTCGCCCGACCGCGTGGCGGCGAGGCGCTCCTGAATGGTTTACAATGCGAACCATGCAGCCACCCAGCAGGGCGCTGTCCGGCGGGGAACTCCCCGCAAATTTCTTCAAGAAGGTTCTTCAATGCAAATCGTTAAAAATACCGTGGTGACGCTGCACTACGAAATGTACGACTCCGAAAACACGCTCGTGGACAAAACTGAAGCCGACGAGCCGATCAGCTACCTGCACGGCGGCTACGACGGTATTTTCCCGCTGGTGGAAGAAAAACTCCACGAGAAGAAAGCCGGCGACAAAGTGGACGTGCTGATGCAGCCGGACGATGCCTTTGGCGACTACGAAGCCGAACTGGTGCGCGTGGAGCCGCTGGACGTGTTCCCCGACGACGTTGAACTGACCGTCGGCATGGTGTTCGAAGCTGACGACCCGGAAACCGGCGATGTGCTGATGTTCCGCGTCACCCAGATTGCCGACGGCAAAGTGGTGGTGGACGCCAACCATCCGCTGGCCGGTCAATCGGTGCGCTTTGTCGCCACCGTGGCCGATGTGCGCCCGGCCAGCCCGGACGAAATCTCGCATGGTCACGCCCACGGCGAACACGGCCATCATCATTGATGTTGGCTGATTCCGTCACGGAATCGCGCGATGAAGCAAACAGCCGCCGTAGGGCGGCTGTTTGCATAGAGCCGCTCACAAAACCCAGCGCAGCGATCCTGGCTAGGCGCGCGACCGTAGACAGTACAACAAGTACGGCAAGGTCGGGCAACGACGCCAGGAGGGTTGTGTGAGCCGCTCTTATGGGCGGTGTCAGTCTGCCAGCGCTGCCTTTTGCAGCGCCACCAATTCGGTAATGCCTTGTTCCGCCAGCGCCAGCAATTGGGCCATTTCTTCGCGGCTGAACGGTGCGCCTTCTGCCGTGCCCTGGATTTCGACAAAGCCGCCAGCGCCGGTCATCACCACATTCATGTCGGTGTCGCAGGCGGAATCTTCCGGGTAATCCAGATCCAGCACCGGCTGGCCCTGATACACGCCCACCGACACGGCGGCGACATGGTCCAGCAGTGGCGATTCGCTCAGCGCGCCGCGCGCCAGCAAGCCGGCGATAGCGTCGTGCAAGGCCAGCCAGGCGCCGCAGATGCTGGCGGTGCGGGTGCCGCCGTCGGCCTGGATCACATCGCAATCGATGACAATCTGGCGTTCGCCCAGTTTTTTCAGGTCCACCACCGCGCGCAGGCTGCGGCCGATCAGCCGCTGGATTTCCTGGGTGCGGCCGCTTTGCTTGCCGCTGGCGGCTTCGCGCTTCATGCGGCTGCCGGTGGAGCGCGGCAGCATGCCGTATTCGGCCGTCACCCAGCCCTGGCCCTTGCCCTTGAGAAAACCGGGGACGTTTTCTTCCACACTGGCGGTGCAAATCACTTGCGTGTCGCCAAAACATACCAGCACCGAGCCTTCGGCATGGCGGGTGAAGTGACGGGTAAAACGCACCGGACGCAGGGCGTCGGCAGAACGAAGAGAGGGGCGCATGGCGATCCTGAGCAAGAAAAATGCAGATTATACAAAACCTTGACAGCTCGCGCGGTAGCCATGTCAAGTTAGCTATATGGCATTTTTCTTGATCTGGATGCTAACACCCGGAACAGCGTGGATGTTATAGTGAAATCCGGCGCCTGAATTGATCGTCTCATTTCCGGGCCGCTTGTTGATCCCGTCCCTGGTTGGCGGGCTTGTGACCGGCTGAATGGCGGCGAATACCCCTGCCGATGCCGCAATTCCCTTGCTGTTCATGCTCATGGCGCCACTGCTGGCGCGCGGGCGGGCAGAAGGGGTATGGGCCGCTTTTTGTGGAGTTTTCTTGATGATTTTGAGCATGACCGGTTTTGCCTCGACCAGCCGGGAGTTTCCCGGTGGTTTGCTGGCGATGGAACTGCGTGCGGTCAACCACCGCTATCTGGACGTACAACTGCGCCTGCCGGAAGAACTGCGGGTAATCGAGCCGCAATTGCGTGAGCAAATCGCCGCTGCGGTCAGCCGCGGCAAGCTGGAGTGCCGGGTGACGCTGGCTCAGTCCGGCAGCGATGCCCCGCGCATGGAGCTTAACCCGCTGGTGCTGGACAGCTTGCTGGACGTCGTCGCCCAACTGAAGGCGCGCCTGCCTGGCGCCAAAGACCTGGGCACGGGCGAGCTGCTGCGCTGGCCGGGCGTGCTCAACAGCAACAGCCTGCAACCCGAAGCGCTGCAACAGCTGTGCCTGGGCCAGCTCTCGGCCTTGCTGGCCGATTTCAACGCCACTCGCGCGCGCGAAGGCGAAAAACTGGCGGATATTCTGCGCTCGCGCATCACCGCCATCGAAACCATCGTTGCCCACGTCAAGCCCAAGCTGCCGGCCATTCTGTCGGCCTGGCAAGCCAAGCTCAGCAGTCGCCTGCAAGAGGCGCTGGGCAGTGTGGACGACGACCGCCTGAAGCAGGAGTTCGCCCTGTTTGCGCAAAAAATCGACGTGGACGAAGAGCTATCCCGTCTGGTGGCGCATCTGTCTGAAGTCAAACGCATCCTCAAGCAGGGCGGCCAGGCCGGCAAACGGCTGGATTTCCTGATGCAAGAGCTCAACCGCGAAGCCAACACCCTGGGCTCGAAGTCTGTTTCTACGGAAACCACGCAGGCTTCGGTTGAGCTGAAAGTGCTGATTGAGCAAATGCGCGAGCAGATTCAGAATATTGAGTAAACTTGTCACATTTCGATAGAATGACGGGCTCGTAACGCTATGGAGTAAAGATATTTTGGCCACACCACAGGGGAGAAGAAGGGGGCGCCCAAGTAAAAGAAAACCAGCTGACAACCCAGCATTAGACTGGGTAAAAGACAAGTGTCGCAGGGTAAGCTTTTGGGTAGCTCAACGTGCGGCATGGGGACGAAACTTGGCCCACACCTACCGCGTTGTAGGTCGTCTTGTTGAGGCAGTTACCATTTCTACCCCACCGTACTTGCTCAGTCAGTACTACCAAACCGACAAGTTTGCTACTCAAATCAAGACTGATTGGCCGTTGGTGAGTAGTATTCTTGACCATCATGTGGTGGTTGGTACGCTCTTGGCTGGAGCGTGGGCATTCGTTTTGCTCGGATTGCTCAAGTGGCTAGCAAACATCACACAAGAGCAGCCAGCAGGTTGGCATGATGCCTCATCTAGATTGTTGGTTGCTCTAGACAACATTGTTGGAGCTAAAGAACAACGTTTCAGCCACCATCTGTTGAGCAGCATCAAGAGTGGTGTACAAGTCGACTCAGGAGCAGTCTTTCAGGCTATCACACAGCCCACGCAGCAGCTCAACGAACTAGTACATGGAATTTACTCGTGTATTGACTCATTGCTACGCTCTCAGCTTACTGGCAAGTACGTGTTGAAAGTTAATCTAGCTGCTGTAGACAGTAATGGGAATATCAGCAACATCTTTTTCCACTATCCTAGCAATCACCCTGTACGGTCGAAGCTAGATGACCTGAACAAGCCGAACTCGACCATCAAGAATGCGATTCGCACGAGGAAAATTGTTGTGCTTGAGAGTATCCTTCTAGAGAGTCAGAAAAGCAAAGCTCGGTTTGTTGTATCTGATGACAGTCGTGCTGGCGAAGATGGGTCACTATTTTGCTATCCGATAGTCTATGATGCACTGGCATCAGTTGTATTTGTGGTCTCGGTACACGTGGATAGGCCGGGAGTTTTCAAATCAAAGTTCGCTAGTTCGTATGGTGAACTTTTGAAGCCCTTTGCTCTCCGAATGAAACTGGAGTATGCACTGATGGCCCTCAAGGAGGCGACCAATGGACAAGGCAACTAATCGGCTGCTGATGGAGAAAATTCTCCATAGACTGGAGACCGATAGCAAAAATACCCACACAGCCTCAACACAAGAGCTGCGTGCTACTACTACTAAATTCATCGACCGTGTGCGTCAACAAAAAGCAGCATTTGCTGCATCCCAACGTGCGTCTAAGGTTGCCAATAAGGGGTAGCAGCAGCTGATACATGAAAGAACCCGCCTTTTCCGCGGGTTTTTTGCCCCCACAGCCCAACAAATTTGGTTAGTTGTGAATGTGTCGGTGCCCCGCGCGGCGACTCTGAGCCCCTAGCTTGTTCCATATGCCAGCAAGGTCGGATAGCCCATCTAGGCAGCATGACTCTTCTCTAACGTCGGAGGGGTGACACACCCTTATGGCCATTTGCGAAAACAGAACCTGATAGAAGCCAGTGTCAACCCCTAGCTGCCGGCAAGGTAGAAAACGCCCGAAAAGCCGAGCACTCCGTTTTAGCGTGTACCCAATGGTGTACCCACAAAAAACGCGTGTAGCCATTTCCTTTACTAGCAAGGATTTGACGCCAACACTAAATAAACAGATTCAACATCGAATAAGCCTCATCGGCGCAGACCACTGCGCCGCGGGTTGAGCGTTGCCGCTCTTAATTCAGCGGCAACTCCAACCAAAACACACATCCCCCCTCCGGCTTGGGGGCATGGCCGAATTCACCGCGATGGTATTCAATGATCGAGCGGCAGATATTCAACCCAATGCCCATGCCCTCTTGCTTGGTGGTGAAAAACGGCGTGAACAGCTGTTCGGCCACAGCAGGATTCAGGCCCGGCCCATTGTCGCTGACGCTCAGCCGCATGCGCTCGCCCTGGCGGTGCGCCGTCAAAGTCAGCGTGGGCCGCGCCACCTTGCCATCGCGCATCGCCTCGACGGCATTGTTCACCAGATTCAACAACACCTGCTCCAGCAACACCCGGTCGGCATCCAGCGTCAAACCATCATCGCATTCGATATGAAACGCCACCCGATGCTGGCTCAGCATGGGCCCGGCCAGCGTCAGCGTGTGTTCCAGTAGCTCGCTGACCGCCAGTCGCGCCAGCTTGGGCTCGCGTTTTTTCACAAAGGCGCGAATGCCGTGGATGATCTCGCCAGCGCGGCGCGCCTGGCGGGCAATTTTGTCCAGCGGGGTGGCCAGTTGCACGGCGGGGAGCGCCGGGGTTTGCTCAATGCGGTTCAGGCAGCCGGCGGCATAGCTGGCAATCGCCGCCAGCGGCTGATTCAGCTCGTGCGCCAGGCTGGAGGCCAGCTCGCCCATGGTCATCAGCCGGGCAGTGGTTTGCAGTTTTTCGGCTTGCAGACGCTCGCGCTCGGCAAACGCCCGTGCCTCGGTGATGTCGGCGTAAATGCCCAGCCAGGCTGGTTCGCCATCCACCCATTCAATGCGTCGGCGGTGCAGCTGATACCAGCGCGTGCTGCCATTGAATTGCAGATCACAGTCCACCACATCGGCCAACGGGCCAATACCTTCATCGTCCGGCCACGGCAGCACCACGCAGAACGGCGCGTCCTCGCTGGCGCGCACCATGTTTTCTTCAAAGGCGCGATTGGAGAATAACAACTGGCGGTCTTCACAGCGGCTGACGCACACCGCCGCATCCAGGCCGTTGAGCACGGTGCGAAAGCGCTGGTGCGCCTGGGCGATGGCTTCGCGCTTTTTTTTCAGCTCGGTGATGTTGTACATCGACGCCAGCCAGCCGGTTTGCTGATTCAGGTGATTGATCAGCGGCGTGGCGTACAGCCGCACCCAGAATGATTCTCCGTCGGCGCGCAGGAAGGGCAATTCAAAACCGTGCGGTGGCATGTCGCCGGCCAGGGTGGCAGAAACAAAACCGTGCAATTCGTCCAGATGTTCGGTGGGCCAGAAGGTATAAGGCGGCGTCTGGCCAGTCAGCGCCTCGGCCGTGCGCCCGGTCATCTCGCAAAACGCCCGGTTGACCCGCACGATGGTGCCGCGCGGATCCATCACGATCAGGCCGTTTTTCATCGAGTCTTCCATCGCCGCGCGCAAGGCCATTTCTTCGCGCAGCATGGATTCCACCTTATGGCGGCGGCGGATGTGCTGGCGGATTTTCCACAAACTCACCCCCAGCAACAGCAATAACAAGCCCATCAGCCCGGCCAGCAGCGGAAACGCCAGCCCCATGCCCAGGTGGTAGGCGGTGGCGCGCAGGCGCAGGCCATTGCCTGGCGGGGTGAAGTCGATTTCATGCCACAAGCTGCCTGGCCGTTCGCCCACGGTGAACTTGGCGGCAATCACCTTGCCACCCAAATCGACAATGGCGATTTGATATTTCTGGCCAATCCACCACGGCACTTCATGATGCAGCATGCCCGGCAGGCTGTAGCTCAATCGCACGCTGCCGGCAAAGCGGTGATCACGGTACACCGGTGCTTCCAGATCGACCCGAGCTTGCTTGTCCAGGCTGTAATACACATTGCTGAATGCCGGCTGACCTTGGCGGCGCGCCACGTCAAAGGCATCGCGCTCTTCAAAGCTGGCCAGCGGCTGGCGACGGTGCTCGGCCTGAAACTGGCTGGGGGCGCGTGCTTCTACCTGACCCTGGGCATTCAGTAGTTCAACAGAAAGAATTTCCGGGTTTTCCCGCAAGATCAGTTCACTGGCGGCCTGAAAACGATCTTCGTCCAGCGTACCCTCGCCCACCTCACTGGCGGTGCGCACCGCCCAATCCTGTTGCTCGGTCAACTGCGAGCGCATGGATTGCTCCAGCCACAGAATGTCCTGAATCAGACTATCGCGGCGCTCGTCCTGCCAATCAAAAAACACCACATAAAACATGCCGCCCAGCGACAGCACAAAAGCAATCAATACCGCCGCCGGCAGCCACAGCAGCCAGCGCGCCTGTTCAACGCGGGGGAAAAAACGTTTGCCAGCCGGCATCTTGGCCTCATCACACATGCAATGGCGCCATTGTAGGCCAGGTCGGACGCCGTGGGGATAGATCAAATGAACACAATAGCCATGGCCGTTCATTTATCGCACTCGCAAAACTCAGCGAAGCGCGCTGGGTTTCAGGATGTGCTGACAAAATTATTCTTCCCGCGAAGGCAAGAGTCCGGGGTTTTATTTTACTGGGGTGCGTTTTTATAAACTATCGTTTTGTTGAATAAATGGGTGTGTCTTTATAGAAATGTATCAGGGCTTTTATTTTGACTGGTTTTTTGGTGTCAATGCTTTTTATCGGTGACTCAGCTTTCTTTCAAGTGGTGCTATCTTTAGTGTCCAGTATGCGCAAAAATACTTATCGTAAATTCACCTAAAACTCGTGCTGAGAACGCGTGGTGCAACCAGTATTTATACTGAGTAATCGTGCTTTTTGGCAGAAAGCGAACAAAACGCATGAC
>ERZ650300.988-NODE-988-length-16754-cov-4.558357_pt1 | contig 16754 bp, 10 predicted proteins | sample MGYA00376236_ERZ650300 | MGnify/ENA primary metagenome ERZ650300 (study PRJEB26733, sample SAMN07839303) | wastewater metagenome | biome: urban; feature: wastewater treatment plant; material: waste water | place: USA: North Carolina | collected 2016-04-28 ...
CTATAACCTATTCGGGGATTCTGGAAGTGTTGAGTACTGGGATTTCTCATTAGCTAACACTTCTTACGAGTCAAGAGTCCATTTTATCAGTAAAATTGCGTCAGTGTGCTATCAATCGCCCAAAGCCCTCAATTCAATTAGCCTATTCGACCGTTTACAAGCTGAAGCTGCTGGCTTGCCGAGTAGCTCGTATGAGTTTGTTCCAGTACTACTAACTAAAGCGCAATTCGCAGCTAAAGATTTAAAAGCTTGCTGGAAATTCGGGGAACAGGTAGGAGACTATCTTCTAACCAATTTAAGGGCTTTAATAGCTGACGTAGGACCTGAAGAGTCTCTAAACTACTTAAACACTACTCCTGAAGAAATCCAAATAATCAAAGACAACTTCAAAGTGTTCCTATTCAATGTAGACCTATCAACTAGAGCACAGATGGTTCGCCATCGATGCTCATGGCAAGAACTAAGTAGACGCTACGTTAGTGGAAAGAAGCAACCATTTGAATTCTACATTAGTGAAAAGATGAAAGGTGTAATTAGTGAACATTTCGATGATGAATCTAACTTTTTCTTTGACACTAAAGACATTGTTAGGATATGTTTAGATCATTACGACGAAGCAATCGCTGCAGGAGTTAAACCTGAAGAAGCTCGTAGAATTCTTCCACAAGCAATGAAGACGACAATTTGGGGAGCATTCCAACCTGCACAGTTAGCTAACTTCTTTACCTTAAGGTTAGACAAGTCAGCACAACGTGAAATCAGAACAGTAGCAGAAGCTATGAAGGAGTTAATATGACTAACTCTCAACAAGAAAAAGGAATGAAGTTCGACTCTGGCAAACTTCTTTACTCACTAATACCGCCAGAAACTAACAAGGCATTAGCCGAAGTGTTAACCTTTGGGGCACAAAAATACGCCCAAAATAATTGGATGCTAGTGGAAAATGGAAAACAACGTTACTTAGACGCACTGTACAGACACCTCCAAGCTTACCGCTTCGGAGAAACGCATGACCCTGAATCAAACTTACATCACTTAGCCCATGCACTAACCAACGTTGCCTTCCTACACTACCTCGAAACCACCAAAAAGGACTAAAATCAATGACACAAGTACCAGACATTTTCAAAGCAGAAAAACATTCTGTGTGGGACAACGTAGTTCCAATCGTAGAAGTTCCGTCAAGCAAAACGCTAGACGCTTACATCACTTCCGACATAGGTCTTCCTATCGACTACAACGAATTAACATACAGAATCAAAAACGCACCATCAGACTACACAATCAACCTGCACATTAACACGCCAGGCGGAGTAATCGATGGAGCCTTATTCATAATCGATGCAATTAACAAAACACCAGCAGCAGTAACTGCTTTCCTAACTGGAACAGTAGCCTCTGCAGGAACAATAATTGCACTAGCTTGTGACAACGTGGTAGCTTCTGCTCACCTATCCTTCATGATACACAACTACAGTGGGGTTCTACAAGGCAAAGGAAACGAAATGAAAGCCCACCAAGAATTCGTTGATAAAAACCTTAACAATGCGTTCACCGACTACTATGGAGGGTTCTTAACTCCGCAAGAAATCGAAAACGTAATTGACGGAAAAGACCTTTGGCTAGGGAAAGAAGAGGTAGACAGAAGATGGTTACTTAGAAAAGAGTTCCTATCTAAGGTTGCATAGATGACCTACATACTAGACACTAATATAATCCTAGACAGTGTAGAAAACCTACTAACCCTTTCAGACAACGGAACTAACACATTAGTAATTCCTGAAACTGTAATCGACGAACTCGACTCTAAAAAAGTCGGATTCGAAGACATCAACTTCAACGCTAGACAATTTGCACGTCTACTAGAAGACTCTGTAATCCTAGAAAACAAAGTAATAGCTCCTTTGCACATAATCAAAACCTCTGTCGAATCGTTAGGAATCAACCTTCTAATCATCTCAAAAAAGGACTACGAATGTGACCTACAAACCACAGCTCCGAACATCCTAAACGACCGCAAAATCTTAGAAGCAGCATCGGACTACATTAACAAAGTAGAACCTGCAACCCTAATTTCGTTAGACATAATGTTTAGAACTCGAGCTCTGTCTCTAGGCTTAACAGCCGAAGCCCTCACAGGCAAATCCTCAGAGCAACCAAACGAATTCCACAAACATCTAAAAGTTGACAACGTCACCTCTCTAAACGGTCTTCCAATAGCACAAGTAGACCCAACCTACGAAGTAGAAAACTACTCGTACACCTTAGAGGACAACTTAACCGGAAACGAGAAGTTAGCCTACGTAGCCAACGGGCACCTCTACTTCATCGACGAAGCTGACTTAGGACGTCAATCTATTAGACCTGCAAACAAAGAACAAAAACTCTTTGTTAACGCAATTCTTTCAGACATGTACCAAATCATAATTTCCGATGCCAAGGCGGGTTCAGGAAAAACTTTACTATCACTAGCAACATCAATGAAGCTAATAAACAAAAAGAAGTTTTCCAACATAGTTTACGTTCGTAACTCTATCGAATCCTTAGCTAAAGGAGAAGACGTTGGTTACCTACCTGGAATGGAAGAGAAATTCCGAATCTACAACCACCCACTTTACGACAGCTTACGCTTCATTGCAAAAACGGAACTAACAAAGTCCAACGCAAATAAAACAAAAGCTAACGTAACAACCATCTCAGAAGATACTATCACAGCAAAAGTGGATGAATACATCGAAAAATTCAAAATCCAAACCATGTGGGTAGGAGAAATGAGAGGTAGAACAATCTCCGATGCAATCGTTATCGTAGATGAAATCCAAAACTGTTCCGCTTCTACAGGGCAACTAATACTTTCAAGATTAGACAAAAACTGTAAAGTAATCTGTATAGGGTCTAACCGTCAAATCGACAATCTCTATACTAACAAGTACATCAACTCTCTATCGTTCCTATTAAAAGCAGCTAAAACACTTCACTCAGAAGTTAGTCTTTTCGCAATAGAACTAAACAGAGTAATAAGAGGACCTATCACAGAATGGTCTGAAAAAATATTCACAAGGAAGTAATATGCCATCAACACCACAACGAGGTTTCATTGTTAGACCTACACAAGATAATACAGAACCAGTAGCGGAGCCAGAATTTGATAGCGTAAACATACAAGTAAGTCCAGACCATTATTTGTTTACTGGCGACGAAGTTGTTTCCACGAGTAGCTGGGGCATACCTGTATCTAGTGATACAGTATCCTCTAGGACTGTTGAAGAACGTATAAAAGATAAAATGCTAGAAAAAATAGAGGAATTCTTAGAAAGTAATCAGCTTAACGAGCTGTCTGTACTTGCCGCTGTCTATCAAAAATTTAAGGAATTACACCCATGATACAAACCACAATTTACGACTTTTTAGAAGGCGGAAATCCTTCTTTCAGTCTAATCCAATCGTTAAAAGAAGAACTGACAAAAACAGAAAATAAAATTTCTCCAAGTTTTGTCGAATCTGTTGTAGCCATATCTACAATCAAATACCACCATTTAACACCTACTATGAGAGCTTGCACAATAACTTTACCTACAGGTCACGAAGTTATTGGAATTGCTCAAGTCCTAGATGCAAAAAATGACAACGAAGACATAGGAAACGCAGTCGCTTTAACAAGAGCTAAAAATGAACTATGGCCTTTATTAGGCTCTATTGCAAAGGTGCTAGTATGACAGTAGACCACATCGACGCAATCTATCAGTTCAACGCACAAGCAGGACTTTTAGAGCAAGGCTACAACGACTTTTCAGAGTCAGCCTATCAAATCGAAGAAGCTCTTGAAGGCTATGAAATAGCACACGGATTCACAGTCCACTTAGACACTCCAAAAGAAATGTCTAGAACTATAGTAAGAGCTCAAGGTCCATTCATCGGAACCGACGTAGACCGCTTAGACAAAGCAATCGATGCAATCGTATTCGCAGTAGGCTCTATCGCAAAACTGGGACTAACACCTCCACAAATTAGGGAAGCTATAGAAATAGTTACTACAGCTAACCTACAAAAGCTTTCAATGCCTAAAGACGAATTCGGCAAGTTAACTAAACCAGCTGACTTCGTAGGCCCTGAGACTAAACTGCAAGAGCTGTTGGACAGAAGAAATGCTTAGAGCAATAACCTTCACACTAGCTTTACTCTTCGATTTACTTGGTGCAATGTTCTTAAATGGTTCACTGCCTTTTACGGCAATAGCCTTTTTCGTAACAATAATTAGTACGTCTTATACTGTAATGCATGTACTGTTAATACCTATAGCAGTACTTGTCGCCTCATTAGTAATGTGTGTAATTTGTATAATGCTGGCATCTGCATTCGAAGTGCTATATGATAAATTAAATTAACTATATAGAGTCCTCATCGGAGGGCTTTATTATATTTAACAAAGGAGTTTTTATGGAATATATATTAGTAGGAATACTAGTCTTTTTTAACTTAGTATTCATTGTTTGGAAGTTTGATCGTGCTAGATACGCTGATGCGTTTCTAGACACTTTTCTCTTAATCTTAGTAGCGGCTTTCTTCAGCGGCTCATACGGAGCCTTAGTAGTTGGAACAATAGCGTCAGCTCTTGTATCCATCTACCTTTTCTTCAGTCCACCAAAATTTCGCTTTATCAACTCTATTAAAGAGTCTCTAAGCTTTTAATAGCATCACCCCAAGCTGGAGTAATAACTCGCATAAACGTATCAGTCGGACTGTAAAACATGTTTCCAACATCTTTAGTTAGCACACTTTGGTCTGTAATATCCTCGACATCTCCAATCACCCATTCCTGTGCAACTAATGCTAACACGAGTTTCAACGGATGATTCCGTGCCTGCCCTTTAATAGCTTTTTGTATCCTAGTAAAGTACTTAGTAAACATTACAAACCCCATCTGATTAGCCCATTCAAGGCTTCTACTATTAGGCTTATTATAGTTAACAAATGCATCCCTAACTTCTTTCGCAGCAACTTCTTTGCTCACTCCTCTCTGTACCAACAACGTGTACTGAGCATATCTAGCAACAAAGTCACTATACTGAGTAGCGGCATTCATAAACTTAAAAATCTTAGTCCTATCGGAAATGTACAACAATTCTAACCCATCTCTCAACAGTCTTGGAACTTTTTCCAACTTTTCGTCAAGAACTTTCTTAACCACATTAGCAGTATCTCTGTTCTCGTTTTCAAGTTCTTCCAATATAGTAGTGTAAAACCCTTCATCAACTAACACCGAAGCCGGATTGTGCTTTAAGTCATTCTCTAATACACTAATTCTTCTTTCATTAACAGGTCTATTAGCATTCTTCAAAGTCCTTAACTCTGTCAGTTCCTTGGTATCCTTAATCCAACGATTCAAATCTCTAACACCTTGAGTTTGCAACTTAGCTACTTTCAACGGACTACTTCCAGAAATAACACTAACCGCAAAGTTACTCATAACGTTACCAATTAATACGGCCGGTAACTTTAAAACAATTACAGCTTTACTAATAGCAACAACGTCTTTCCAAATCTTCTCTGCCACCCTTACCGCGTGCTTAGCACCTTCAGGTAAGCTCTCCAACCCGTAGAATTCAGTCATACTATACTCTCTATAACCCAAATAACTATGCAACAAATCCCTTCGAACGGCAAACCCGTTCTCGTACCTCTTCTTCAAATAATCAGGAAGCACTGACCACAAATCTCTAATCTCTTTATTATCCGAATCTTTTTCAACCTTAATGTACTCTTTAGTGTTCAACCTACCAAGCAGTCTTCCTTCTCTAAAATTCTCCGCTGCGTCCTCTTCAATTAGTTTCATCACCTCTTCATTGAACTTCATAGAAGTTTCTTTATCGTACCTACTAGAATAAGTTCTACCAATAACAGTATCAACATTTCTGTCCATCTTAAGCAACTTAACCTTATTACTCTTAGACATAATATACCTAAAGTCCTTAATATTCCCTAAGTTATCTAAAACCGGAACTAAATTAGCATTCTCTCTATTAGCCTTATAGTCGCCCTTTTCCATCTCTCTCGCCACTTTCAGTGCCTCAAGTTTCATCACAGAAACATCCCTCTCTGCCTTCTTGTTCCTTAAAGACCCACTAGCTTCCATCGAATACTTCTCACCAATAGTAGTACCTTTTCTACCTTTATCAGTGTACCTCATAGCAACCCTATGTAAATTCTGTCTAGCATTCAACTCACTAACATACATCGCCGTGTCTTCACTCTTATCAAGACTATGAGACTGCAACACTTCAACTTTCTTGTACCCAAGTTTTCTCATCGCTTTCTCCTCAGATACTAACCCAATCTTAAAATCAAGACCGCTAGGATAAACATCCTTCGAGTACCCTTTAATTAGCTTCATTTTATCACTTTCAAGACTAAATAACTCTTTCTCTACATTCCTCTTATGAGCTTCCTGATAAGCAACAATCAACTCAATCCCGTTTTTCTCAGAACTCATCAACTCTGCTACAGCCTTCTTATCACCTTCACTCACATACTCCAATGCATGCAACGAAGCTAACTGGTCAATCAATTCAACTACTTCCGTATCAACTTTGTCCTTTCTTCCCACAGTGTTAAGTTTTTTAGCAATATTCTCTGCATTCAATAACTGAGCAATACTACCAACTCCAGTAGTCATAAAATACCCAAGCCCATCCGCTTGATTCTTGTAGTAGTTGTAAGTAGCTTCATCAACTTTGCCTTTAAGCTTACCTTTAGTAATCTTAATTGCTTCTCCTAACTTACTCTCATCTTCAAGCATAGCTTTAACATCAAAAGCTTCCCACACAGCACCAATATCAGTGTCCATCAATACAGAAGTCAAAGCGTCTCTCTCAAACTTTTCTAACTTTCTATCAAACCCTTTTCTAATAGTCGAAGCAGTAATATCCGCTATCATCTCTCTCTCTTGGTCAACTTTCTGACTAAGTAACCCAAGTCTTTCTGCCATATCTTGAACAGTATCGCTTTGGCTCATATCTCTAATAACAGTCTGAACCAAACCTTCCGGCTTCAATCCAACACCGCTCATAGTAGACTCTAATACTCTTTTATAATTATCGTCAACCATAGCTCTACCAACAACTTTAAGGTTATTCCAGTTGTTATGAATCATCCCAGACTTAGACCAGTCAATAGGCTTAGCACTTTTAGCCTTTTCTTCCATCTTATCCATATACTTTTTAATGTTACTCTCAACAGCATTAAACTGTTCACCAACCTTAGTAACAATTCCTTTTCGTTTACTCTCCTGAGCCTTAACATTAGCATTAACTAAGTTAACTATCGCAGCTTCTGCTAACTCTAATCCGTTCTTTCCTCTAGTCCCATTAATAAACCCAAGCACTAAATCAATCAAATTCTCTAACATCCCGCTTAACTTACTAGCCAAATCAGGATACTCTTCCTTCTTCTTGTCAAGAGTAACACTTTCAAGCATTGCTCTCATAGTTGCGTTAGTTTCAGCATAAGCTACAAACTCATGCAATCCAACATCTCTATTACTAACATAATCAAGCATTTCTTTAGCAACTGTCCTATCAGGATGTGCCATAAATTTCATAACACTTTCCTCATTAAACTTGTCAATAACAGTTTCTCTAACTCTTTTCAACGTACTTACTTGCTTAGCCAACATTGGACTATTACTATCTATAGCAAACTTAGTCAACCCGTGTACCAGTTCGTGAACATACGCCTCTAAAGCACTCATATTAACATTACGAGGACCAACACCAATGTAAACATTAGCATTATTAGCATTAAACACAACAGAACCTCCAGTTCTATCAGCGTTCTTATTAACTTTAATAATCATCTCTCCAAGACTTCCCTTAAGTTTACCAGCTATAAACCCTAGCTTCTCTAACAAAACTTGCTTATGAGGTCCTTCAAAGTCTTCCAGTTCAGCTAACTCTTCTCCTAGTTCAACAATACTGTCTGGGTTATTAATACTATCCAATATCCTAGTTTCATAGCCATCAGTACCTTCATGAATAAACTCCAAATCAGAAAATAGCACATCAATGTTCTTAGTTGTCATATCAAAAGTAGTACCTTCTCTACCAAAAGTAAACGGAGAGTACTCTCCTGAATTCAACGTGTACTGCTTATCAGACTTCAAATACTTGTACGTAATCTTCTTAGCATATTTTCCATCCTCAATGTTAAGAATCTCCACTCTCTGCTTCTTATAGTAAGGCAACGCTGTATTCAAAGTATCTATAGCCCAAGCTCTACTAGCTACATAAGCATCAGCTAAATCTGCAAACTCTGCCTCCCTAGCCTTCTTATAAGCCTTATTTAACTCATCGTCAGAAGGTAGGTATTCTCCTAACTCTGACTTTATTTCTTCGTATGTTTTACAACTCATATTAACAATCCTTTATATTATTTATTAATGCCCCTACAGCTTTTCCGCTAAGGTTAACATCTTTCATTATGTCAGTTCTTTCACCTTTAACAGGTTCTTCAACTTCCACTTCTTTACTATCTTTAATTTTAGCAGATTTTTCCTTAACATTCACTTCATACATAGAACCTGGGATTCCAACCATTTGTCCAATCTTTACATCTTGACCAAACAATTTAGCTCTATTACCATGAATAATATCTTGGTACATATAAAGACTGTCAAGAACCTTACGTTCTTTAGGAGTAAGACTATCCTTAACTTTTTCAAACTCATTAACAACATTGTCCACAATACTATAATCTCTATTAACATCATACCAAAACTTGTTATACTCCTTTGCACTACCAATCTGATCAATACCAACAACCATAGCATCATGTACCCCAAGGTACCCACCTTTAGTCTCTTTTAGAGCCTTTCCTTGTACAGTACCATCAGCCGTATGAGTAGGAATAACTCCACCAGAAGCACCAGGATTGCCCATACCTCTAACAACTATATCCAACGTAGCTGTCGCTCCATTAAGATTAGCCGAACTCTTAATGCTAGTAATGGCAGTACCACTATCCAACAGTTCCTTAACGTCAGTAATTCCTCTTTGACTAATTAAAATCCTATCAAGCTCGCCTCTAGTAGTAGGTCCATTCATTATCGGTCCAAAATCTTTCAACAACTCTGTAACAATTTTATCATTCTCAACCTTAGTAGGCAATGTATTTCCAAGTCCAAGACTTTTAACTCTACTAGCATACGTCTTAGCAAACTTATTAAACAAAATACCAAAAGCACCATTCACAGCCTTGTTGTACCCAATAGTAGCTGCAAACTCACTCTCCAAAGCACCAACAATAGGAGCCGCATACATCTGACTAATCTCATACTTCAACGCGTTAACTAACTCACTAATACTAGGGTCACCAATAGCAACTCTTCTAAAATCAACAGAGGTTACTCCAAACTTCTTCTTCAACTCAGAATAGCTTGCTATAGTCTCTACAGCATCAATCAACAATTCGTTAGTTATTGACTTAGCAATCGACTCAGTACCTGCACCGTAGTTAAAAACCATTACAGGTCCTTTCATCAAGTTCCTAATAGCCTTCTTGTTAGTAACATCAGGTAACCCTTTAAATTTAATAATGTCCCCTAAATACTCAAACTCTTTTACATCAGGGAATTCCACCAACGCACCTAGTGTTTCGTAAGTATCTAACATACCTCCAGCTTTCAAGTCTGCTACTGTACTAATAGTACTAAACCCTTTATCTGCCTTAGTAACAACTCCAACCTTAGGAAGCCACTTCTCATAATCTCCTAACGGTGACTGTAGCATCTTAAAAGCAAATCCATTAGTCAATCCATCGAATTCAACTGTAAGATTACTAGTAAAAGTAGAGCCTTCTCTCAACTGTCTCAAAGTACTAACAGCTACTGCTGCGTGCCCTACATGGTCTACACTTTTAACTAACTCAAGCAATTCTGAATCTTCCATCTTCATCAACCTATTAGCAGCCGTCTCAACAACTTTCTTAGTGCTCTTATCAATCGCCGGAATCCCATCAGCTCCATCAAAAGCTTGGACTAACGCATACTTAAACATAATACTCTTATCATTAGCACTTTCCGTTTTCTTAATATCTGCTATATCCTCTTCAGTAACCTCAGAAGTAGCACTATTAGCTGTAACTAAAAACCTATGTAACTTATCCGTCTGTGGATTAACAGTAGTACTGTCCATAACAAATCTTCCATTTTTAGACAAAAACCACTTAAACCAAACATCAACGTTATTCCCATCTCTATCTTTAAGTCTACTCAAATCAAACAACGAATCAACTGAATTGTCAATCTCTCTGTCTATCGACTTTTGAGCATCAATATTATACTTAGAACTATGAGCTTTGCCTTTACCAAGAGCTTTCTTAATTCCTTCTTTAGAACCAAACACCTCCTTTAACACGTCAAAACCACTATTAAGTCTGTAGCCCATAGACTCTTGTCTATTAATCAATTCCGCTTGCTCTTTAGTACTCTCAGTTAAATGCTGATTATGAACCTCAACAAATCTACCAGTTTTAGGCTTACTAAGTGAAAAAGTTCTTCCACTATTAAACTCAATTCCATAAGAATTCTCATAATTCATAGCGTCATTCTTAACACCTTCAATGTTTCTATTAGTCCCCAAGCTTACAGCATGAACATCTCCAACTTTTCCAACTTTAACGTAACCATCTTTTTCCAAAATAGCCATTGCTACAGCTCCCAAGTCCGCCTTAAGTGCCTGTTCATAAGTCATTGACACATCGCCAAACTTAAGTCCTAACGACTTAATAACTTCATCTCCAATCTTCTCAACCTCAAATCTCAACGGAGTTGCTCTGTCCAACCAATTATAAGCTATCTCAGGGTCTTGAACATCAACTAACGTAAACCTATTTTGGAACTCTTCATCGTTCATTCTGTTTAACTCATCAGTCAAATCAACCACATAGCTCTTACCTGCAGCAACTAATGCAACAGCAACCCTAGGGTCAACCTCACCGTTCTCATCATAAATAAAATACGTCGCAGGAGAATCCGAATTAGTAAAAGCAACTTCACCATTAGCCTTCTTACTAACAGGTGCCATAACGTCTTTAACCTTAACAACTTCACTCTCAGCGCTAACACTGTCAGCAATAGACAATCCAGTCAACTTACCTGGAGTAAAAACGTTAGAAGCATTCCTAACTCTAATACCACTTCCGTAAACCTTCTTCTTAATAAAGTTGTCCATAACCTTATTATTAACTTTATCAAGCATGTCATTAACGTCTTTCAACTCCGTCTTCAATTCTGCTTCTCTAACTTCATCCTTCGATGCTATCGCATCTTCTAACTCCGTCTTAATCTCAGTTCTTCTAGTATCAGCAGCCAAAGCCTCTTGTACACTACCAACTCTATCAGGAGCGTTATCTGCCAAAGAAATTAAAGCACCCATCTCCGACATTACAGAATCTTCCTTTTCAACTTTAGTAGTCGCTTTGTCATTAAACACTTTAGCATCAACCATTTTTAACAACTCTTCTCTACTAGCAACAACATCCTTATTAGGACTAACCATAATTCTAGCTTTAAGAGCGTCTAAGTCTTTCTGACTTTTAGCTTCACCGATCTTAGTTTCTGCAAACTTACGCACATTCTCAGGCAACTTAACTGCTTCTTTTTTAGCGGTTGTAGGAGCTTTATCAACTAACCCTGCTGCAACGTCTTTCGGACTCTCAATTTCTACAAGCGTATTAACCTCGTCCTCTTTAACTGCTGCCACATCGGCAACTTCAGAAAGCACTACGCCTTTCTCATCTACAGTTTTTTCAACAGGTTCTAAAGCTTTGTCTACAAGTTGTTTATGCAACAATTCCATGTGTCCAACTTCATTCTTCAGATCGTTAATATAAGCGTAACTAGAACCTTTAAAATTCTCATCACCGCTTAAAAACTTCTCAAGTACTGCTTCTTTCTTAACCCAAGCTTTCTTGTTATTATCTCCATAAGTGTAATCAACTTTAGTAGCCTTTCCTTTAACGTTTTTGTATAACTCTTCTAAACTAATATCTTTAATGTCCGCTTCACTTTGAAACTCTGCTAAAATTCTAGCTTCTGCAGAATTAAACGCGTTCAACTTATCCTGTTGTGACTTCATAAAACTTTCAAGTTTAACAACATTGTCCTCAAACGACTTCTCATCTTTAGCGTTAACAGCCTCGTTGTAGTAAGTCAAAAACCCTTTAGGACCTTCACTAACCTCTTTACTAACTGCATTAGCACTTTTCTTAAGACTTCCTATCGCCTTACCTGTAGCCACTATCTCACCAAGATTAGCTTCTGGTAACTTCTCAGCTACCTGTGTTCCAATGTTAGCTAACGCATCATCTGTAAGACTGTTCTTTTCAGCTAAAATACTAATCACATCTCTAAGAGCTTTAATCTTCTCAACTTCAGTTCTATCTGAACCTAAAATACTAGTAGTATCCTCTCCATTAGCAAACGCTTTAGCCACATTAACGCTCTCTTCAGAACTAGGAGTAATACTAACTGATTCTGGCTCTTCTTTATTAGCACTAATAATAGCGTCTCTAACACCGCCAACTACTTCAGGAGTCTTAACAGCTCCGGCAGTCACACCTTCTGCAACTAACCCAATTCCTGCGGCTTGTCCAACGCCTTCATACAAATCTTGGTCACTCTTAATCTGACTAACTCCAACATTCTGACCAAACTGACCAGAACCTTCTTCCGCTGATCCAGTCGCAGCCTCTCCTGCAACTCCAACTCCAGCACTAGCAAGAGCTTTTCCAAGTCCTTTCTTTCCTGCAACACCTAATAAAGCTTCCTCTATTGCAGTACCTCCAGGAGTTACTTTCTGCAATACTGCACTCAAAGTACCAGTAGCCGCTGTAACACTTCTAGCAATATCCAATGCTATATCAGCTTTAGCTTCTTTAGCCTTAATACCGTTTTTAAGCATTTCAGAGTACTCAGGAACCTTGCTCCAGTAATCATCACCAAGAGCAACTAACTTATCGTACGTCTCTTGTCCAACATCCGCTCCGTGCAACGCAGCGTTAGTTCCAACAGAAACTCCAACTCCAGTCTTTGCAGCTCCTCCAAGAGACATCGCAAGTTTCCCTGCTCCAGCCCCTAAAAGTAACGACGGAACAGACTCAGCAATAAACTTAGACAACAACGCCGGGTCACTAACAGTAGTACTAGCCGCAGTAAAAAACTTACCCCACTCTCCACTCTCTTTAGCAATAGCCTCATTCTGTTCTTTTTCACTAACTTTAAGTCCTGGGCTGTATTTATCTCTCATAGTGTCAGCAATATAACCACCAACTTTAACTAGCAAATTATTATCTTTCTCTAAATCACCGGTAATTAGTCCGCCAAGAGTACCAACTCCTTTAACAACTCCACCAGCTCCTGCTAACAACTGTTTTGGAGTATCAACAATAGCTTCTCCCCAACTTCTATCAGTAGTTCCGTTTCCTTCAACATCATACCCAGCTAACATCTCAGCATTATCCGAAGTGTACTTAGCAGCTTTTTCAAGAGCCTTTGCACCTTCCGCATCAAACAACTTCATTGGCTGTGCAGCTAAGTACTCAACTCCTGCTCCTAGTCTTGAAACATGCCCTTGCAGTGCATCAATCCAATTACTATCACTCTTATTCTTAGCATACTCAGAGTAATCTTCTCTACTAAGTGTTCCTCCATAGTTAGCATATCCTGCAACGTTTTTCACCTCTTCAGTAGCTCTGCTGTTAACAATTCTCTTATCAACAATCCCAGCCATCTCCTTAGCATACTCAGGATCCGCCCATAAACCTCTCTTCTCTTCTTTAGCTTTGTTCATCGCATCTACCGATGCAACGTCATTCTCATCACCAAAAAAAGTAGGAACAGCATAACCTTTTTCAATCATTCTATTCTTGTACGCTTCATTCTGTACAATGTCTCTTCCATAAACGTCCTTTTTAACAAAAGTACCTTCGGAATCAATTCCATTATCGTCCAACACACTTAACTGTGCCTCTAACTTAGCAGCCTCACCAGCAGTTGCCTTACTCGCAAAAGAACCAACTTTACTCTCTTTAGCCTTAGCTAACCTTTCAGTCTTAAGAGCAACAGCACTAGACATCTCAGGAGTATCTATCCCAAGCATCCTGCTTCCTTTTCCATTAGCATACGTAGTGTCACCGTCATAAATAAACGGTTCATCAGTGTTAACATTATTAAAATTTTCTTGATTAGTTTCAGCGTCAGTAGGAGCCTGCATACTTGCCCCAATGTTTGCCAGTGATTTGTATATATTTGCCATTAAGGCCTCCTATAGTTTAATATTATCTTTATTATACTATAATCAACCTTTAGGCTAGTTTAAGTTTATTTAGTAGGATAATCATCAAGATACTTAAGAATATTATCCCTTTGAGTAGAGCTTAAAGTAGTTCCCCATGACCCCGGTTTATCACCTGCTAGAATCAAAGCAGCTAACTCTTTATCCCCGATTTTACGCGTTACAGCTTTCTGTCTAACATCTTCAAAGTCTCCTGCATCTAGTCCAGTGCTTTCAACTGCTTTAACAGTTTCTATTCCTAGTGCATTACCTTTTCCAGTATCCACTTTGTTAGCTTTAATCTTAGCCTCAATAGCCTTTAATTGAGCTTTAGCTCCATCCTCTGTCGTAACCTTGCTAGAGTCTTCTCCTAAATTATCAATCAAAGACTTGTAGTCTTGTACAATCGCTTCTTTAGCCTTCTTCTCTTTATTAGCCTCTATAGCTCCTTTATAAGATTTAATCAAGTTCTCAGCCACTTGTACTCCACCAGCTGTCAACTTGCCTTGCGAAGCTCTAGCCATTATATCCTTAGCATACTCTTGTTCAGTCTTAGGAACTTGCTTTATCTCTTTAACATATTCAGGAACTTTTTCCATAGGATATAAACTTCCAATATCCCCTTCAGAGCTAATACCAACAGCTCTTCTAGCAATTTCATCAACCGCTTCAGCACTAGCATTAGGGTTACTATTATAAGCCTTAACATAAGCATCTCCATACCTAGCCTGCAAGTCTCCAATTTTAGCATTCTGCCGATTAATTGCATCAATCTCACTAGAATTATCACCTAAATCAACAGTCTTACTAGTACTAACATCTAACATTCCTAAAGCATTTCTATAACTATCTTGCTCTTCCTTATTTTTTAAGTTCTGTAAACTAACTGCTTGACCATGGCTATAGTCCATCTTCCTCTTAGCCGAATCCCATTCAGCTTGCTGTGCAGCCTTAAATTCAGCACTATTAGGGTCAGACAATGCAATGTCTAATCTACTTTTTTGAGCACTCAACACTTTGCTAGGGTCAGCTAATGTACTATCTCTAGCCAAGCCAAGAGCGTAATTACCGCTCCCAGCTCTATCCCAATTAGCCTTAACCTGAGCTTCAGCCTCAGCTCTTTCCTGAGGACTAAGGTTAGCCATTCCTTGAGCAATAGCTGTATCAATCTCCCCTAATTTAGCTTCTTTAAACCTATCAGGACTAAGATTAGCAAGTACAGCCTCTCTAGTAGCCTGCTCTCTATTCAGCTCATCTACAACTCTACCTTCTTGTCTTTGTTTGAAACCTATTTCAGTCTCATATCTTTTCTGCTCTTCAGCAGCACGTTTATCTCTTTCGTTACTCTCTATCAGTTTATTTATCAAGCCTCCTGGGGACGCAACAGCATCCCTAATATTTTTCATAGCATTTTGATAATCACTCATAGCACTTGCGGTATTAATCCGCAAGCTGCCTGTAACATCTGGTATTAGATTAGACATTCCTTAACTCCTTACCCTACATACTGAGAGTTTAGTTTAGCTTTATCCGCCTTATAGGTATTATACTTCTCTCTATTCATAGCCATAATCTCATTAGCTCTATTATTCTCAGCTTCCCATGCTTTTTCTGCTTGTTTTAAGGCTTTTTTAGAATTCATTATATTGAATATACTTGAACCTACACCTGCTATAGTTCCAGCACCTTTTAGTGAATCGCTACTTAGGAAATTCGCTAGTCCTGCTCCAAACCCTTCACCAGAACTTCCTACTCCTCCTGTTTGACCTATACCGAAATTTAAGTCATCTAACGCTGAAGCAGCATCTGCAGCATTACCGTAGGTGTAGGAATTGCTTCCGTTACTGGCAGTATAAGAGCCATTACCGTTATTACCAAGCGTATACGCTAACCCGCCATTATTTCCACCGAATAAATTTTTAAAATATTCCATCACTCTTTCCTCTCTATTTTTATTTTATTTATACCATAAGTTTCCTTAATATACTATTACACACCGACACTTTTTATCATACCTTCCATTACACTATCATAATCATATAAAATATCATAGCTACACATAAGGTCAGTACTACTTAATGCGTAGAGCATATCCGGTGACCTATCCTTAATTCCTGTCCATAGGCCTTTTTGAGTATTTTCTGCTATTTCTTCTACTAGCTTCTCCGATTCTTCTAGCTCTGCTTGAGTAGCTTTGGCTTTTTCTTGCAAAGCTTCCAAAGATCCTCTCATATTAATATCACTAGCTATACCAGCGAATTGTGTAAGAGTACTAGCAGAAGTTAATACTATATCGAACGCTGTAGAAGGTAAACTAGTTCCGAAAGTAACGACAGCAGCAGCTACTTGTATAACCTGGCCTACGACTCCGGTATCTACACCCATTATACCAAGTACGGATACAACTGCTGCAGCATAAACAACTCC
>ERZ650300.992-NODE-992-length-16708-cov-8.239717_pt1 | contig 16708 bp, 9 predicted proteins | sample MGYA00376236_ERZ650300 | MGnify/ENA primary metagenome ERZ650300 (study PRJEB26733, sample SAMN07839303) | wastewater metagenome | biome: urban; feature: wastewater treatment plant; material: waste water | place: USA: North Carolina | collected 2016-04-28 ...
ACAATATCAACACTAGTTTTGAACCAATTCTCATATTATTAAAATTTTGATGTTATTGAATTTCTGCAGCATTATTTTTATCTATTCTACTTTCAGAAGTTTTCTATGTAGTTACGAAGCGAAAAATGCTCATTTTTGATGCCAACCTTATCCTTATACAAGAACAACTTTTCTTCGTTCATACACAACGCTGATGCAACTTAGTTCCCTTACAAGACAAGAAGTAAAATGAACCTTATTTTAATCTTTCAAGCATCCGATAGGAACTACAAAAACACCATCTTTTCTTCGATATTTCCTCAGTTGGCTGGATTTTATTTCCTCAGTTGGCCGTATTTCGTTTCCTCAGTTGGCCGTATTTCGTTTCCTCAGTTGGCTGAATTTCGTTTCCTCAGTTGGCCGTATTTTATTTCCTTAATTGGCTGGACTCATTTTAATCAACAGGTTTTGGTTGCCTGAAAGCAGAAGGCGTTACCCCTCTCATCTTCTTGAAGAACTTGGTGAGATGAGCCTGCGAGGAGAAACCGAAGGTATTGGCTATTTCCTGAACCGTATGCGTGGTGGTAGAAAGCTCGCGCTCTATCTCCTTCACGATGTATTCATCGATGATTGCCTTCGGCGTCTTGCCGGAGATGCGGCGGGTAACCTGAGCCAGATAACGGCCACTCACATTCAACTGGTCGGCATAGAAATGAACATCGCTATAAGTGCGGCAGAAGTTATTCACCTGCGAGATAAACTGGTTGTAAAGCTCGGAACTCCTGCCCTGCAGATTGCTCTGGCGCACGAGTTCTACATTGATGAAATCCTGCGCCATCGCCAACGCCTCCTCCATCTTCTTGCCCTGATTCAGATAAACGGCAAGAGCTGAAGAGAAACGGTTGATGAGACCATGCGAATTGGCATTGTCGAGGCGATAGATCCGGAGTCCCTGCTTCTCGGCAAGGCTCAGCAGTTTGGAATTCTGAAGAATGATGTCGCTCTCCTTCTTGCGTGACACGACGACAGAACAGAGCGGCAGCAGACGGTATTTGATCTGGCTCACCACATCTTCCGTCATCAGCGCATCGCCCTGGCTCGACCAGATGGCAGGGGCATAGATGATATGGGCAGGACGGTATTTGGTCAACGCATCGATGACCACATTCAGCGTCTCCACCCTGCGTATCATACCAATCTTCACTATATCAGGCTGCATATCGTTCATGATAGCCTCTATCTGCCCCGAAACAATCTCGGCAGGAATATCGAAGAACTCCTGAATACCGAGCGTATTCTGCACAGTGATGCTGGTTATTGCCGAAACAGCATAACCGCCCAACTCGGCAATCGTCCTGATGTCCGCCTGCACACCAGAGCCTCCGGTGCTGTCTGAACCTGTAATCGTTAATATCATATCCTTAAACTTTGAACCCGATGATAAGTTTGAGGGCAAAGATACAAAAAAAGAGCGAATAATCCGCAGAATTTGCAGATAATTCGCTCTTTTTTTTATTCTTCAGTGAGATCTTTACATTCCTTGAGTATCTCGGCAGGTACCTCATCGCAACGCTTGTAGCGGCTGATGTCGGTAACATCGTCCTTGGCGGTCCATATCATGGAACCGGAAGCCAGGAGGCGGGTTACGAGATAACTCTGGTTCCAGTCGCCCTTACCGTTATCATAGCTTCCGCTGATGATGTAGCCCTGGTATGGATCGTTCTTGATAGCGAACGAACCGGTGATATGGCGACCATACATACTGTCAAACTTCTGATACATCTCGAAAGTCTGGTCCTTGCGGTTGAAAACGATGTAGCAGTATGTGCCCTCAGCAAGAGGTTCACCGTTCCACTCAGCCAACTTCCATGTGCCATGAAGATTGGCAGGTGTAACTTCCAGAGAAGGCTCCTCCGGTTCTTCATCATCGCTGCTGCAGGCTGCAAAGCCGCAGGCAAACAAAGCAATCACCAGGAGGGTGAAGAGTTTTTTCAAATATTTCATTGTCTTGGTATTTTTTTCTTTTTTACTTTTTTACCTTTTTACCTTTACAACGACCTGTATCGTTCTGTCAGACGGACGGGCGTCCAAGCCCTCCAGAATAACAGGGAAGGTGAAGGATTCGGGCATCGTAGCCGGAATCTTATCGGCTATGATGGTGATGACGAGGTCAGCCTCATCACCCGGTTCTATCACCTCAGGCTCTGTCGTAAGACGGGCATAAGGAGGAAGAAGGAGGCTGGATATACGGAGCGGCTTGTCACCGCTGTTTCCGCAGAGGATACGTGCCTCAGGCTCTGTGCCCGGCTTTACCTCTGTGATACTTGCCTTCGCCTGTTTCAGTCTGAGTGCGCCCATCTTGTGCGGATAGCGTGCCCACTGGTCAGCACCCGGCAGCACCTTTCCCGTTAAGGCAAGCTTAACGGCAGGCTGTCCCTCTACCTCTTTCAGATAGAGATAAGCACCCGTATTGATGGTGCCCGGATAGCGGTTAGGCGTGAAGGTGATCTGCACCTGACAGGTATCGCCAGGCTTCATCACATCGCCCCTGACATAAGAACTGGTACATCCACAGGTGGTTCTCACCTGTGTGATGTGCAGTATCTTCTTGCTCACATTCTTACCTACGAAGGTGAAGGTGCGAGGCGCATCGTCCTCGGTCATCGTACCTGCATCGATAAGCGGATGCTCAAACTTCAGCAGTTCCTCCTGCGCATTCACCGTAACAGGCAAAGCCAGGAAGAAAAGCGATAGGAAAGCAAATATCTTCATATTACATCCAACCATTGTTACCGGCACTCTTTCTAACGGTCACAACTACGGTCTGGCTGGTACCATCGGCAGCTGTTACGGTGAGCGATGTACTTCCGGCAGCGAGTCCCTTCACGATGAGCGTCTTGCCATCTACCGAAGCAGAAGCTACGCCGTTCTTCGCTACTGAGCAAGAGAATCCCTCTGTCCGACCTGCGAAATATGCAGCGAGGTTGAGAGAAACAGTCTTCTCGATGCCCACATACACGTTAGGCAACTTCATATCAGAACTGAATTCCTTGTTCGTGATGTTATTCAAGAGCTGAGCTGCATCAATCAGACCAGCACCCATCTTGCCGATGTACTTAGAGAGCTGTACAATCTCTGGCGAAGCACCTACGGTAGTATGGTTCATGTAGTAGGTCTTGGTTGCACCATTCTGATAATGACTATCCAATTCCTTCACAGATTTCTTCATCAGGGCTACGAAGTCGGCAGCACGATAATGACGGTTCGTCTTGGCAGCATAAGCGAGACCCAAGGCAGCCACACCCGAAACGTGAGGACAAGCCATAGAGGTTCCCTCCATGTAGCCGTAAGCAGGCTGACCGTTCTTGATCATCGTAGAGAGCACAGCACCTTTCTGCTCGGTTGTCTCTGCCCAGTATTCATCTTCCTGCTCGCCAATCTTGCTGTAATATTCCAAGTCGCCACCAGGAGCGCTCAGGGTTACGAGCGAACCGAAATCGGTGTAGCAGGCTGGAGTAAAGTCGGCAGCTAATGAAGATACGCAGACGCACTTAGAGTAAGCACCTGGGAAAGCAGGATTGCCAGCATACTCGTTACCGGCTGCGAAGACTGGAATACCACCGTCGATGACACCATTAGGCGAACCGGCATTGTTGATGAAGTAATCCAGAGCTTCCTTCTCCAGCGGATAGGTCTCAGCCCATTCCTTCTCGGTAGCAGGGCCCGGAGTATAACCGTTGATGATGCTAGACTCTGAAGAGTTGTAACCCCAACTGCACTGCAGGATGACTGCACCATTATCGGCAGCATACTTGATGGCTCTCGCCTCGCCTGCCAAGGTTACACTGTTCTGACCGGAGAATACCTGACAAGACATAATCTTGACACCAGAGTTAGGAGTTCCGTCACCACCGGCAACACCAGATACACCGATACCATTATTATTTACGGCTGCAATGGTACCAGCTACGTGAGTACCATGACCGGTGTCATTGGCATCAGTCCAGGTAATATCGCCGCTCTCAGTAACGAAGTTGTAGCCATGAAGGTCGCCCTCATAACCGTTTCCGTCGCCGTCAGTCTGGGCACCCTGAACACTTTCGCCCGGGTTGCACCACATGTTGGCTGCCAGATCAGGGTGCGTATACATCACGCCCTCATCAAGAATAGCCACGATGATAGAAGGATCGCCTGTACAGGTCTTCCATGCCTCAAGTGCATTCACGTCACATCCTGCCTTAGCACCCACGTGATTATTGTTGAGGTTCTCAAAGTCATAGTTGCCCTCACCCAGGTTACGGTAGTGCCACTGGCTGGCAAAGCCTGGGTCGTTTGGCTCGCCCTCGGCTGCTGCGCGGGTAGACTTCTGCTGAAGTGCCTTATCGCTGAGATAGATGCGCTTGCTGTCGGTATTGTAAGCACGCTTGATGCGGCCGTTGGTCTGAACCTTTGAGATTTCGCCCAACTGCTTCAGGCGCTCGGCAGCCGTCTTCAGGTCGGTTCCCTTATTAAACTTCACCGTATACCAGAGGTGGAGTCCCGCCTCGCGGGTTCTTGCCTCAGTATTTGCATCTACCGGGAACACACGCTCGAAGCTGTAGCTTCCCAGGATGTCGAGCACCTCGTCGGTAGAAGGAATACCCGAACGGGTAGCCTTTCCGGCGCGGGTCTTGCTCAGTTGTGCCTGGTCGAGGATATCGCTCATTTCCGGACTGAACTTAATCAGCAGTTCACCCGCCTCAGCATCTGCAGGGATGGTGATTTCTGAATTGCCGTCAGAAGAGCCGATGGTTGACAGGCTGTCAGAACAGCCCGTCAATGCCAATGCGACCATTGCTATATAGAAAAACTTTTTCTTCATTGTTTGCTTCTATATTGTTTTTATGTTTATCTTACTTTTTCTTAGTTCTCCTGTACTTAGCCATCAGCGCAGCTTCATCAATATCGCCTGCTGCCACGTATGTGCGGTAGTAGAGCGGATAAGCTACACCCGGAACCTCCCAGTTGCTGCCTGGGTCGCTGGTTCCGTAATAGTAGTCGTAGCTGTAGCTGTCGTCTGTCATATTAGAGAAACCAACGGCAGCGCCATCGCTATTCTTACCCTTAGGCTGCTGGTTGAACACCATCGTAGGTGCATTCCATTCTACCAGGTGTGGATGGAAGAGAATCCAGTTTGGCACCTTTCCTGTAAAGAAGTTCAGGTTGAGTGACAACTGACGGCAGTTTGGCAATACACGTGGCACCTGGAGAGGATAAACATCCTCACTAACTACAGAACCATCCTTGTGTTTGCAGGTTACAGGATTATCCCAGCCTGAGAGCAACCACTTGCAGGTATCGCCTACCAGCTTGTCGAGATAATCTTCCTTGTTGGTAGAGAAGTCAGACTTGGTGTATCGGGTAGCCTTGCCGGCAGCCTCCAGTGCCTCAGTCATCTCTTCATCGGTAGGAAGTTCACCCTCCAGGAAGCAGTAAGACAACTCCAGTGTATTCAACTTATCCCATGTCAGGAGCTTGAGAAGCGCCTGGCGGTCTGCGGTTCCGGCATTTACCTTACCATACAGTCCGATAGGATAGTTATTATAAACATAGACGCCTGATGCATTCTTTTCGCCCAGCGAAGCGATGTCGAAGAGAACATCCGTACGGCGCTGTGCGTAGAGAATGAGATTACGCAACTTAGGGAAGTTCTTCTCGTTGACGATATCGGTGATATCTGACAACTTGTTGAAGTTGTTACTTACCAGGTTGAGCGATTCAAGACTCTTGCCCAGATTAATAAAGTTAGCAGGCAACTGAGTCAGACCGTAAGCCTGAACGGTAAGATTCTTCAGATACTTCAGCGAGCAGATTTCATCACCGAGGTTCACCTCACGAATCTGGTTGTTCTCGTTGGAAGTAACAGAGAATGACTCCAGGAACTTGAGGTTGCCCACTTCCTTAGGAAGAGTTTCGCCACTCTTGAGGTTGAACATGCTGAACTTGACAGAACGTACACGTCCTAAAGCCTCAGGATGAGTTTTCACGAAATCATCAGTAGCTTCCCAGAGCGTTACGCCGCTCCAGTTGCGCATGTTATCGCTGGAATCGAAGGTAGCAATGCTACCCAGTTTCTGGTTGATCATGATGACAGAGAGAGAGTCACCGGCACGGTTGTCCTCAATCTTTGGTGCTGCCTTCTGACGAACGGTCAGGATAACATCATCTGTAGGATTGCCATCTGCATCTACCAGCTGGTCTTCAGCCTTGACTGGCACGAGATGAACCTTAGCCACACGAACGGCAGGAACCACGTTCATCGCCCAGCGGAACTTGAAGTTCACGGTGCGAGGACGGTACTTTCTGTCCAGCACGATACCCAGGTTAGTACCTGTCAGCTTATCTTCATCCTTGCTGTTCAGGAGCCAGCCCTCACGCTCGCTCTCGTTCTCTGCCTTCTCGGCATCGGTCAGATCACCCTCAAAAGAATACTCTATCTTACCAATCTTGCATTCCACGTTGGCAGAAATCAGACTCTCGAAAGCACGGTTATCGTAAGAATCGGAGTTTTCGATTTCTACAACAGGATCCTTCAGGAAGATCTGCTTGCCATAACCGAACTGGGTGATGGTAAGCTTGCGACTCTGTCCGTTGGCACCCTGGAAACTGAGTTCTGTGCTGCGGAGCGTGTTGGAAAGAGTAGAATCCACCTTGATGGTACCCTCAACAGAACCCACGCCGTTGGCAGGCGAAAGCATCAGCCAAGGCTCAGAGGTATTTGCTACCCAGTCCTGTGAGGCAGCGATGGCAATCTGCTCTGTTCCACCCTGAGGGCCTATGGCTATCTCCTCTTTATCGAGCGCCAGTCCTCCTGGGATATCGACATCATCCTTATCGCTGCAGGCTGTGAAAAGCCCGGCAGCGAGAACGATACCTAATGTCAGTTTATTCATATATTTCATATTACTACTTTCTTATAGGGTTTAATTTTCGAGATCCAAAGCATCGCAACCGCGGATGTCCTGATTCTTGTCGTAGAACAGCTTATACATACCTGCCTTGATGTATGCGCAGACGCTGGTTACATCGATAGAGATGTTAGGGTTGTCTGCGATATTCAGGATATAAAGGTGAGAGGTCAGTGTCTCTTCTACCTTACGGATATCGTTGGAACCAATCTGGAACTGGATCAGGCTCGGACAGGTTGTGATTCCTGTAGGCCATGTACGCAGGCAACGCTGGTCGTTATTCTCATCACGCTGGTGGTTGATGGCAAAGGCACGGAGCACGGCACTGTTCAATGGCTGGGTTGGCACCTCGGTGAAGCAGTTGTAGCTCAAGTCCATATTGGTAATGTATGGCAATGTGGTTGAGCGGAAGTCATCAGAGAGGGATGTCAACTTGTTGAATCGGAGGTCGATGACCTGCAGCAGATAAGCCTTCTTGCCCTTGATGGAACCCTTAGGGATGGTACGCATCTGGTTGCCGCTCAAATCGATGGTTGTGATTGGCGAACCGGCTGTAAACAGCTCTGAAGGGAACTTCTCTATCTTATTGTTTGACAGACTGACTGAAGCTGCATTAATACCCTTGTAGGTACCATGACTATTATCTACACCTGTAATCTCGTTGTAAGAGAAGTCTACAGAACCCATCTCGCGAACAGAACTTGCATCGAAGATATTCGGAATCTTCTTCAACTTGTTATGAGCGAAAGTCAGACTTTCCACATCATCTGTAAAGGCACAGAGATTAGCAGGAATCTCTTCAATCTGGTTGTTGTTCAGATAGAGAGAAGAGAGAGCTACCTCAGAACCAAACGGATGTACCTTCTTGATATTATTGTAAGCCAGGTCGAGCAAACCGAGATTTACCATCTTTCTCAATGCAGAAGACTCAGGGAACTCCTCCAGGTTATTGTAACTCATATAGAGAATCTGGAGTGTCTTACCTGTCTTCTCCTCAGCTAAGCGAGTCCAGTCATTTCTCAACTGATTGGCAGAAATTCCCTTGCATCGTGCCAGGTTCATCGCCTGCAATTTAGGGAGATTATAGTAGAAGTCTGGAATGCGACTGATCTTCGGACAGTTGTAAAGTTCGATATCGGTCAGGTTTTCCATCTTGTCCCAATCCTCTTCCTTAAACTCCTGTGCAAACTTACCATAAACAGGATCGTCAGCATTGTAGAACTTCGCACAAACCTCATCGGATGTGATAGAAGAGTTACCGATGTAGAACTGCTGCAGCTTAGTCAGGCGATAGATGGCCTTAGATACACCTGTAATCTTGTTGGTCAATGTACCGATCTGCGCATCCTTCAGGTTGATGCGGCTGTCCTTCTTGATTCTGTTCTTCGGTGCCACCTTAGGATCAGAGTTGTAGCTTTCTACAATCATATCCGACATGTTGGCACGTGGGTCATACTTCAGGAACTTGTTCTCATAGTCGTGACGCATGCTGCTCTTCTTTGCTGCAGTCAGACTGTTTGCATCATAATTATTGAAGATGTTGGCACCAATCTTCTCATCGTGAGAACCGAGGTTGAGCACCTGGAGTTCTGTCAGCTGTCCGATGGCATCAGGTACGATTCCCTTTGCACCGAAACCGGCGATAACGAGACCGATGACACGGCCGTTGCTGTTGAGCGTTACGCCCGGCTGTTCGCCCCACATATCGAGTTCCTTGTTGAAGTTCCAGTTAGCTCCCTTGAAGGTAGCATCGCCATAGAAGCTCCACTCCTTACCATGGAGAGATTCCCAGATAGCCTTCAAAGCCTCATAGTCCTTGATATACTCCTTTGTCTTGGAAAGGAGGATAGGCACCTGAGCCGTATCATTCAGTTGATTATCCTCTACGATAAACGCCTCACCCTTTACAGGCTGGGTTTCGTACTTGGTCTTCACCGCACCTGTCTTCCCGTAGGTGGTATAAGAGGTAACCTGATAAGTACCGGCAGGCAACCATACGGTAGAATCGCAGTAAGCTGTACCTGTGTCCATATACTTATCGTTCTCATTGTCAGGATTCTGATGCTCTTCGCTAGACTCCTTATATTTCACCTTCAGTTCAGGGAAGGTATAGGTCTCACGGGTAAAGAGGTTGGTTACGCTGACGTCAACGAGACGGATGTTAGAGAAGAGATACTCAGTACCACCGGCACGGGTCTTCTCCCACTCCTTCACGAGATTGAACTTCACCTTACCACGCTCCACAGTCTCCACCATGAGGTTCTGTACTTCCAGACCGCCACCTACTACAGTGAATGTTTCGCCGGCAGAAGAAGCCAGCAACTCCTCGTCTACAGCATCATAGAGATAGAAACCGATGACGGTGTAAGTACCCGAAGCGAGTTGCAGTTTTTCACTTCTCAGACCATACTCAGCATTCTCTGAATTATAAGAATTGAGCACCAGTGTCTGAGAGACAGTTGTACCGTTGTGCTCCATGACCACCTTGATTTTCTTGGCATCATCCAGTTTCTCAAGTTTGTCAAGGGCAGCAGCACGGGTAGCTCTTGAAGAAACCTTCTTGCTGAGCTTGAACTGCACATATCCGTATGTGCCGTCCCAGCCTCCGGTTTCATCATCCGAGCAACTTGTTGCTGCAAAGGTCAGGAGAGAGACCAAGAGCAACAAGAGTGCCTTTGAAAATATTTTCATTCTGTTCATTACTTTCTAATTTTTCTGATAGAAGTATGTTTCTTACTCATTCCCTCACCAGGAGATTCAACAACAAGAACCTTTACAGGAGTTCCGTTGTCCTTGAATACCATAAACATTGGAGTAGCAGCAGGAACATCTACGAAGAATATACTGTTATTATTCATATCCATACTAAGCTCTGCATAAACATCATTTCCGTTGTTATCCTTAACTGTAAGATAGCCTGTCTCCATCATAGTGTTAGGGTCCCAATCCTTGATATTAGGATTAACTGTAAGAGAGCTTCCTACTTCTGACTGAGCGACATATATTTCGTCACCATTGTAGCCAAATTTTTCTGATATGATAGAACCATACGTTGATTTATCCTTCTTGCACTCTACTGGCAAGTAGTTCATCTCCAAGATTGTAGGCGCTGCAGACTGATCATCAGCAGAAGAGTTGGCCTCCTTCTGTACAACATCCATCAGGAAGTAGCGGTCGTAATCGCTCTTCACAGTCATGAAGTCTTCCTCCAGCATTCCGTCGAGTCCATTCTCCAGACTCTCGAATACGCTCTGTGGCAATGCATAGACCAGGAACTCACGGCTTCCGCTGCCTAATGGAGCGACTGTGAGCTTCACATCACCCTTCTCACCCTGCAGTTTCACAGCACCAGATGTATCCTCGAACAGACCAGCTTCCTTTTTCTCGAAAACTACCAGCTGGTAAGCATCACCCAAGGTCTTGAGGGTGAAAGGAACGAAGTTGTAGAAGGTGAAATCGTTGGTATCACCACCATTCAGGCTAGAACCATTCTGAGTGAACACCTTACCATCGAGAGATACATTCCATACTGCCCACTGTGAAGAGGTTGGATAAGTAACATCCATGGTGCTGGTGGTCATACCATTATAGATAACAGGTATGGTTACAGCAGCCTTGCCATCCTCAGAAGTGAAGGTTATGGTGTAGTTGCGGTCCTTAGCGATGGCATACTTAGCACTTACGCCCTGATTCTCCTTGAAGGAAACTCCGCCTACAGCATCCTTGTTAGGTGTACCTACCAGGAAGCCGCCTTCCAAGTCTACCCAAGCTGGAGTATTGGTAACAGCAAAACGGAAGTTTGACTTTACGGTAAACTTGGTGTATACATTGTAACCTACAGTGATACCTGTCTCGGTGATATCATTGCCAGCCGCATCGAATACCTGCAACTTATAGCCGGCAGCCGAACGCTTAACCTCAGCGATGGCAACCTTCTGACCACCCATATTCAGGAAGAGCTGAGCCACGCTCATATCCTTGCTGGCATCATCATCAGTAATCTTAACCTTGATGGTCTGCTTGCCTGCAGTACCATTGAGTACGAAGGCGTCTGTTTTCTCGCCCTGCACCAGTTTACACCAGATTTTGTCTGAAGAAAGGCTCCAGCTCTCGTTGGCATCGAAGGTGAAGTCCAACTCAGCGCCAGCTTCACCGGCGATAGTCTGTACCTGTGGGAACACAGGAGTTACGGCATCGTCATCGCTGGAACAAGCTGTGAACAGAGTCACTGATACCAGCGCCATCAATACGAGCCAATATTTTGAAATCAATGTTTTCATTTTCTTTTTATTCTACGATTAATATCCTTGTTCTTTCAATTTCTCTGCCTCTGCATCGCTGATCCATTCATACATGGTGATGAAGGTTCCTACGTTGCCGAAGGTTGAACCATCCTTGTTGTCAACACTCATGGTGACATACTGCAATACATAGTTCTGGCAGGTGTTATAATAAGAGGTATAGAGAGAAGGCTGGCTGATGCGCAACTTGCCGTCTCCATAGATGGTACCGAACGCCTCGCCGGTTTCACCAGCTATCTGGTCGTCCATCTCTACCTTTGGCTCAAGCATGTTCTTGGTATTGAACTTCAACTTCAGGTTGTAGCCCTTATAGTAAACATCCTTCAGCAGAACGGTATTCTCCTCGCCTTCCACTACCTCAGTCTTGATCAGACGGTTGGTTACGTTGTTCAGATACTGGCTGTAGAAGGTAGATGTTACCATGCACCAGCCAGAGAAGTTGTGGATATCGAAAGGACAAGACTTCTGCATTACCACGTGGGCATAGTCCTTATAGAGATCTGTCCAGTTATACTTCTCCGGAATCACCAGTTTCAGGGTGAAGCCGAGCGAATCGGTCTTGCCGATGTTATCATAGATACCCTGAACCTTCACATTTCCTACCATCTCGCCCGCCTTGATTGTAACGGTGTTGTTGAGGATGCGGTAATGCTTACCCTCGATGGCATTGCTCTGCTTGTCTACTACCTCCACGCCGAAGGTGCGGTCGTAGTCAGCTTTTTCGGTTGCAGATACAGGCACATTGAAAACCTCATTGCTTTCCTGTACAGCATACTGATAGAGCGTATCAGAGAACATGATATGACTTGGACCAGCATAAGTGGTATAATCCTGTGAACAACTCACAAGAGCGATGAGTGCAGCTACGGCTGCCAAACATCCCATCATTATTTTCTTCATGATCGTCTCCTTATTTTATTTGTTACTTTCATTAGGCTGAATCTCAGAACCTGGTGCCTCAAGCTCATGCTGAGGAATTGGCCAGACAAAGAGAGGGTCATCCTTTTCAACCTTCAGACTGCTCTGCACGAAGTTGGCAGCAGGCTGGTCGGCAGCCTTACGCTCAAATCCCTTGTGCCAGCGCTTGAGGTCGTTCAGACGGAAGCCTTCCATATAGAGTTCCTTCACGCGCTCTGCCTCGATTATCTTCATGGCGTTGCTCTCGCTCATCGAGGTGTTACCACCATATGAAGAGTAGCGGGCTGTACGCAAGGTAGAGATGTCCTTACCTGCCTTACCATAGTCCTCCTTCATGGCGTAAGCCTCAGCACGAATCAGATACTGCTCTGAGAGACGGAATACCATTGGCTGGTGAACATGCAGGATATTGTTGTTCAGGAATTCTGCATCGCCGAAATACTTGCTCAGCAAAGGCCACTGCAAACCGTGCTCATAACCTGTTACACGGGTTGTGAAGATGGCTGCAGCACGGAGGTCCTTGCTGTCGAATGAGTTGATGACCCATGTCTCAGGCACATAGTCTGGACGATAAGTTACGAAGTTGTAGTTATCGAAGATGGTACCCAGAGCACCGCCATAGCTGTTCACGGTAAAACCTACCTTCCAGATAGCCTCACGCGAATCACCATAGGTCCAGATATACTTGTAATCGTTCACCTGGTTTGAATAGGTGTTGGAAGAAGCCTTCTCCAATGTATAATACTTACTGCCGATTACCTTAGATGCATACTTGATGGCATCATCATACTTGTGCATATATAAGGATACGCGCGCACGCAAGGCATGACAGGTATACTCGTTGAAGTAAATCTCGTTGTAGAGACTTCCTGTGAAGTCTTCGTCTACCTTCAGATATTCGGCAGCCTTGTCAAGGTCTCTCAATACGAAATCGTATGATTCCTTCAGAGTGGCTCTCTTCTGTGGCTCATTGCCGTAATAGTGCTCTGTGAGTACAACGCCGAGTTCCTTCGCAGCCTGCTCATCGCTATCGTAAGCCTTGCAGAAACACTTGATCAGTTCTGAGTAAGCCAGGGCACGGGCGAAGTAAGCCTCGCCCTCATACTGCTCCAACTTATCAAGCTGCTTATCATCATTGGTTGCAGCCTTTACCTTTTCAACATTATCGAGCAGGAAATTGCATCGGTTGATCACATCATAAAGGTCGGCATATACCGCCTCGATGTCGGTGTTGGTAGCCTTGATATCTTTCCAACGGTAGATATCGCCATAGGCATTAGAGTAGCCCTTCACGCAGTACACGAAGTCTGCCTGCAGATCTGGCAGGATTGTCAGATTGCCCGAATAGAGGGCGCTGCTCTTGAAACTGTCGTAGATACCGTACACCAGCTTGTCCATGTCGTCCACCGTGTTGATAGCCTGGTCCATGCGGATAGAATCCTCAGGATACTTATCAAGACAGGAAGACATCGAGAGGGCTAGGATTCCCGACAGGATGTATGTCTTTATATTTTTGATATTCATTTTTTTCTCCTTTCTTGGTTAGAATTGCAATTCAACACCCAGAGTAAACTGGCGTGATGCCGGATACTGTGCCTGGTAAATATTGGATGAAACCTCAGGATCCAGACCGTTGAAACCGGTTACGGTGAAGAGGTTCTGTGCCTGACCGTAGATTCTGACCATAGAGAAGAAGTTGGTCTTGCGCAACAGACTCTGTGGCAATGAATAGGACAGACTGAGATTCTTCAGACGGAGGAACGATGCATTCTCCAAGAAGCGGTCGTCGAGCTGGGTTACCTCGCCCCAACGTGGGATGTCGGTAATATCGCCAGGCTGCTTCCAACGGTCGTACAACAGACGGTTTGACTGGTTGTAAGCAGTACCGAAGGTTACACCGCTCTCCTCGAAGTAACGGTCGTTGTTAATCACGTAGCGTGTACCAATCCAGCTGAACTGGGCAGAAAGCTGCAAGCCCTTCCAACGGAAGCTTGTACCGAAACCGCCCATCCAAGGTGCATCATAGGTCTTGCCTGTCATCACCTTGTCGCTCTCACGGAACTCGTTGGTCACGTTGCCGTTCTTGTCATACCAGAGCTGCTCACCATTCGCTGGGTTCACACCGGCATAACGGTTCAGGAAGAACTCGCTTACTGAGTGACCTACCACATACTTCAAACCGGTGGTTGAGTTTACATACTCGGTTACACCGTTATAGAGTTCCTTCAATCGGTTCTGGTTGTAAGATACGTTGGCACTTACATTCCAGGTGAAGTCGCGTGTGCGGATTACATCACCGTCAGCACTCAGCTCGATACCCTTGTTAGCCATCACACCTACGTTCTTCCAGCGATAGCCCTCGCCGGTTACGGTATAAGACTCAGGAACGCGCATCAGCATATTAGAGGTACGCTTGTAGTAAGCCTCGAAGCTGAAGTTGATTCTGTCGAGGAAGCCCAAACGGAGGGCGAAGTTGTTTGCCCATGTTGACTCCCAACCCAATTCCTCGTTACCACTCTGTGATGGAGAGAAACCGGCAGTATTATCGTAGTTGGCACCACCCGATACCAGAGCCAGGTGATAATAGTTAGGAATCTCAGAGTTACCCGATGTACCGGTACTTACGGCAATCTGGGCTGTGCTGAGCCACTTCATATCCTTCAGCCAGTCGGTCGACTTCACGTTGTACATGAAACCGAGCGACCAGAATGTACCCCAGCGATGATCCTTACCGAAACGTGAAGAAGCATCAGTACGCAGAGAGAAATCGGCATAGTAGAGCTCCTTATAGTTATACTCGCCACGCATGAAGAATGACAGGTAAGAATAATCAGAAGATGAATCTGCCCAGCGGCTGGCACGTGTACCTGATGATACGTTGGTCAGGAGATCGCTGGTCTGACCCTTGGAATATACCTGGAAACCCTCTGAGTGGAAATTGACAGCCTCCTGACCCAGCATCACGTTGAACGAATGGATATCGTTCAGAGTGAAACGGTAGTTAGCCGTAGTAGTCTCTGTCAGGTTGATGGCATCGCTGCTCTGGCGTGCCGCAGTACCCTGTCCGTTATTTGAAGAGAGACTTGGGAACGACTGGAGGAATGCTGTAGAATGGGTGAAATCGACACCAAACTGAGTACGGATAGTCAGATTCTCTATCGGATAGATTTCAGCATACATGGTAGAGAGCACCTTATATTTCTTGTTCTTGATAGGATTCAAGCCCATGTAAACGATAGGGTTCTCGCTGGTTCCAGCCCAGTTGCCTGCTGAAAGTGAAGCCAGACTGCCATCCTTTGCGTATGGATTCCAGTAAGGCAGCATGAATCGGCATGCTGAGATAGGAGTAACGGTAGTATAGCTACCGTCGTCAGCCTGCTGAGCCTCCTCATAGGCAGCCATGGTGTTGGTACCTACCTTCAACCACTTGCTAGCCTTTACATCTGCATTGGTGCGGATGTTGTAACGGCGGAAGGTTGAGTTCTGAGCAATACCATCCTGGTCGTAGAAGCCACCCGAAACATAATAATTCAAACGGTCGGTAGCACGATTAACAGACAATTCATAACTCTGCAAAGGAGCGCGGTCATTGAATACTTCATCCAGCCAATTTACATCCGGATACAAATCTCTGTCATAACCATATCTCGTTCTGTCAATCTGCTCCTGGCTGAAAGGCAAACGCGACTTGTTCTCTGTTATTTCATTTATCAATGTCATATGATCGGCTGCCCCAATAAAATCCGGAAGTTTTGTCGGCTCTGCAATAGAATGTTCCACACGCAAATTGACAGAAGGAGCTCCTACTTTACCACGCTTCGTATTGATAACAATGACACCATTTGCACCACGTACACCATACATAGCACTCGCCGATGCATCTTTCAATACTGAGAAAGATTCAATTTCAGCGGGGTCTATGTTATTCAAGTCGCGCTCGATACCATCTACCAACACTAACGGAGATTGTCCACCGGAGAAAGAAGCAATACCGCGAATCCAAAAATTCGAGGAATCGTAACCCGGTTCTCCCGAACGTTGAACCGCTATCACACCGGCAATCTGTCCTGCCAGATTATTAGACAAAGAGCGTGTGGCACCAACCTGTAACTTCTTAGGCTGTAATGTCTCGATAGAACCGATAACCGACATTTTCTTCTGACTACCATATCCAGTAACCACAACTTCATCCAAGGCTTCAATATCTTCTTCTAAAATTACATCAAAGTTAATCTTACTTCCAACTTTTATTTGTTGAGTTTTGAAGCCAATATACGAAATCTCTATTACGGAATTCTTTCCGGGTACATCCAAATAAAAGTGTCCGTCCATATCCGTAATCACTCCAGTCCCTGTCTGTTCCAGTACACGTACATTCACACCAGGAAGAGGATTCTTGTCCTTATCGGTTATCGTACCACTGATACGAATACCTTTCGCTTGCTCCGACATATTAGTCTTACCAAACATAGAAGAATGTTCCGGTAAAGCGGAGTTAGCGCTTGTTCCATAATAGAACAACAAGCAAACAAACAATGCTTTCTTCAAGTCCATAATATTAAA
>ERZ650300.993-NODE-993-length-16699-cov-6.711788_pt1 | contig 16699 bp, 8 predicted proteins | sample MGYA00376236_ERZ650300 | MGnify/ENA primary metagenome ERZ650300 (study PRJEB26733, sample SAMN07839303) | wastewater metagenome | biome: urban; feature: wastewater treatment plant; material: waste water | place: USA: North Carolina | collected 2016-04-28 ...
CAGCACGCGCAACTGGAAATCAGATGTGTTGCAGAAGCTATGCAGGAGCTTATCAATGGAAAATAAATTAGAAGGTATGAAATTTGATACTGGTAAATTGCAGTATTCTTTAATTCCAACTTCAGCTACTCATGCATTAGCAGAAGTACTGACTTATGGAGCTAACAAATACGCTCCAAACAATTGGCAATTAGTTGAGAATGGCGAAGTTAGGTATCTGGACGCATTGTTCAGGCATCTTGAAGCATTCAGATCTGGGGAAACTCACGATCCTGAATCAGGAATTCATCATTTAGCACATGTACTTACTAACGTAGCATTTTTACATTATTTGGATACTAAATGAATAATCTACATCCTCATTATACTCATTTATTAACTGAAACTTATGGTAAAGGAACTTTAGAAGAACTTTTACCAAATTGCTCATTGTCTAAATATGCAGATAAAGTTATCAGTCAAACATTCACTGAATTAGATTGTTTAAAAACAAGGCATTCGGATGAACTTATCGCTATTAAAGAACAGCATACTAACGAGTTGTTGGAACTTAAGCTTAAGTTGAGTAACTTAATTGATACTAATTATAATTTGATGCAATTGCTTAATAAGGATATTTATGCCAAAGATTAAAGTGCCTATGCGTGTTAATGTAGAGCAAGTTAAATTTCATTATGGTGTCAATCCTTTTGGATACATAGATGTGCTAAATATTAAGTTATCAATGATGCCGTTTGCAGAATCTTTTGAAATAGTTCCTGTAGACCATTCTTCAGAATGTATCAATAGGGCTTTTAAGAAGTATGTAAAGCAGTTTCAACAAGTAGACATGCAAATTTTGTATGCTATTGAACACTTGATTAAATCAGCTAGAGTTGATAACGCATTTGACATGTTAACTCTAACTAAGCAATTATTGCCTATGTTAGATGAGGTTATTGCTCAAGCAGATCCAGACAACTACGAATTGGAGATCATCAAATGAGACAAACTACTATTTGGGATTTTCTCCCACAGGAATCCTCTATTGAGGCTAAACAAACCAATCAAAGGAATATTATGTTATTTAAGTCATTAGACGACGTTATTGCATTTATCAAACAACAAGAATCTAAAGGATCTACGGGTGAACCTGTTACAGATGGATCTATGGAACTTCCACACAGCACAGATGAATGTCTGGACTGCAAACTTGCACAACTGAGTCAGGAAGAATCTATTTTATTAGCAGAAGTTAATGTAAACATTTTAACTGTTATTAACAACACACTTAACCAGGACGCACCTATTAGGAACGAGCAAGCTGACACTTTAGTTAAATTAGCTCAAGTTAAATCTATTTTAGGAAATTGTTGATGTTAAACCCTATTAAACGTATTGTACAATTTAATCAGGATGCAGGTTTACTTGGTAAAGGATATGATGACTTTTTAGAGTCTTCATTCCAAATCGAGGAAGCTCTTGAGGGATTTAACTTAACCGCATTAACTTCTATATTAATGGGAGCTCATTCTCATAATAGAAATGCTTCTCCTAAAAACTTATCTAGACTGATTGTAGGAACAGTTATAGAATATGAAAATCCACTTTCTGACGTAGATAGACTTGATAAAGCCTGTGATTCAGTTGTATATGCAATTGGCTCTATGGCTAAACTTGGCTTATCTGCACAAGACATTACTCAAGCACTTAACATTGTTATGGATAAGAACCTTGAGAAGCTTAAGAACAAGAAGTATGATGCAGAAGGCAAACTATTGAAGGATCCTTCATTTGTAGGCCCTGAAGCACAACTTCAATTATTACTTGATAAAAGGAAATAACATGCAAATCGCAGTTTTATTTTGGCTATTACTGGCAACTTTACCTTGGTTTTACCATTTATATTATTGCTTTACTCATCATGAGTATGTATTACTATTAGTTGGTGCTGTTTTAGCTCCAATTGGATGGATGCATGGCTTTGGCGCATTCTTTAATTGGTGGTAGGTATATAGAACTCTCTTCGGAGGGTTTTATTATATTTACATTTTTAAGGAGCTTTAATTGGAGTTTATTGTAATTGGGTGTGCTGTGTTTTTTAACATAGTTGTAATTAAATGGAAGTATGACAAGGCCAGATATGCGGATGCAATCCTGGACTTTGTTTGTTTAGTAGCTGTATCAATCCTATTTAGCGGATCTTATGCAGCTTTAGTTGTAGGTACTATAGCATCAGCTTTAGTATCAATTTATCTGTTAGTATCTCCACCTAAGCTTCCTAAGAAAGTTAGATAATGATTAGGGATATTCTGTTAATTGTTGCTGTATTAATCTTCATAGCAGCATGTTTTTATGCTTTTCAATTAGTAGTATTACTCATTGTTGGCTATATCATCTATATCTGTCTACCATTAGTTAGGGCAGGTAATACTCACGTAAGGAATCGTAAATGGAAGTAATCGCTTTAGTAGCATTAATCATCTTTCTGTATTGGAGGGAGGAACAATCCTCTCCCAATTTACCTAATGATGAGGGCTGAACTTAAGTTCGGCATCAAGTGCATCCAGTTTGGCTCCATTGTATGTTCTGGTAAATCATCCAGCATCCATCTATAAACCAATCCATCCATTCCACTGTTTGTATATGTGTTGAATGGATCTGCGAAGTCTAACCCAGTCACTTTCTGTGCACCTTGCATTAGTAGTGTCTTAGTTGGATTTCCTCTAATCACACTTATTATTGCTTTAGGCTGATTTAGGTAGTACTTCATGAATAGTAACCCTAGCACCCTATCAGCATAACCCCACCATCTATTTGGTATGTATCCGTAGTTAACTAGTAATTGATCTAGATAATTTAATATCTGTCTTTTATTCTTATCTGTTAACTCACCATCTCTAGCAATCGCTTTTGCTTCCAATTCTTCTTTTACTATCTGTCTTGTTATAGCATCACCATAGTGTACTGTTTTTAACATCGTTGCATAGAAGCTTCCTGATCTATCTATATGTAGTGCATCTCTTACATTACGAATCATCTTACCGAAGTTACTTTTACCTAATTGATCATTTAGCATAGTAGCTAACTGACCATTCATTTTAGCATCTGTGTTGATATCCTCCACTAATGCAGTATATTGACCATCCTTCACCAACTCATCCCATATATTACCTTCTAACTGTTTCTTTAATTGAGCTATTTTATTATCAACCTTTCCTCCAGCTTTTTGTTCAACTTCTAATTGAGTTAGCATTTGCACTTTCTCATTGTAATCATTTAACTGTTGCCATCTTTCTTTGAATTTCTTCACGTACTTGATTGGATTTATTCCATGATTCATCGCTACCATTGCATTACTTACTTGATTTCCTATTAGTACACTACCATTTAGTACTATCATTTCTTGCTTTAAGTAACCTAGCAACTCTACTATGTATGCTTCTAACGCCATCAACCTTGCTCTAGCCACTGGATGTTGTTTCATCTCGAACCCGAACGCAGCGAAGTTACCTATTGTCATATCTTTTTCACCAGTCATTAATTCTACGAAGTCTTTGTGGATTAGTATACCTTTATTTCTAGTTCTCTTGAATATATAATCTTTAGTATGATCTGGTAATGTATTCCATCTATCATGTCTTCGTTCCCTTTTCACACCATTTAATCTATCTTCTTCAGTGTATTCTTCTACTAGCACATAATCATCTGGATTCTCTAGTACTCCTTGAGCACTATTTTTTATAATTGTATCTACTACGTTCTTATTCTCTGATGCAGTTAGTGTTGTTTTTACACTTCTACTGAATGTACTACTTAGCACATCCTCTAGTTTGGTTTCTCTATCTGGTAAGTGTATCTCTTGCTCCAACTTATTTAGTTGAACCCTGTAATCCACTATTTCCTTAGCATGATTGTATACCGGTACTAGTGTTTTGCCTTCCAGCATCTCCAATCCTCTAGTCTCACCTTTAGCAATCGACTCTATTATCTTATCTGTTCTTTTTCTCAATTCTTGATCTGTCAATCTGCCTTTTTTCTTATGCATCATATCATTCTGTCTTCTTAGCAGTGCACTTACTGGAATTCCTTCAGTTGTATGACTGATTAATCCTATCGCACCTTCTGTGAATCCTACTGATTTAACTTTACCTGTCATTAAGTAGTAATCTTGACCATCTAATCTCATGTATGGTTTTCTTTCAACTAACTTCATTAGTACACTTTCTTGAGCAGCAATCTGATCTTCTGGTACCAATTCATATCTTAGCAATCCATTAGCAGGTTTTGTATAACCTTTTGGCACTGGGTCATATCCATCTATTGTAGCATCTTCTCTCATGCTATCTATGTAACCTCTATACATGTTCCTAGTTTTCTCAATTATGTCTTTACCATTATCTTGTTCTAGCAATTGCTTTATGTTTGCTTTATGTACATCATCAGTCATTTGCAGTGCTTTTAGTGATACTAGTTTATCAACTAATTCTACTGGCATTCTTGGCTTTTTACTATCGTATTCTGGTATGTGAACTCCATGTGCTATATTGTATGCATTCATTTGTTGATCTACTTTTGATGCAGTACCTTTTACAATATATTCTGCTAATCCATCAATCTGACTCATTGTTTCTCTATCAATCTTACCTGACACCATGCTTGATTTTATCTCTTGTATTGTTGAATTTATTTCATCAGCAATCTTAGTATCATTATTTAGCAGTTCTTTTAGGTCATCAACTTCGAATTGTGCTCCATCTGCCTCTAACAGCAATTTAGTCACTGAGTTCTTAGTTCTTTCATCTACGTCTTTGTACAGTTCTGTAGCATACATTTTTACACCATTTCTTATGTCTGCTGTATGTTTTTCTACTACTTGCTTACTGTGTCTGAACACCATGTACATATCAGCCACTCCATCTTTAGTAGTGTCTTGTGTAACTGTTCTCCATAGGTATTGTGCAATTCCTGTTTCCATTAACTCATTTAGTACTGGTATCTTTGCTATGTGTTTACTTAGTTTCCCAGCACCCATGTTTTGTAACTTATCTGACCATGTTGTTACTTTATCAACTATTGATTTAACTTTTTCATCTAACTCATTCATCTTACTAGCAGCATATGCACTTAATGTCTCATCTTGCATTGAGTCTCTAACTTTAGTTTGTTGCATTTCAGCATCTAGTTTAGCTATAGTTGTTACCATATCTGCTATTATCTGACCTCCACGAACTCCTCTTCCACTCATCATTCGCCATATTTCATTAACTGCTTTAATTAACTTATTTAACACTATTCTGAATGGCTGTTTTTTACCTGCTTCTAGTTCCATGTCTTTAATCAATGGAGTTTTAATCTCTAAGTTCTTGATTGCATTATACACTCTCTCATTTGTAGTTGCATATGCATAGAACTCTTCTACATTAGCAGTCTTATCGAATGTGTATTCGTACTTCATCTTAGCAATTTCTATTTCATTTGCTGTTGGCTTATCTATTCCATCTAGGAACACTTTATAATCTATTCCTGCATCTAGTGCTGTATTTCTTAAGTCTTCAGCCAATCTTCTCAATTGTACATTGGCTTTGAATACGTGGTGTGACATAGAATGATTTACTTCATGTAGCAATACTTCACTTGTACTTGTTAATCTTGATGCTTTATTCCATCTAACTTTCAGCTCTCTAGTTTTTAAGTTTATGCTACCTGCAGTTTGCTCAGTTGCATTTGTAAACATATCTACTGACATATTTCCTGTGTCTAAGTCTGTCATTGTTTCCATGTATGTATCTAGTACTTGTTTTTGTAGCATTTCGAATTCATTTAACTTAGTTCCACTTTTAGTAAACTCTTCTGCTGTCATTACGTACGCATCGAATATACCTCTTTTATCACTTGCTATTACACCTGTATCCATGTCATTTTGGTACCAGTCTACGAATATATCCACTAAGTTTTGTCCTAAGTCTACATCGAATCCCATTTCTTCTACGTCATTTACCGATTGTCCTATATTAGCATCTTTATCACTGCCCATTACGTCTTTTTTACTATCAGCAATTATATTATCATTGAATTGGTATTCTAACATAGCAGTAAATCCATCCATTACGTGTTGGTATACACTGTCATTTTTTGTGAATCCTAACATACCAAGCAACTCATTTACTAACGTTTCGAATAAGTAAGTTAATCTTGATCCACTATACTTAGTTGGCATGTTATTGAAGTACTCTATCATCACTGGATTACTTAATGCTTCAGCTATGAACTCATCCATACTCTCAGCCCAGTAGTCTTGTCCAGTATCCTGTTCTATGAATGCTTTATTTTGCAATACTTCTAGGTATAATGCTTTAACTTTTTTAGTTGCAGGATGATCCGGATTTGCTTTCATAAATGCACTTGACCCTAAGTGAATTAACTCATGTGTTAATGTATGCTCTCCATTCACATGTGCTATTGCACTTAGTAATCTTTCAGCAATCTCAGCTTTATTTTTATTTTCGAATATCTTATATGCTGGACTATTAACTAATTCTACTGCTCTAACATCTTCATTTCTAATTTTTGCAATTCTTTTACCTTCATCCGTATCTTTTAGGAACCAGTCTTGTACAAATCCTGTAATTGTTTGATCTGATACAGTTTTACGATTTAGAACAATTTTATTTGTTCCTGGTTTCATATGTCCACCACTTACCTTGTTAGGATTACCTTCTAACAATTGTGTTATAGTAGTATTGTAGAATGATATACTATCCCTGTATGATATATCTGCCGGAAGAATATTTTGTACTAAGTCATTTATATGATCTCTATATGTTTTTAGATCCTTTTCCATTATCATGCTTTGAGCTTCAGTATTTTGCAACAATGCATTTAACGTATCTTTTTTAACTGTTGATACAAACCTTTTATTTTTCTTACTTTCTTCATATGTATATTGGCTAGGCATTATTGGACGAATAGCAGTATTATTTTGGGCATCTTCGATTACTTCATCCAATTCTTTACTTGATAAGTTTAGTATTGTTTGAGCCTGTTCTTGTTTTTCTTTTTGAGTTGGTCTACTCATGAAGTTTTCTTCATTCATATCTCTTACTTTTTGAACAACTTTACTAACTTCAGTCTGTTTAGGTACTGGTGTAATTACTCCCATAGAGTATTTAGCTAGTTCCATTGAAGGCAGAACTACTGTTCTACCTGCTTTAGTCGGCTTACTTTTAACCTTACCTTTTTCGAATGTGTAATTTTTACCGCTTTCTAAGTATATTACATAGTCATTACCAATCTCTTTTACGAACACTAATGGCTCATTTGTTTGTTTTACATCACTGTGACTTATGCTAACAATTCCATCTGTTTGAGCTACTAGCGATTTGTACACTTCTTTTTCACGAGTAGTCATTATGTTATTTTCTAAGTTTAACCAGTAATTGTTTATTGCGTGTTGTCTTCTTACTGGATCTACTTTTGGATTCAATTCAGTTAACTTCTTATGTACTGCTTTGTATCCTGCTATTTGATCTTGTGCTGAGCATCCCATGTTATTCCTTACATTCTATTTTTCTATTTACATTCTGTTCGAATGTTTCTGTTGGAACTATTATATCAGCTTCTACCTTATAAATCTCTTCAAACTCAATTTCAGGATACTTATATGTGGATCCATTTCTATGTTCAGCTAACATTTTCTCTCTAACTTTATCCAATTCAGCTTGTAGTATATCTTGAACTGTACTTGATTTAGCATTAGTTTCTTCAGTCATTTGACCATACTGATATTCCATCATGGCTGTAAATCCGTCTAGCACATGTTGATATACACTATCTGTCTTTTTAAATCCTAGCATGCCTAGCACTGTATCAATTAGCGTACTGAATGATTTACTTATTATACTTTCGCCATGTCTAGTTGTCATTGTGTTTAAGTAACTAACCATTAATGGATTGCTTAACGACTCAGCTAGGAATTCATCTACATTTTCAGTCCAGTAAGCATTTCCTACAGCTCTACTTATCCAATCCTTATTTTCTAATGCTTCTATATATAGTGCCATTACTTTCTTAGTAGCAGGGTGTTCTGGATTTTCCTTCATGAATGCTGCTGATCCTACGTGTATCATCTCGTGAGTTAATGAATGAATCCCATTTAGGTTTTTAACAGCATCTAGTAAGTTTAATGTTAATTCTTGCTTTTTTGAATCAACGAATCTATCTAGACTTTCATTATTTAGCATGGCTTCATTGTAATCATCTTCGTTCATTTCCATGATTCTTTTGCCTTCTTCTGTACCTTCTAAATACCAGTCTACTGAAATTCTATGAACCTCTGAATCTGGAACTTTATCAGTTGCTATCTTTACATTGTTATTTTTATCTGTTGATCCTCCAGACACATTAACTACACCATTAATTAGTGCCTTTACCATATCTCCTGAGAACGCAACTGTATCAGAGTAACTAGCATTTGGCTTTTTAATTGAGTCTACTAAACTTACCATATATGCGCTATATGAGTTTACTTTCTTTGTATCAATTAGTTCTTTCACTTCAGGAATGTTAAGTAAGTTATCTATACTTTCTTTCTCAGCTTTTTTAACCTGTTGAAATTTAATGTACATTATTTTATCTTGTTCTTTTGAGCCTCTGATATTTAAGTGAGTACTATTGTCTTTAACTTCTTGCGCTAAGTTATGTAATTCAGCATTACTTAATTTTTCAACTTCTTTTCCATAAGCAAAGTTTTTATGCTTTTTGGCATATAGTTCTTTAGCAATTTCACTTTTGTTTAATTCAGGCTCTTCAATTGACTCAACTTTATTTTGAGCATTACTCTTTACTGCCTTTTTCATATCTACTACATTATTTAGCAGGGTAGAGAGTATTTCAACTCTCTCCTTAGCTTTAGTAGTGCCATCTTTGAACTCTTTTGAGTTCTTAGTATTACCTAATTGTTTTTTTAGAACGTTTTCTAGTTCTCCTAGTATACATGCCATTAGCAGTTCTCCATAGTCTTTAATTTATCATTTACCCACTTACCAATAGCAGATTTTAGATTTTCATCTTTAATTCCGTCTACTAACTTATTCAGTTCAGTAGGTATTTTCTCTTTTGTAAGTGTACTGTATTTACCCTTAGGACTATCTTTTGACTCAGTTAGGATATTAACATCAGTTTTACCTAACTCTTTCATGATGTTATCTAGATGCCATTTAGCACTCTTTCCATGCTCTGTATCTTTTAATGCCTCTTTAATAGCTTCTAAATCACCAATTACTTGCACTGTGTCTTTACTGGTTAGTGTATTCCATAGTTTATCACTTACTTTCAATTTATCATTCAGTAATTTGAATTGTGCTAGATTAGCTTTTGATTCAGTTGTATTAGCACCTTTTATGAAGTCATTTAAGTCTAACACATAATCTACTCCATCAGCAATCTTACCTTTGAACTCTTCTGCGGTTTTAGCTCTGTCTCTTTCAATTACCTTTTTCAGCATAGCTTTTATTCTTGCTATTGTAGGGAATTCTTTAGCTCTTGCATCAGCTGATTCTTTAACATCAACTACTCCTGAACCCATTTGGTATAAGTGTCCTGAACCATACGCTTTAGTACTATTTGCTAATCTCTCATTATTCAACTGTTCAGCCAATTCTATTCTTTCTAGCATTTTACTAACTGACAACCCTAATCTATTCGCTTCTTTAGTATAATCGAATGCTCCATCACCTTTTGGTCGTAATCCTATAGCATCTGTAAACTTGTTTATTAGTCCATCTTTAACTAGTCCTGATAGCATCTTTTCTAACTTATCTAACTGATCTGCCATAATTGATCTACTGAATCCTGTTTCAATCATTCCTGTATTGTAGTAATCTGCCGTATCTGTTAGTAGTGCTTTGTTTAATCCTAGCACCACTGCATCGTATACGTTTCCTCCAGTGTATTTACCAGCAAGTTCACCTTTTAATTCTCTGTTCAGTGTTTCCATTATCATCTCACCATCTATAGCATGTATTGGTATTGTTGATGCAGCACCTGTATTTACTATTGGTTTTGATTCTTTAATTTGTCCACCTACTGTTGTATCACCAACTCTTACTCTACTTGAATGAATTCCACCTTTATCAGCTGTTTTCTGTAATGATTGATTTCTTACTCTTCCATCTTGATTCCATACTATTGTATGTCCGTATCCTTCATCTATCAACCTATTATTAACTTCTACTAAGTCTTCTTTACTTAGTGCCATTGAGCCTTTTTTAGCACCTTCTGAGCCATACTTCTCAGTTAGTTTAGTTTTTACTGCTTCATGTAACTTAATCTTGTATGCTTCGAATGTTAGTATCTCAACCGATTTAACTGCATCTCTGTTCTTATCTACGAATCCTAATCTACTCTCGAATGCAGTTTCTATTGCTGTTCCGAATGTAGCATCTATCACTTTACCTATATCTTCAATTGATTTTTCATCAACTTCTAAGTGCAGTAATTTATCAGCTTCACTCATTTCTGCAGTATCTATTGTCATACCGTACATATCTTTGTATCTTTTAATTGGTATGAACTTATCTACGAACGCTAGTTCAGCAGTTGCATCTTTGCTATCTCTTAGTAGTCCACTTGCTTTTTTAATCGCTTTTACTACTGTATCTACACCTAGTGAGTATGTCAACTTTTTCTTAATTGAATTAATTGATGCTCCGTATATGTATACCATTACTGGACTTTTAGCAATTGATCTGATGTTCTTTAAGTTCAATTCTCCTATTTGATTTAGCATAGCTAATTGCTTATCTTCTGACTCTGTTCTAGCATCATTTTTTACCAGCATGTCTTTGTATGCTTGTACTTCACCAATCATTGCCACACCTATTGTTGAGTATAAGTCTTTGAATACAGCATCATCTTCTAATTGAGTTCTTAATTCAATTAGCTCTTTACCTGTCGCTGTTTTCATTTTATCTTCTATTTCAGCAGCATGTTTCTTACCAGCTTCAATTAGTGCTCCTGGAGTAAATGTTACATCACCTAACCATCTACTTACATACTCTTTTAATGCAGGCATTCTATCAGCAGTGTATATTCCACCTTTTTCAGCCATTTGTATAGCTTTATCTGTACCTATTTGTAGTAATGTTAGTATCATACCACTTGTTATTGCATCTATCTCTACGCTTGATGCAGTTTTGAACTTACCTTTACCTTTTATTGCTTTGTCCCATTCTACTAGCAATTCTATTGAACTTAGTCCATGATGTCCTTCTGAGTCATCGAACACTTCTGCCATTGCTTCTATGTTGAACTTACCATCTCTTACAGCTTCATAAGCCTCTTTGATTGGTCCATCTTTGATTACTTCTAATCCTTTATCAGTTACTTTGAATGCTTCATCGAACTTAGCATTAGCAGTTTCTGGACTTAGTTTATCTGGATCCATATCAAGTCCTTGTAGGATACTTGCTTTCATCATCTGTACATTATCAGCATTATTTACATCTACTGTTTCTACTTTATTATCAGCTACTACGAACTCTCTGTGTAACTTACTTTCTTGGTATTGTAAGTCACTTAGCATTGTGTATCTTCCACTTACTGTTTGACCCCATGGTATGTAGAACTTTTTACCTTTTGCTGCTTTAGCAAATGTCTTTAGGATATTCCACTCTCTTACCAACTTATCATTTCTAGCTTGTTGAGCTGATTGTTCACTTATGTGTAATCCTGAGTTTTCCACATCTTTATAACCCATCATCTTTAGCACATCTTCTTCTGGCATTTCTAGGTACTTATCTAGTCTATCACTTATTGTGTATGCTATTTCTTCTGTTTTGTTCATCTTAGCATTTGTTTCACTATCAATTGCCATTTTAGTGTTCATTACGAATCTTTTACCATTCTCTACTGGAGCCATTTTCTTGAATGATGGCAGTGGTCTATTTCTGTTCTCATTTAAGTACTGTAACTTATTCATTGCTTTGATTAATGCATTATTACCATCTATTCCTAGTAACTCATCCGATTCAATCATTGCTTTATTCACACTAATTAAGTTCTGATTCTTACCTCCGAACTCATCTGCTTGCATATCCATTGTTCCATTATCAACTGCTATTGCTTGTACTAGTACTCCTAGTGCTGATTCGAATGACTCTTCTGTGAACTCTGGTGTATTCTTACCTAATCTAATCCCTAGTGCTTGATATACTTCTGATCCTATGTCTTTTCTTATAGCAGCTGAACTTACTAATCCATTAGCAGCATTTAGTTTAACTTCTTCTTGCTCTGTTGGATCTGTAATTCCTAGGTATTTACTCATCTCACCTGCATCCATGCTTAGTATGTTACCAACCATTGCTTGTGTATCAATTATCATCTTAGCTGAGTAGAACTTTAGTATAGTCTTTGTTTGTTCATCAATCTCTAATTTACCATCTTTAACTGTACCTATCAATTCTAGTATATCTACTGGGAATGAAGTATCTAATTGTGACTTAACTTTGTAACCTTCTAAGTTAGTTGGTATATTACTTTTATCTGCTTTTACAGTTAGTGTTTTACCATCTATACTTTGTAATTTATCTCCAGCTTCTATTGGTCTCTTTATAGCTACGTACTTATCAGCATACTTAATTACCAATCCTTGCTTATCTATATTCCCAGTAATCTTTTCACCAGTCATATGTATATCGCCTATTGTTACTCCATTTATGAACTTATCCATTGTTTTGAAGTTCTCAATTAAGTCTTTACCGTCTTGCTCATCAGTTACAAAGAACTCTTTGAACGACTTTGGTAGTGCTTCCAGCAGTTTCTTTGGATTACTGAATAAGTCAGCTCCTAACTTTCCGAATATACTATCTTGACCTTGTGTTAGCATTCTATGTACTGCACTTGATATATGGAAGTTTTGTAAGTTTCTTACCATTATCTTAGCACTTAAGCTATCTCCTTGTGCTTTGTATTCTGCAATCGATTCATCCACCAACTCTGCCATAGCTTGATTTAGTGCTGTCTCTGGAGTTTGTAGTCCTTTACTTGTTTTCTTTTGTACTGCTTCAACTCTTTTATCTTTAGTTTCAATCATTGGTTTACCGTATACTGTATCAGTATATTTAGTTACTTTACCTATTGATGTTTTAACTACTTCTGGCTTAATTCCTTTACTATCTAGGTAATCTTGCTCTATTGTATTAATCATTCCAAGTAAGTCATTTAACTCAGCTTTAGTAGCATCGAATTGATTCTTGTTCAATCTTAACTTATTTCTTAGTTCATCTAACTTGTTTAGCATTGATTTGATTAGTTTATCAGCATAGGCTATCAATCCAGCTAATGGATTTTTAGTACTCATTCCTTCTAATCTATCTAACCTTGCATCTACTGCTTTTTCAATTCTATCGAACAGCGAATTTAACTTAGTTTTATCAGCATTTATCTCATCTAACTTTTTAGCATAGTAATCTTTGATATGTTGTTTTACATCCATATCTTTAACTTTAGCTAACTCTGCACTTAGTGTTTCATCTAACTTAGCTATCTTCTCTCTCACTGCTCTTAGTGGATCTTTTGGATCAGCAGGTTTAGTTTCTATTACTTTAACTGGTTCAGTGAACTTAGCTTGTGCTTTGTAATCTTCTTTATGAATTACTTCATCAGGTCTACTCTCCATTGTTGGTTCAATTACTACTTGTTCTTTAGTAGTTGACTCAACTTTAGTCTCTTTTACTGGTTCAGCATCATCTTTGAACTTAGCTTCTGCGTAGTATTCCTCTTTATTTACTGATTCATCAGGCACTGCTTTTGCTGTAGTTTTGATTTCTCGATTAGCAAATTTATCATCAATCCATTCTACTGTACCTTCAGCAGTAACTTTCGCTACCTCTTGTCTATCTTTACCATTTACTAACTGTATTGTTTCATTTCCAGCTTTGTCTATTTGGTATGCGTATTCTCCAACTTTAACTTTACCTAGTTTGCTTAGTATCTCTTGTCTTCTAACCATTTGTTCATTAGCAGTTTTAGTTGCATTATATGCATTATCTAGTACTGTTTCATATGCTGATTTAGTATTAGCTTTTATACCTTTTAATCCACTTGCTGTATTTTGTAACTTTTGTATAGCTTCCAGCATCTGAGCATTTTCATTGATTAGTTGACCTAGCAATTTACTTGTTTGGTATGCTTTATCTTTGTTTAACTTCTCTAATCTACTATTAGCAAATCTTTCTAATCCAGTTAGTGTTGTTCCACCTGCTTTAGTTACTTTCTCATCTAGTAAGTTCTTGTTAGCTTTTGGATTTAGTAACGCACTTTCTAATTCTCTAGCATATGTTTGAATTCCTGGTCTATTTGGATCAGCTCTTAATCCACCTGACGGATCTAACTCTATGTATCCTAATTTACTCATTTCAGCATTTACTGTATCTAAGCCTTTACCGTTTATGTACATATCTATTAAGTCTACTAGTTCTTTTGGACCTTTTGAATTCTCATCGAATTGGTCTGAACCCATTACATCTTTCATATCTTTGATGTCTTGCTCTAGTGAAGCTTTCATCGATTTAACTTTTTCTAGTATGTTAGCATCCATTTGAGCACCAGTTGTTTTAACTGTTGCATCTGCTTCAGCTGCTACTTGTTTACCTAGCTTCATAGCATTCAATTTACTTTCTGTTGATTCATTGCTGTTTATTAGGTCTTTGAACTGCTTAGTTGCTTCGTATGTTCTTTCATCAATTACATCTTTAGCTTTGAAGTCTACATCTTCTCTAGCATCTAATTCTGCTATTGTTTTGTATATGTTCTTAATTGCATCTGTATTTTCCTCTTTAGCAGCTTTAGTTAGTGCATCTCTAATTACTCTACCATATGTGAATGCTTTTGGAGCACTTTCATCTAAGTCTTCAGTTAACTTACCGTGTATTGCTTCTACTTTACTTACTACATCATCAGTTGCACCTGTTGCTAATCCTGCTTCAGCTTCAGCTTTTAGTGGAGCTGTGTATTTCATATTCTCTCTAACTGCTTTTTGTTCATCAGTTTCAGTTGCTAATTCCACACCTTTTTTAACTACATCTACTGCAGTTCCTACTGTGCCTAGTGAACCTTTTAGTAACTCAGGAGATTTCATTATACTTGTTGTTGCTCCTCCAGCTGCCATTGCATCAGCAGTAGTTACACCTACATCTTGTTCAGTTTTGATGGTTGGATTTACTTCTTGTAATCCTATGTTTTGGAATGCTTTTCCACCACCTTCTTCTATACCTTCAGTAACAGATTCTCCAACTAGCGCTTTAGCTATTCCTGTGCCTTTTGATCCTAATCCAACCAATTTTTCTTCAATTGCATGTCCACCAGGCATGAATCTATTAACTCCATAACTTAGTAACCCTGAAGCTAATGACACTCCTCTAGCAGTTGTTAATGCTATTTCATGCTTAGCTTCTTCACTAGTTGCTCCATTAGCAATTAATTCTTGGTATTTTGGATTATTATCCCAGTCTTTTTGGAATACTTTTTGTCCAAGCCCTACATGTAGGAAGCTATTATATACTTCTCTTCCCATATCAACACCTTGTTGAATTGCAGCAGCTGATAACATACCTTCTAGTGCACTTATTCCACTTGCAGCAGCCATTCCTTCTCCAGCAGCTAATGCAGCAACCATCATTGGAGCTGATTCAGTTACCAATTGGGATATTAGCATAGGATTTTTAAAATTCTCTTTTGTTGCTATTACGAATTTATCTAACTCTGTTTTACCTTCAGCAACTTTTGATGCTTTATCTTGAGCAGCAGCTTTTAATGCGGGTGAGTACTTATCACTAGTCCATTTACTAGCTTGATCCATCCAAGTACTTACATAGTTATTCATATCTCCTGTTGCTACTCCATAGATATCAGCTAAGTTTTTTACTGTATTCTCTGAACCAACTACTAATTGTAATCCAGTATCTGTTACAGCATCTCCCCAACTTCTATTAGTTGATTTGCTTGTATCTCCTAGCGCCATCAGTTTCTTATATGCATCTTGTTGTTCTGGTGTTTGCACTTTAGCTTTCATACCATTTTGTTGATTAGTTCCATTAACCAATTTAACTTCTTTAGGAAGCACTGTTTCAGGGTCTATTTTAGCACTATTTATATCATACTTACTATTCCATAATGGAGCATCTGGAGTTGTGTACTCTGTTTGCCCAGCACCGAACTCTTTTTGTGTAACATCATTTTTTGGACCTTGTCCCATAGCTCTACTAGCAAGTTGACCAGCATTTGTATGTATGTCGTATTCTAACTGTGTAGCTAGATTATATGGCAATTCTATATCCATTAATGAACCATTTGCTGGTGTTACACCTTTGGCACCCGGAGTACCATCATATCCTAGTTTTACTGTTCCGTCTGGATTATATACTATTTTACCATCTTCTTTGTATTGTCCTTTTCCAGCATATGGATTGTAGTGAGTTTTATCCATATATCTAGCTTGGAACGGAGTTATCCCTTTGTCTATAGCATCTTGTGATAATCCACTTCTAGCTAATCCGAATTTCATATTGCCTTCAGCAGTGTCGTCTATGTATGCATTTCTAGTGTCTATACTTCCATAACTATTTTTTCTATCGTAGTTTTCTTCTATCCATTGCCCGTTAGCATCATGTTTGTATGTGCCATCAGGATTCATTGCAAATTGGTATTTACTGCCATCAGG
>ERZ650300.999-NODE-999-length-16650-cov-35.333414_pt1 | contig 16650 bp, 8 predicted proteins | sample MGYA00376236_ERZ650300 | MGnify/ENA primary metagenome ERZ650300 (study PRJEB26733, sample SAMN07839303) | wastewater metagenome | biome: urban; feature: wastewater treatment plant; material: waste water | place: USA: North Carolina | collected 2016-04-28 ...
CTTCGATGCGGATCGAGCCGTCGGTCACGTCGTAGAAGCGGCAGATCAGGTTGACGAGGGTGCTCTTGCCGGAACCCGAATGACCGACCAGACCGATCATCTCGCCGGGCTGGATCGACAGGTCGACGCCCCGCAGGATGGTGCGGTTGCCGTGGCGGAAGCCGACCTTGCGGCACTCGATGGCGCCGGTGACGGCGGGCAGGTGCTGGGGCTTTGCGGGCTCGGGCACGCTGGAGACGTGGTCGAGGATGTCGAAGATGCGCTTGGCGCCGGCGGCGGCCTTCTGGGTGAAGGACACGATGCGGCTCATGGAATCCAGCCGGGTGTAGAAGCGCGAAATGTAGGTGAGGAAGGCGGTGAGCACGCCGACGGTGATCGACTTGTCGGCCACCAGCCAGATGCCGAAACCCCACACGATGAGCAGGCCGACTTCGGTGGCGAGGGTGACGGTGGGCGAGAACACCGACCAGATGCGATTGACCCGGTCGTTCACCTGAAGGTTGTGCATGTTGGCATCCTTGAAGCGATTGACCTCGCGCTTTTCCTGGGCGAAGGCCTTGACGACGCGGATGCCGGGGATGGTGTCGGCGAGCACGCTGGTGACTTCGGACCACACCCGGTCGACCTGCTCGAAACCGTAGCGCAGGCGGTCGCGCACGGCGTGGATCAGCCAGGCGATGAAGGGCAGCGGCACCAGGGTGACGAGCGCCAGCCAGGGGTTGATCGAGATGAGGATCGCCGCGGTCATGGTGATCATCAGGACGTCGGTGGCGAAATCCAGCAGCTGCAGCGACAGGAACAGGGTGATCCGGTCGGTTTCGGCGCCGATCCGCGACATCAGGTCGCCGGTGCGCTTGCCGCCGAAGTATTCGAGCGACAGGCCCTGGAGGTGCTCATAGGTAGTGATGCGCAGGTCGGCGCCGATGCGTTCGCTGGCCAGGGCGAGGATGTAGGTCTTGGCCCAGCCGAGGCTCCAGGCCACCAGCGCGGCGGCGAACAGGCCGCCGAGCAGCATCATGACCTTGTGGGTGTCGATGGGAACGCCGTTCTGGAAGGGGATCAGCACCTCGTCCATCAGCGGCATGGTGAGGTAGGGCGGCACCAGCGTGGCGCCGGTGGACAGCAGGGTGAGGATGAAACCGGCCAGCAGCTGGCCCTTGTACGGCCGGGCGAAGCGCCACAGGCGCAGCAGCGTCCAGGTGGACGGCGGGGTGTGGATCTCTCGGGCGCAGGTGGGGCATTCGTCGGTGCCCGGGGGCAGCGGTGCGTCGCAGGTGGGGCAGGTGAGGGGCTCGGGCGGGGCGGGCTGGCGGCCGGCCAGCACGCATTCGAGCTGGGCCTTGAAGCGGTCGGCCAGGTTGTGGGCTGCCGGATCGAGGGCCAGGGTGAAGCGCCAGCCGTCGAGTTTTGCGGTGGCGTCGATCAGGTCGAGGCTGGCGACGCCGGCCTGATCCCGGTGACGCAGCATCATGCCATCGCGGAATTCCCAGGAGCGCCAGTCCTGCGTCTCGTGATCCCAGCCGAGGAGCCGCTTCGAGGTGAGCGCGAGGAGGCCGCTGCGAAACTGCAGGCGGGTGTCGAGATCAAGGGCGAGGCTGGCGAGCACCTTCTCGTCCGGCGCCAGGGCGGCGTCGAGGCGGGGGCGCCACGCGTCGGGTACGGCGGGCCCCAGGTAGTCGGAATAGGCGGGAGCGGCGTGAACGTGGGGGGAGGACTCGGAATTCATCTTGGGGGACGCGATAAGGCCACAGCAAACGGCCAGCGTAGGGCAAAATTGCGAGCGAAGTTTACTGACTCGTTACAAGCGCGTATACCCGCATCGGGGCGTGGCTGCCTCACGTTGCGAATATTTTTGCGGTCGGTAATCCGGCGAGCCCTTGCTGCGTTATGCCCGGATCAGGCCCGAATTTGAAAGCCCAGCCTGCACGTTCGTTATCTCCACACCTTGCCCATGACCAACAAAACGATCGACTTCCTCAATATCCTCCACCTGCGCGGGCCGAACATCTGGACCTACCGCTCGGTTCTTGAAGCATGGGTCGATATCCACGACCTGGAAGATTGCCCGTCCAACGTCATCCCCGGTCTGCCCGACCGTCTCACCACGATGTTGCCGACGCTGATCGAACACCGCTGCAGCATCGGCGAGCGGGGTGGCTTCGTCAAACGCCTGCACGACGGCACCTGGCCCGGTCACATCCTCGAACACGTCACCCTCGAACTGCAGAACCTCGCCGGGATGTCCGGCGGCTTCGGCAAGGCCCGCGAGACCTCCGAGCGCGGTGTTTACAAGGTCGTCATCCGTGCCTGGCAGAAGGACGTGTCGCTGGCCGCCCTCAACATGGGCCGCGACCTGCTGATGGCCGCCATCGAGGATCGCCCCTACGACGTGGACGCCGCAGTGGCCAAGCTGCGTGACCTGGTGGACGACTACATGCTCGGCCCCAGCACCCGCTGCATCGTTGAAGCCGCGGCCGACAAGAACCGCCGCATCCCCTACATCCGTCTGCTGGCCGAGGCCAACCTCGTGCAGCTGGGCTACGGCGCCCGCCAGCGCCGCATCTGGACCGCCGAGACCGACCGCACCCCGGCCATCGCCGAGAGCATCGCCAGCGAGAAGGATCTCACCAAGACCCTGCTGTCCTCCTGCGGCGTGCCGGTGCCGGAGGGCGAGGTGGTCGCCAGCGTCGAGGAAGCCATCTCTGCGGCCGAGGACATCGGCTACCCGGTGGTGGTCAAGCCCACCGACGGCAACCACGCCCGCGGCGTGTTCACCAACATCATGACCGCCGAAGAGGTCGCCGCGGCCTTCCCGCTGGCCGCCGCCGAGGGTTCCGAGGTGATGGTCGAGCGCTTCATCAGGGGCACCGAGCACCGCATCCTGGTGGTGGGCGGCAAGATGGTCGCCGCTAACATGGGTGAGGCCGTGTCGGTGATCGGCGACGGCAAGTCAACCATCGACGAGCTCATCGAAACCCAGATCAACACCGATCCGCGCCGCGGCGTGGAGCACGAGTTCCCGCTGTACGTGATCAGCCTGGATCGCTTCCCGGCCGCGAAGATGGAAGTCGAGCGCCAGGGCTTCACCGGCAGCTCGGTGCCGCCCGAAGGCCACGAGGTGATGATCGTCCGCACCAGCAACATGGCCTTCGACGTGACCGACGAGGTGCACCCCGACACCGCCGAGCTGGCCTGTCTGGCCGCGCGCATCGTCGGGCTCGACATCGCCGGCATCGATCTGGTCTGCGAGGACATCTCCAAGCCGCTGGACCAGCAGCGCGGCGCCATCGTCGAAGTCAACGCCGGCCCGGGCCTGCTGATGCACATCAAGCCGGCCGTCGGCCAGCCGCGCCCGGTGGGCGAGGCCATCGTCGCGCACCTGTTCGAGAAGGACGAGGACTCGCGCATCCCGGTGGTCGGTGTCACCGGCAGCCGCGGCAAGACCCCGGTCGCTCGCCTGATCGCCCACCTGCTGCGCCTGTCGGGCCAGTACACCGGTCTTGCGTGCAGCGAGGGCGTGTTCCTCGATGGCCGTCAGGTCGAAACCCCCGAAGGCACCAACTGGGACGCCGCCGAGCGTGTGCTGATGAACCGCTCGGTCGAGGCCGCGGTGTTCGAGAACAGCTGCCGCAGCATCCTGTCCGACGGCACGGTGTACGACCGCTGCCTGGTGGGCGTGGTCACCAACGTTGATCCCGAGATGCATTTCGGCGAGTTCTACATCGACTCCGCCGAGAAGGTCTGGAACGTCTTCCGCACCCAGGTCGATCTGGTGCTGTCCTATGGTGTCGCGGTGCTCAACGCCGAAGACCCGGCGGTGGTCGAGATGGCCCCGCTGTCCGACGGCGAGGTGATCTTCTACGGGGTGGATGGCAACAACGAAGCCATCGTCGCTGCCCGCGCCGAAGGCAAGCGCGCGGTGTTCGTGAAGGACGGCGCGATCGTCCTCGCCACGGGCGCCGACGAAGCGCCGGTGGCCCGTCTGGCCCGGATCGCCATGCTGGCGAACGGTGCTGGCGAGAAGCCGGGCGTGCTGTCCAACCTGCTGGGTGCGGTGGCCGGCGCGTGGGCGCTGGGCGTGGCGCCGGAGATCATCCGCGCCGGCGTCAAGCCCTACGACCCGACCGCACCGCTGCGCGCCGACTGAACCCGGCCGGGCATACGAGATACGCGGCCGTCGGCATGGCGGCCGCCAGAACAAAGAGACAAGGACAGTCATCCATGGAAGTTTCCCGCATCCGTGCGCTGCGCGGCCCCAACCTGTGGAGCCGGCACACCGCGATCGAAGCCATCGTGTCGTGCACCGAAAGCGAACGTGACATCGATTCCATCCCCGGCTATGAGCCGCGCCTGCGCAACCTTTTCCCCGAAATGGGTTTCCTCGAGACCGACGGCCATCAGGGCTCGATCTCCATGGCCCAGGCGCTGGAGCTCGCCGCCCTCGGCCTGCAGGCCTGCGCTGGTTGCCCGGTAACCTTCAGCCGCACTGCCGCCACTCTCGAGAAGGGCGTGTATCAGGTCGTGGTGGAATACACCGAAGAGAAGGTCGGCCGACTCGCCTTCGAGCTGGCAATGGAGCTCATCAGCGCCGCCGCCACCGAAGACGGCGTGTTCGATCTGGCTGGCGCGCTGGCCCGCCTGCAGGAGCTCGACGAGGACGTGCGCCTCGGCCCCTCCACGGGCTCCATCGTCCAGGCTGCGGTGGCCCGGGGCATCCCGTACCGCCGCCTGACCGAAGGCAGCCTCGTGCAGTTTGGCTGGGGCAGCAAGCAGCGCCGCATCCAGGCCGCCGAAACCGACCTGACCAGCGCCGTGGCCGAAGCCATCGCCCAGGACAAGGAGCTCACCAAGACCCTGCTGCGCGCCGCCGGCGTGCCGGTGCCGCTGGGCCGCTCGGTCAATGACGCCGAAGACGCCTGGCTCGCCGCCCGCGAGATTGGCGGGCTGGTGGTGGTCAAGCCCCGCGACGGCAACCAGGGCAAGGGCGTGGCGGTCAAGCTGCGCACCAAGGAAGAAGTCCAGGCCGCCTTCAAGGTGGCCTACGAGATCAGCGACGACGTGATGGTCGAGCGCTACCTGCCGGGCCACGATTACCGCTTCCTCGTCATCGGCGACAAGCTGGTCGCCGCGGCCCGCCGCGAGCCGCCGCTGGTGATCGGCGACGGCCGGCTCACCATCCGCCAGCTGGTCGAGAAGGTGAACGCCGATCCGCGCCGTGGCACCGGCCACGCTACCTCGCTCACCAAGATCCGCTTCGACGAAATCGCCATCGCCACCCTCGAGAAGCAGGGCTTCAGCGCCGAATCCGTGCCGCCCAAGGGCAAGCGGGTGATCCTGCGCAACAACGCCAACCTCTCCACCGGCGGCACCGCCACCGACGTGACCGACGACGTCCACCCCGAAGTCGCCGAGCGGGCCATCGCCGCGGCCAAGAACATCGGCCTCGACATCTGTGGCGTGGATGTGGTGTGCGAGAACGTGCTCGAACCCCTCGAAGCCCAGAGCGGCGGCATCGTCGAATGCAATGCCGCGCCGGGCCTGCGGATGCACCTCCAGCCGTCCTTCGGCAAGGGGCGTCCGGTGGGCGAGGCCATCATCGCCAACATGTTCAAGCCCGGCGAGAACGGCCGTATTCCGGTGGTGGCCGTTGCCGGCACCAACGGCAAGACGACCACCGTGCGCCTCACCGCCCACCTGCTGGGCGTGGCCGGCAACACCGTGGGCATGACCAACTCGGACGGCGTGTACGTGGGCAAGCGGCGCATCGACACCGGTGACTGCTCCGGCCCGCGCAGCGCCCGCAACATCCTGCTGCACCCGGATGTGGACGCCGCGGTGTTCGAAACCGCCCGCGGCGGCGTGCTCCGCGAGGGCCTCGCCTTCGACCGCTGCGACGTGGCGGTGGTGACCAACATCGGCATGGGTGACCACCTGGGCCTGTCCTACATCAGCACGGTGGAAGACCTCGCCGTGGTGAAGCGCGTGATCGTCCAGAACGTGGCGCCCCATGGCACCGCGGTGCTCAACGCGGCCGACCCGATGGTCGTCAAGATGGCCGGCGCCTGCCCGGGCTCGGTGATGTTCTTCGCGGTCGATCCGGCTAATCACGTGCTCGCCACCCACCGCGCCCAGGGGCGCAAGGTGGTGTTCGTGGATGGCGGCGACATCGTGGCCTTTGAAGGTGGCGAGAAGTTCCGCGTGTCGCTGGCGGGCATTCCGATCACCCGCAACGGCACCATCAGCTTCCAGATCGAGAACGCGATGGCCTCGCTGGCAGCCGGCTGGGCGCTGGGCCTGGATGTGGAGACCATCCGCAAGGGCATGGCGACTTTCGTGAACGACGCCGCCACCGCGCCGGGCCGCTTCAACGTGTTCGACTACAAGGGCGCCACGCTGATCGCCGACTACGGCCACAATCCGGACGCGATCCTGGCGCTGGTGCAGGCCGTCGAGAGTATGCCGGCCAAGCGCCGCTCGGTGGTCATCAGCGGTGCGGGCGACCGCCGCGACGAGGACATCCGCGAGCAGACCCGCATACTCGGCAAGGTGTTCGACGACGTGGTGCTGTACCAGGACGAATGCCAGCGCGGCCGGGCCGACGGCGAGGTGCTGGCGCTGCTCCGCGAAGGCCTCGAAGGCGCGCCGCGCACCCGTGATGTGTGCGAGATCCGTGGCGAGTTCCTGGCCATCGACACCGCGCTGGCCAAGCTCGCCGCTGGCGACCTGTGCCTGATCCTGATCGACCAGGTGGAGGAGGCGCTGGAGCACATCGCCAAGCGCATCGCCGAGCTGGGCTGATCGACCGGGATTGTTGCTGATCTGGCAACAATCCCGCGCTGATTGTTGCAGTCAGCGGCCGGGTTTCACGCAACAGCCTGTTTCACGCAAAAGCCTTCTGCCAGCTGGTGGAAGGCTTTTGTACGTTCACGACGGCGTTCGTCGCTCCAGCCGAGCTCGTCGGCGACGATTGCGGCCACCGCCTCGGCGGCTTCGATGGCGGCCCGGGCGTCGATGAAGAGGGCGCGGTGACGGCGGGCGAGGATGTCCTCCACGTCCCGCGCCAGCTCGAAGCGTACCGCGTGGCGGAGCTCGGCTTCGGTGAGCGTGAGGCGCGGGTGGAGGCTCACGCCAGCGCCCGGCAGGGCGTCGGCCAGCGGACGATCGGTGCCGAGCACGTCGTCGGTCGGGTCGGCGGTGGCGCCGTGGAGGTGCAGGGTCGCGGTGGGGCTCGGGCGGCGGGGCAGCCGGGCGACGGCTTCGGCCTGATCGACGATCTGCCGTGCCATGTGCCGGTAGGTCGTCCATTTGCCGCCCGCCACCGACACCAGCCCGGTGGGTGAGGTGCGGATCACGTGCTCCCGCGACAGCGCGGCGGTGCTGCCGTTCTGGTCCGCGCCGATCAGCGGGCGCAGCCCGGCAAAGCCGCTGCGCACATCGGCCCGGGTGGGCGGGCGGCTCAGGTAGCGGCCGGCGGTGGCGAGGATGAAGTCGACTTCCTCGTCGAGGGGCAGGGGCTCCAGTGGGGTATCGCGGCGCGGGGTGTCGGTGGTGCCGAGCAGCACCTTGCCCTGCCAGGGGATGGCAAACAGCACGCGGCCGTCGGGGGTCTGGGGGATCAGCAGCGCGGTGTCGGCGGGGAGGAAATCCCGGTCGATCACCAGATGGGCGCCCTGGCTCGGGGCGAGTTGGGCGGGCGACTCGGGGTTGTCGAGACGGCGCACTTCGTCGGCCCACACGCCGGCGGCGTTGATGATGGCCTTGGCCTCGATGGCGAAGACTTCGCCGGTTTCGGCGTCCCGGGCGTCGACGCCGCTTATCCGGCCGGCCGCGTGGCGCAGGCCCGTGACGGGCAGGTAGTTGAGCGCCAGCCCGCCCAGGTCGAACACCGTGCGCATCAGGCTGATGGCGAGGCGCGCGTCGTCGAAGCGGGCATCCTGGTAGGCGATGCCACCGACGAGGCCCTCGCGACGCACGCCGGGCAGTGCGGCGAGGGTGTCGGCGGGCGACAGCAGCCGGCTGGGGCCCAGGCTGTGCCGCCCGGCGAGCCAGTCGTAGGCGGTGAGCCCGACGCCGAGCATCAGCCTGTCCCACTGGCGATACACCGGCACCACGAAGCGTTGGGGATGGACGAGGTGAGGCGCGTTGGCGAGGAGGATCGAGCGTTCGGCCAGGGCTTCACGGACGAGGCCGATCCGCCCCTGGGCGAGGTAGCGCACGCCGCCGTGGATCAGCTTGGTGGAGCGGGAGCTGGTGCCCTTGGCAAAGTCATGGGCTTCGAGGAGCAGGGTGAGATGGCCGCGGGCGGCGGCATCCACCGCGCAGCCCAGTCCGGTGGCGCCGCCGCCGATCACCAGCACGTCCCAGCAGGGCGTGGTGCGCAGATGGGCGAGCAGGGCGGGGCGGCGCATGGCGGGTCAGCCGGTGGCCCAGTCGCGGCTGCGCTCGACGGCCCGGTGCCATTCGGCCAGCCGGGGGTGGCGCCAGTCGTCGCTGCGGGCGGGCTCGAAGATGCGCTCGGCCCGCCAGTGGGCCGCAAGCTCGGCGGGGCTTTGCCAGACGCCCACCGCGAGGCCGGCAAAATACGCGGCGCCGAGGGCGGTGGTCTCGATCTGGCGCGGGCGGATCACCGGCACGCCCAGCAGGTCGGCCTGGGTTTGCAGCAGCAGGTTGTTGCGGGCAGCGCCGCCGTCGGCGCGCAGTTCGGCCAGGGGGCCGGCACCGTCGCGGTTCATGGCGTCCACCAGATCGACCGTCTGTAGCGCGATGGCGTCCAGCGCCGCGCGGGCGAGGTGGGCGCGGGTGACGCCGGCGGTGAGCCCGACCAGCGCGCCGCGGGCGGTGCCGTCCCAGTACGGGGCGCCGAGCCCGGCGAAGGCGGGCACCAGCACCGCGCCGTTCGTGTCGGGCACGCTTGCAGCGAGGGCTTCCACGTCGTCGGTTTGCTGGATGATTCCCAGCCCGTCCCGCAGCCAGCGCACCACCGCGCCGCCGATGAAGACGCTGCCTTCCAGCATGTAGGTGGCTGGCGCATTGCAGCCAAGCTGCCAGCCGAGGGTGGTCAGCAGGCGGTTGGTGGACGTGACGGGCTGGGTGCCGGTGTTGAGCATCAGGAAGCAGCCGGTGCCGTAGGTGTTCTTGGCGCTGCCCGGCGCGTGGCAGGCCTGGCCGAAGGTGGCGGCCTGCTGGTCGCCGGCCAGGCCGCCGATGGGGATCGCTGCGCCGAACAGTGCGGGATCGGTCTCGCCGATCACGGCGCTGGTGGGTACGACCTCGGGGAGCAGGGCGCGGGGGATGTCGAACAGCGCTAGGAGTGCGTCGTCCCAGCACTGGCGGTGGATGTCGAAGAGCATCGTGCGCGAGGCATTGCTGGGGTCGGTGACGTGGCGCCTTCCGCCGGTAAGCTGCCAAACAAGCCAGCTGTCGATGGTGCCGAAGGCGAGCTCGCCAGCTTCGGCCCGGCGGCGGGCGTCGGGGATGTGATCGAGCAGCCAGGCGAGCTTGGTGGCGGAAAAGTACGCGTCAAGCTCCAGCCCGCTGCGCACGCGGATCAGCGCCGCGTGGCCGGCGGTGCGCAGGGCTTCGCAGGCGGGCACGGTGCGGCGGTCCTGCCAGACGATGGCGGGGGCGATGGGCTGGCCGCTGCGGCGATCCCACAGCACGGTGGTTTCACGCTGGTTGGCGATGCCGATGGCGGCCACGTCGCGGGCGCTGAGGCCGGCGCTGGCCAGGGCGCGGCGGGCGCAGTCGAGCTGGGTGTGCCAGATCTCGAGAGCGTCGTGCTCGACCCAGCCGGGCTGGGGGTAGGACTGGTGGAATTCCTGCTGAGCCATGGCAAGGGCGGTGCCCGATTCGTCGAAGACGATGGCGCGGCTGCTGCTGGTGCCCTGGTCGAGGGCGAGAAGGACGGGCATGGCGTGCACTCCTCGAAACGGCGCCGGCTTCGGCGCGATCTTCAGGCTTGCAGCATACGCACTTCGGGGTGGCCGGCGCTAGCAGCCGCTGCCGGATTTTCGGGTGAAGCCGAAGCCGCCGCCGCCCAGGCTGGGCGGCTGGATGCAGATCATCAGCGCGAGGGAGCGGGCCGACTTGGCGATGTCCGGCGGGAAGGCCGAGAAGGGCGCGGCCTGATTGACCACCGACTTCACGAAGGCGATCTCTTCCTGCTGGTCGCCGCTGCGCACGACGATGAAGCTCTTCAGGCTGCCGTCCGGATTGAGGCGCACCTCCACCGAGGCCGGCTGAATGCCCCGGGCGCGGGGGTCGTTCTTCACGAAGCTGGCGCTGCGGTTGAGCTTCTTGACCAGGGAGTCCAGGTAGAACTCGAGGCTGAAGGGGTCGATGGGCGGGCTGTTGGGGATGCGCTCGATGAGGTCGAACGGGTCGTCCCGGTGACGGCGGCTTTCCCGTGCACCCTCGCGGGCACTTTCACGGGCGATCTCGCGGGCCATGCCGAGGGAGCGCTCGGCCAGGTCTGGCTTGGGTGGGGTGGGGCGGGCCTTGGCTTCGGTGGCGAGTTCGTCGAGGAAACTGTCCATTTCCTCTTTCTGGGCGACCGTCCATTTGGGCGTTGACTCGGCCGCGCGCTGCGTTGTGGTGGAGGGCTTGCGGGCGGTGAGGATGCGCGGCCTGTCGGGGGTCGGCGTGGGCTTGGCGGTAGGTTTTGCTTTGGGCCGGGGCGCCGGCGCAGGGGGACGGACGTCGGCCTTGGGTGCTGCGGCGGCGGGCGCGAGGCGTGCCTGCAGGGCGGGCTGGGGCGGTGTTTCGGGCTTTTCGACGTGAAGCAGCAGGACGAGCGCGTGCGCGGCGACGGAAACCGCCAGGGCGAACAACAGGCGGCGCGATGGAGCAGGACTGCGCAAATCGGACATCGGCCGGATTTTAGACCGGCCGATGTCCGAGCGCGATGCTTTTCGGCGTGGGCCTCAGACCGGCGCGCGCACCCGCTGGCGATCCGGTTCAAGGCCGTAGCGCTTGAGCTTGAGGTACAGCGTGCTCTTGGCGACCCCCAGCTGCCGCGCCGCGCCGGTGAGGTTGCCGCCGGTGGCGGCGATGGCGCGGCGGATCAGCTCCAGCTCGCCTTCGGCCATGCTGCACACCGCGGGCGCTGCCTTGGGCTGCGGACCGGTTGTGTTGTCGGCGGACACTTCACCGGAGCAGCCAGCGAGTTCGGGTGGCAGCGCATTGATGCCGATGACCGGGGTGCTGCTCATCAGCACCATGCTTTCGATGGCGTTGCGCAGTTCGCGCACGTTGCCCGGCCAGGCGTAGGCCTGCAGCCTTTCGAGCACACCGGGGCCGAGGGTGCGCGGGCCGGTGTGGTGGGCGGTGGTGAAGCGTTCGAGGAACAGGTCGGCGAGGGGCACGATGTCTTCGCTGCGTTCCCGCAGCGGCGGCAGGTGCAGGGTGGTGACCGCGACGCGGTAGTACAGGTCCATCCGGAAACGGCCGGCGGCGACCTCCTCGCGGAGGTTGCGGTGGGTGGCGGCGACGAGACGGAAATTCACCTTGCGCGGGGTGTTTTCGCCGAGGCGGTAGAGCTCGCCTTCTTCAAGCACGCGCAGCAGGTGGGGCTGCAGGTCGAGGGGCATCTCGCCGATCTCGTCGAGGAACAGGGTGCCGCCGTCGGCCGCCTCGATCTTGCCCATCAGCCCGCCCTTGCGGGCGCCGGTGAAGGCGCCCTCGGCGTAACCGAAGAGTTCGCTGGCGAGCAGGTCGCGGGATAGCCCGCCGCAGTTGAGCGCCACGTAGGTGCCGCCGGCGCTGGGGCTGGCTTCGTGGATGCCGCGGGCGAACTCCTCCTTGCCGACGCCGGTCTCGCCCAGCAGCAGCACCGGCACCCGCGAGCGCGCCAGCTGGCGTGCCTTGTCTACGGCGGCGAGGAGCGGCGGGTGGTGGCTGACGATGGAGGCGAAGTTGCGCGGCCGCGGGGCTGCCGGCCTGGCGGCTACGGCTTCAGGGCGGGGAGTGGGCCGCCCGCTGCGGGGCACGGGCATGACCAGCAGGGTGCCGATGTGCTGCCCCTTGCTCATCACCGGCACCAGCCAGTCGTCGCTCATCCAGGCGGGCAGCGGGCCGATGGGCGCGCTGGGGTTGCCGTGGGTGAGGGCCATCACCGGCAGCCGGGCGGGCGCCGCGACATTGAGATCCCCGCCCCGGGCGGCAATGGCGGCGGCCGCGTATTCGTTGATCTTGACTGGCCAGCCGCGCCGGTCGAAGAGCACCAGCCCGTCGCCGGCGCAGGCGCTCCAGCGGTCCATCGTGCCTTCGAGGAGGCGGTAGCGCAGCTCCATCTCCCGGGTGGCGAGGCGGTTCTCGATGCGGCTGGCGGTGGTGACGGCGAGGGCCAGGCTCTGCCGGCTGTAGGTTTCGGAGAGGCCGGAGACGTCGATCACGCCGAGGATTTCGCCATCCTGCGGGTGGCGGATGACCGCGGCGGAACAGGTCCAGCGCTTGATGCCGGCGCAGTAGTGCTCGGAAGAGTGGATCTGCACCGGCTGCCCGACGGCCAGCGCGGTGCCGATGGCGTTGGTGCCGCACAGGCGCTCGGCCCAGCTCACGCCGGGGACGAGCTGGATGGAGCTGGCGGTGTCCATCGTCGCCGGGTCGCCCTCCATCGTGAGGATGGTGCACCGGGTGTCGGCCAGCAGCATCATGGTGCCGGTTTCGGAGAGGAAATCCCGGGCGCAGGCCATCACCGGGGCGCTGGCTTCGAGCAGGTCGCCGTTGGTCTGGATGAGGTCGTGCAGGGCGTGGTCGGCGATGGGCGGCGGGGCGTGCTGGCGATCCGGGTCGACCCGCGCCTGCTGGCAGCGGCGCCAGGAGCGGTCCACCAGGCTGCGCAGGGTGTTGCAGCGGCCGTCGTCTCCCTTGAGGAAGGATTCCCAGGCGGTCATCACCGCGCGGTCGTTACAGGGATCGGAGAACAAGGCAGCCTCCGACACGGGATTCGTTCATGTCATCCTCCTTTGGTGGCGCCGGGCGGGGGCTGCGTCCGATGGAGGCAGCGGCGTTTGTTGTGGTGTGGCTTGCTCGACCGACCCGGGCATGACCGGTCTGTGCCGGTCAGGTTACAGATTAGCAAATGGGATGCCATTTTTCTGCAATGCCCGAAGACCGCGGTACAGGCGGATCTGCCGCGTGCACGGCGGGTGTCCGGCCCGTCCGACCGTCCGGAAATCGGACGGTCGGACGGGGGAAGCGTCCGATTTTCGGACGGTCGGACGGGCTGCTAGGCGCCGGGACGGCAGTGGCGGATGTGGTCCAGCGCGTCGGGCGATTCCAGCGAGGTAGTGTCGCCCGGCGGCTGGCCCAGGTAGGCGCTGCGCACCAGCCGGCGCAGGATCTTGCCGTTGCGGGTCTTGGGCAGGCTGCGGGTGAGGTGCACCCGGGCCGGGCGCAGTGGCTTGCCCAGCTGGGTGCCCACGTGGTCGGCGAGCTCGTGTTCCCACTCGGGCCAGGGCCGACCGGCGAGCCGGCGGGCGTCGGCCACCGTGACGAAGCACACCGCGGTCTCGCCCTTGACCGGATCGGGCACGCCCACGGCGACGGCCTCGGTGACCAGCGGATGGCCTACCAGCGCCGATTCGTACTCCGCCGGGCCGACGCGCTTGCCGGCGATCTTGAGGGTGTCGTCGCTGCGGCCGTGGATGTACCAGTGGCCGTCGGCGTCCACCTGCGCCCAGTCGCCATGTACCCACACGCCGGGCAGGCGCGACCAGTAGCTGTCGATGTAGCGGGCGTCGTCCTGCCAGAAGCCGGCGGCCATGCCGGGCCACGGGGCGCGGATCACCAGCTCGCCCACCTCGCCGTTGGCGGCCTGGCCGTCGGCAGTGGTGACGTCCGCCGCGATGCCGGGGATCGGGCCGGCGAAGGCGCAGGGCTTCTGGGGCAGGCCGGGGAAGCAGGCGAGGATGCCGCCGCCGATCTCGGTGCCGCCGGAGTAGTTGATGATCGGGCGGCGGCCCTGGCCGACGGTGTCGTAAAGCCAGCGCCACGGGCCTTCGTTCCAGGGCTCGCCGGTGGAGCCGAAGACGCGCAGGCTGTCGGGGAGCTGCCCCGGCAGCGCGGCGGGGCCGGCGGCCATCAGCAGGCGGACGAGGGTGGGCGACAGGCCCAGGTGGGTGACGCCGTGGCGGCGTACCAGATCCCACAGGCGATCCGGGCCGGGGTAGTCCGGCGTGCCCTCGAAGAGTACCAGCGTGGCGCCGCGCAAGAGCCCGCCGAAGACCAGCCACGGCCCCATCATCCAGCCCATGTCGGTGACCCACATGAGGGTGTCGCGGGGCTTGAGGTCGAAGGCCATCAGTTGATCTTGTGCCGACTTGATGGGAAAGCCGGTGTGGGTGTGCAGCACGCCCTTGGGCTTGCCGGTGGTGCCGGAGGTGTAGATGAGCATCAGCGGCGTGTCGGCCGGGTGGATTGCCGGGCCCTGGGTGGTGGGTACGTGGGCGATGAGTTGCTGGTAATCCACGGTGTGCCAGTGGCTGCCGTCCGGTGGGGTGGCGGCGGGGGATTCGCCCCGGGTGACGACCAGCAGGTTGCGCACCGTCGGGCAGCGGGCGACGGCGGCGCGGGCGTCGTCGAGCATAGGTACAGATTTGCCGCGACGTTGAAATGAATCGGCACAGATGAGCAGGCTGGCGCCCGCGTCCTGCAACCGGCTGGCCACCGAATCCGGTCCGTAGCCCGAGAACAGCGGTACGACGATGGCGCCGAGGCGGGTGGTGGCGAGCATCGCGACGACCGCCTCGGGGCACATGGGCAGATAGAGGGCGACCCGATCGCCGGCCTGGATGCCGAGCCCGGCGAGGCCAGCGGCGAGGCGGCGGGCTTCCCGGTCGAGCTCGGCGTAGGTGTGGGTCCGGGTGCGACCGTCGTCGGCCTCCCAGCGCAGGGCGGGGCGCTCCGGGTCTTCCCGGGCGACACGGCCGACGAGGTTGTCGTAGAGGTCGATGCGCGCGCCGACGAACCAGCGCGGCCACATGGGGCCGTCGGCGAGGTCGAGGATCTCGGTCCACGGCCTGGCCCACTGGATGCCGAGGGCGGTGACGACTTCGTGCCAGAAGCGTCGGGGGTCGGCGGTGGCCGTCTCACGCAATTCGTCGAGGCTCGCGTAGCGGTTGGTGCTGAGGAACTGGGCCAGGGCGGTGTCGGCGAAACGGACGCCGGTGGCGGTAAGTGGGGCGTTCACTGGGGGCTCCGTCTGGAAAAAAGACGGGGTGCGGCGTGGGCCGTACCCCGTTAAAGAAGAGAGAACTCGTCAGGCGGTGCCCGAGGGGGCACCGTCAGCCCGGATCAGGCGCGCTCGGGCACCGGGAGGCCCAGCCAGTCCTTGTAGAAGGCTTCGATGTCGGGCTCGAAGTCGTGGATCACCGGGTACCACGGGGTCGGGGCTTCCACGTCGTGCATGGTTCCGCAGGTGGGGCAGTAGTACTCACGGTAGGCCTGCCACTGGGTGTCGGGCGCCATCAGCTTCGGGTAGACCTCGGTCATCGCCTCCTCGGTGTCGCGCACGTAGATGGCGGCGTTCAGCTTCCAGTTTTCGCGGTAGTCGCCGAATACGTGGCCGCAGTCGCACTGGGTGACCCATTCCTTGGTCTTGGCGGACTGCACGATGTAGAGGTGCGGGCCCAGGGGCAGGACGATGCGATCCGGAAAATTCACCTTGGCCTGCAGGGCGCTGAGGTACTGCTCGAAGCGGCCCTGATCCTTGGGCATGGACAGCATGCGGAGGGTGGTTTCCCAGTCGAGCGTGCCCTCGACGAGGTGGGCGACCTGTTCGTTGGTGTAGGTAGTCATTTGTCTGGCTCCTTGGATGCGGTGATTACTCTTCGACCTGGACGACGGTGGTGACGTCCGGCAGCAGCGACAGGTCCATGCGGTGCTTGGCGCCGTAGGAGGGCACGCCCAGCTCTTCTTCCAGCAGCTGCCAGTCGGCCGGCAGGTTCCAGAACGCCTTGAACTGGTTGGTGAACTTCTCCGAGAGTGCGAAGCTGGTGGCGAACATGTGCTGCACCTGGGTGGCGGCGTGCTTGTTGATGATCCGCTCGCGTTCTTCCTTCATCCATTCGCGGGTCGGCAGGGCGCGGGCGAGGCGCTCCCGGCGGATCTCGGCGCGGCGGGCCTGGGTGGCGGCCGCATCGACGGTGAACACGCCCTTGGCGTCCTGGCTGAACACCGCGCCATACACCTTGCGGGCGTACTCGGGCAGCAGGAACTGCTGGTTGAGGTCGGCCTCGATGGCCTTCGGCTCGCGGTCGAGGGGATCGCCGAAGCCGGGGCCGCCGCGCAGGTAGTTGAGGTAGAGGTCGTGGTTGGCGTAGCAGTCTTCGGTGGTGATGCACTGCTTGTCGCGCTTCACGGTGGCGGTGGCGTCCAGGTGGCGCTCGTAGTCCGGGTTGCTCGGGTCGAGGTCGGCGCCCAGGGGCAGGGAGTCGCCGATGGCGATGCGCTTCTCGAGCCCGGTCTTGTGGGCCTCGAAGCGATAGCCGGTGGCCGACGGGTAGCCGCCCATCAGGCCCCAGTCGCTGTTCATGAAGCCGTTGCCCATGAAGAACATCGTCCAGTCCTGGGCGTTCCAGACCATGCGCAGGGTCTCGAAGCCGCAGCCGCCGCGGTACTTGCCGTAGCCGCCGGAGTTGGCCTTGACGT
>ERZ650300.1001-NODE-1001-length-16634-cov-7.681042_pt1 | contig 16634 bp, 18 predicted proteins | sample MGYA00376236_ERZ650300 | MGnify/ENA primary metagenome ERZ650300 (study PRJEB26733, sample SAMN07839303) | wastewater metagenome | biome: urban; feature: wastewater treatment plant; material: waste water | place: USA: North Carolina | collected 2016-04-28 ...
CCTCCTACCTTAGCTGCTGCATCAATGATTACATCCGGTTTTTCGTTCTTTAAAAAACTCATTACCGCATGTTGGTCTCTTAAATCAAGCTCTTTACTACTTTTACCGATAAGATTTGAGTAGCCTTTTTCCTCCACCTGTCTCCAAATAGCAGATCCTACCATTCCGTTGTGACCCGCAATATATATTTTTGATTGTTTAGAAATCATTGTTATTTTCTTTTTATCTTAAAATTGATTGATATTTTTCAAGCTGATTGTAAATCTTTTTAACGTCCTGTGATTTTTCTTTCTGAAGAATCATCATCGCATCTGTGGTATGAACAAATATACAATCTTGCATTCCTACAAAAGTAGTAAAAATATCTGTCCCAATGATCATATTTCCATGCTCATCAACAGCATGTCCATTTGCTCTTAAATAGTCATACAGAGATTCAAAAGATCCCAAATCATTCCATCTGAAATGAGCCGGTACCACTTTGATTCTCTTTGAACGTTCCATCACTGCATAATCGATGCTGATTGAGGAAATCTGAAGTGAAGATTCGGCATCTAACTGATTATTTTCTGATTTCTTCCAGGTTGCAACGCATTTTTCGAAAACTTCAGGCTGATATTGTTTCAGTTCTTCCAAAAGTACCCCAGCTTTAAAACAAAACATACCCGAATTCCAAAGGAAAGTTCCTCTTTCTAAAAATTCCTGTGCTGTTTCCGTATTGGGCTTCTCTCTAAAAGAAAGAACATCTTTACCTTCATATTCAATATAACCATAACCTGTGTTAGGAAAAGTAGGCAAAATCCCCAAAGTCATTAGCGTTTCTTCTCTTTCGCATAAATCAAAAGAAAGCTGCAAATTGGCTACAAATTGTACTTCGTCCTCAATCCAATGGTCACTTGGAGCAACAACAACAACGGCGTTAGGATTCAGTTTTTTGATTTTTAGCGAAGCGAATAGAATACAAGGAGCCGTATTTCTCATGGCAGGTTCTAGAACAATCTGTTCTTGACTCACCATAGGTAATTGCTCAAGTACAATAGCATTGTATGCTTCATTAGTAAGAATCAGTATGTTTTCTTTTGGAATTAACTGCGACAATCGACTAAATGTCTTTTGAATTAACGTCTCTCCAGTCCCCAACATATCGTGAAATTGTTTTGGAAACTCTGTGGTACTTACTGGCCAAAAACGAGAGCCTACTCCTCCAGCCATCAAGATGGCATAATAATTTTTATTCATGTATTTTATGTCTTTTAGCACGGTTCCCGTGTGCTATTTAGTTGTTTTAATGAGGCAATAATTCGACTTCGGCATTGGGATTAAATAAATACATCCGATTGGAACTAATTTCAACACATTCGTAACGCTTTGTTCTAAGTGCTCCTTTTTTAAAAATTTTCCCGTTATGAATTCTAAAAACACTTCCATAAGGAATCTCAAAGATATAGCTTTTATCGTTTTGTTGGTCAAACTGTTTTAGCGCCAAGGCCAAAGTAGCGTCTGTATCACTACTCGCAGCGGGATTCTTAAAGTGTCGGGCTAATAATGGCAATAGATGATTGGGGAAAATCTCAGGTCTAATGAACGGAACCATCAATCGCTGAAAAGTATATTTCCATTCTGCGCCATGGGGTTTAATGTTGCGTCCAAATTTTTCAAAAGCTACCAAATGAGCAATCTCATGGATTAACGTAATCAAAAATCGGTATTTATTCAGACTAGCATTTACGGTGATTTCATGCTTGCCGCTCATTCCCTTGCGATAATCTCCGTGGCGAGTGACACGCTCATTCACAATTTTTAAATGTACTTGATTCGCAACAATCAGTTCGAAAACTGGCTTTACGGCGTGTTCAGGCAAATATTTTAAAAGGGTATCGCTCATATTAGTTCCCCCTTTTGGGGGCTAGGGGGCTAAGGATTACTTGTAGTGACTTGCAATACTTTTCCGTTATAGTATTTATTTCCGGTAAGCGTAAAGTCGAAAATGTATTGAGCCATTTCAGCAGCCGAAAGTGGGGCTTGATACCCAGGAAAAGCTTCTTCAAGCATTTCAGTTTGAACGGCACCTAGCGCTAATACGTTAAAAGCAATACCTTGCTCTTTATATTCCTCAGCCAATAATTCTGATAAAGTAATTACTGCTCCTTTGCTTGAACTGTAAGCTGCTAAACCTGCAAATTTTAAACTGCCCTGAACGCCTCCCATAGAACTAATCGTTACTACGTGGCTTCCTTTTTGCAAATAAGGCAACACGATTCGCGTAAGATTTGCTACTCCAAAAACATTGACTCTATAAATGGCTTCAAAATCGGCTTGAGTGATGGTGGCAAAAGGCTTGTTCAATAAAGCGCCAGCGTTGTGTATAATGGCATCTACATTTTTCCAGCTGCTATCGAGAAAATCTGTTACTTGATACAAATCCTCTTCGGTAGATAAATCGATAGACAAACAAGTAATATTTTCGTTTTCGATTAGCGCTTGAGGTGTTTTTCTAGAAATGGCTAACACTTGATGACCCGCATTGGCGAATAGCAACGCCATTTCATACCCGATGCCTCTAGACGTTCCAGTAATAATAATTTTTTTCATAGCGCAAAAATAAGCAAATGTCCTATAATCAAATACACGTATTTTCAGATTCTTTGTCTTCACATAATTTTAAAAACAAAAAAACCATTAAAGAATTAAGATTAGGTAAATAGCAACTTACCGTCTTAGTTCTTTAATGGTTTAAAATAGTATAGTCTCTGTTTACGAAACCAAACCTCTCGAAATTACAATGCGTTGAATTTCGGATGTTCCTTCATAAATTTGAGTAATTTTAGAATCACGCATCATACGCTCTACGTGGTATTCTGCCACATATCCGTTTCCACCGTGAATTTGAACTGCTTCGTTCGCTACTTCTAATGCAATTTCAGAAGCATACAATTTAGCCATAGCTCCAGAATGTGCGATATCTTGTCCAGCATCTTTTTCGCAGGCTGCTTTCATAATTAACAATTTGGCAGCTGTAATTTTCACATACATATCAGCCAATTTAAAAGCAATAGCTTGGTGTTTGAAAATCTCTTTTCCAAATGCTTTACGCTCTTGTGAATATTTCAACGCCAACTCATAAGCTCCAGTAGCGATTCCTAATGCTTGAGAAGCAATTCCGATTCTACCACCGTTCAACACGTTCATAGCAAAAGCAAATCCGAAACCGTCAGCACCAATTCTGTTTTCTTTAGGAACTTTTACATCAGTAAATAATAAGGAGTGTGTATCACTACCGCGAATTCCCATTTTCTTTTCTTTTGGTCCTATTTCAAAACCTGCCCAACCTTTTTCAACGATAAAAGCATTGATACCTTTGTGTCCTTTTTCAATATCGGTTTGAGCGATTACTAAATAAGTAGAAGCCGTACCTCCGTTGGTAATCCAGTTTTTGGTTCCATTTAATAAATAATGGTCTCCCATATCTATAGCAGTCGTCTTTTGAGAAGTTGCATCCGAACCAGCTTCAGGCTCTGACAAACAAAAAGCACCGATAACATCTCCTTTTGCAAGAGGAACCAAATACTTCATTTTTTGCTCTTCACTGCAATACTTTTCTAATCCTGCACAAACTAAAGAATTATTTACAGACATAATTACTGCTGCAGAAGCATCTACTTTGGCAATCTCAGTCATAGCCAAAACATAAGAAATGCTATCCAATCCAGCGCCACCATATTTTGGGTCTACCATCATTCCCAAAAATCCTAGTTCGGCCATTTTTTTTACTTGCTCCGTTGGGAACTTAGAATGTTCGTCTCTTTCTATTACTCCAGGTAGCAATTCCGTTTGAGCAAAATCTCTTGCTGCCTGCTGAATCATTAAATGCTCTTCAGTAAGATTAAAATCCATATTGTATTTAGTTTGTTTAGTAAGTATTGAAATTTTGAATCCAAAAGTAGAATTTAAATATCAAAAATTCAAACGATTTCGTGAATTTAGCTTTTGTCTAAAACATTTGACAATTATTTCTGTAAAACACTAAAAAATTACTTCCACTTTTGAATTTTCAACTTTGACTTGAACAAATGAAAGTATCAAAAAAAACAGAAAATCATTCGTTACTAGACGTTTAGAGAAGAGGAAAAAATAAAAATCAAGAAAAAAACAGCTGTAATTGAAAAAAAAGCCATTTTTCCCATTCTTTAAATAACAATCATTTAACACAAAACCCAATAAATCCGTTTTTTTTAAATCATAGAATTGTTGTTACAATAAATTGAACTTAAAATTATTAAAGAATACACAATACTTTTTCCAACATAAAAAAACAGTATTGAAAAACCTTCGCTTTGATATAAATTTGCAAACCATTTTTTAATTCAAAAACAAACATGAAAAACTCGATTACTTTATTAGCAATATTCTTTTTAACACTTTCATTTTCAAAAGGAATTGCGCAAGAAAAATTTTCAGTCAATGGAGTAACGGTTCCTAGAACTATCGATTTTGAAAATCAAAAATTACAATTAAACGGTTTCGGATCTCGAACTAAATTTTGGACAGAGGTATACGTACAAGCATTATACTTAACTGTTTTGTCTGAAGATGCAAAAGATATTTTAGACAGCGATACCAATATGGGAATTCGTTTGCAAATCACCTCTTCGTTAGTGAGTTACAAAAGCTATCAAAATCTTTACATAAAGGAATGGTAAAATCTATTGGTGAAGAAAACATTCCTCAATTTAAAACGCAACTTGATTTACTAGAAAAACTATTAAATCGAGAAGCTACTGTCGAAAATGACGCTTTCAATTTGATTTATTCTTCTACTGAAAAATCAATTTTAGTTTACAAAAACAACCAATTAGAAGGAAAAATTCCTGGTTTTGATTTCAAAAAAGCCTTTTTCGGAATTTGGTTGTCGAACAATCCTGTAGATGCAGAACTAAAAGATGCACTCTTAGGAAAAGTAAAATAAAAGCATCATAAACCCGCCTTTTTTGCCCCCAAAAAAGGATATGCCGTTACTGATATTTTTTTCAGGAACGGCACTTTTTATTTAGGTAGATTAGCTAACAAAATTGACTACCATCTGAATAACTTCCTTACTTTTCAAATCGTGTCCCAATCCTTCGGTTAAGACCAACTGACTGTTTTTCCAATGTTTGTTTAATCGAATAGAATAATGATGATGGGTTGCTACATCTCCTCTATCGTGAATGATTAAAGCTGGAATGGTAAGATGCTCCGCAAATTTTGCAGTAGAAAAATAGCTAGGCAATTGTCCCAATTGCAACTCAAACTCCTTGATTATTATCTCCAAAGCTTTTGAACTCAAACCTAGCGTTTTTTTATAAAAGTCAAAAAAATCAGAGGCCTCACCAGGAGCGCCCATTATGATTGCTTTTTCTATATTGTGAGACTTGTAATGGTTTAAATAATAGGTTGTAGCAAATCCCCCAATGGAGTGACTCACAATGGCAGTAACATCTGGATTCCTTTGCAAAAACAAATCGATGACTTTAGCGTACAAAACAACGTGTATCATTTTACCAGAAGACAATCCGTGGGCAGGAGCATCTAGCGCATATACGGTGAAGTCATTTTGCAACAACTGCTCTACATACTTTTTCCATCTAAACGAATGGCTTGCCCAACCGTGTACAAATAGTATTTTTTTGGAACCATTCCCCCATTTATAGGTTTGAATTTTATAGTTTTCATACTCAATGACCTCAGAAATACCTTTTTCCAAAAATTGCATTTGGTGTGGCTTCACTTTATGAGCAAAGGGGTTACAAAAAAGCGCAAAACCTTTTCGCTGTAGCATTTTTGGGTGGACATAGGCTAAAATATTAAAGTAAAATCCTATATTTTTTTGAATCACTTTCTTTACTTTCATCATATTTTTGATTATTTGATACCAATCGGTATCGTTTAGGGTAAATTTTTTTTATAATAATACATCAGCAACTATCCAATTTTTAAGATGCTTCACTACCGCCTCAATGTCGCTATTTGAATCTTGTAACTTGCTCATCATTATCGCGCCTTCTAGCGAAGAAATCATAACAATGGCTACCAATTTTTCATTCACAATAGCATTCACTTCTTTATGTGTTTTACCGTTGATAACAATCGTTTCTATCGAATTTCTAAATACAGTTAAAGCTTGTAATGCTTTGTCTTTTAACACCATTGAGGTATCATCAACTTCTGTTGAAACATTCAGTAAAGGACAACCTCCGCTAAAAAAAGGATTATTGATATAGTCTTGAAAAAGCTCCAAAACACAAAACAACTTATCTCTTGTGTTGTTTTCTGCTTTGATTTTTTTTTGCAATGTATTGAAAATCGAATGCATCATATTTTGAAACGCTTCAATTTCCAATTGCTCTTTATTTTCAAAATGGCGATAAATAGCACCTTTCGTCAATCCAGTGGCATTGGTAATGTCACTCAATGAAGTTGCCCGATACCCTTTTGTATTAAAAAGAGTAATTGCTTCTTGTAGCACCTTGCTTTTTGTAATTTCTGACGACTTCATACGCAAAGATACCGATTGGTATCAAATAATTCGAAAAATGCCAAAATTTTTTTTTCGTATGTCGAAAAAAGTAAATTTGCTTAACAAAATAACACCCATTTTTAATGAAAGATTTATTAAAGAAATTCGAAAATAAACAGCCTGAAATCATCTTCAATTGGAAAGATTCTGAAACCGAGGCCGAAGGATGGACAGTAATCAATTCGTTGCGTGGTGGGGCTGCCGGTGGCGGAACAAGAATGCGCAAAGGATTAGATATGAACGAGGTTTTGTCTTTAGCCAAAACAATGGAAGTAAAATTCTCTGTTTCAGGACCAGCAATTGGTGGTGCCAAATCAGGTATCAACTTTGACCCTAACGACCCAAGAAAAAAAGGCGTGTTACAACGTTGGTACAAAGCGGTTTCTCCTTTATTAAAAAGTTATTATGGAACCGGTGGTGATTTGAATGTAGACGAAATCCACGAAGTAATCCCAATGACCGAAGAATGTGGGGTTTGGCATCCGCAAGAAGGTGTTTTCAACGGACATTTCAAACCTACAGAAGCTGACAAAATCAATCGCATCGGGCAATTGCGCCAAGGTGTAATCAAAGTAATCGAAAACCCAAAATTCTCTCCCGATGTAACCAAGAAATACACCGTTGCCGATATGATTACCGGTTATGGAGTGGCTCAAGCTGTTGGACATTATTACAGCATTTACGGTGGCGACATCAAAGGCAAAAAAGCCATTGTTCAAGGTTTTGGAAACGTAGGTTCGGCTGCCGCTTTTTATCTAGCTGAAATGGGCGCTAAAATCGTCGGAATCATTGATAGAGACGGAGGATTAATCAACGAAAATGGTTTCTCTTTCGAAGAAATCAGAACTTTATTCCTAAACAAAGACGGCAACAAACTGGTTTCCGAAAACATGATTCCTTTTGAAGCAATCAATGAAAAAATATGGACTATTGGGGCAGAAATTTTCACTCCTTGTGCTGCCTCTCGTTTGGTAACCCAATCTCAAATTGACAGTTTGATTGCGAACGGATTGGAAGTTATTTCTTGTGGCGCGAACGTTCCTTTTGCCGATAAAGAAATCTTTTTTGGCCCAATTATGGAAGATGTAGACCACAAAGTAAGCTTGATTCCTGACTTTATTTCCAACTGTGGAATGGCTAGAGTTTTCGCCTATTTTATGGAGAAAAAAGTACAAATGACCGACGAAGCCATCTTTCAAGACACGTCCGAAACCATCAAAAATGCTATCGTAAAAGCACACGCTTTAAGCACTGCAAAAACCAACATCAGCGCGACGGCTTTCGAAATCGCTTTGAAACAATTGGTGTAAAATCAACATACAAATTTCCCAAAGGTGCGGTTCCTCAATCGCACCTTTTTTTATTCTCTCATTTTTAGGAGCAGTAACAAAAGGCTTTCTGGGCAGCATCGTCCCGCTCCGTTATATCTTTGCCTTTTTAAAGAAAAAAGGCAAAGGATGCCACTGCCATCGGGGCTAGAGAGCAACAACCTCAATTTTTGCTATCATTTTCAATATAACGCTTCTCTTTTCTTGACAATTTTTAGTACTTTTCAGCGTTTTTAACCCATACTTAAAATTCAAAACTATAATGCAATCCCCAGTTACCTCAGATAAGAAAAAAGCCATCGCCTTTTCCGTAGCAATATACGGAATACTGCTGTTGATTTTATTTTTTATCCGTTTTTGGCCTCCCTACAACCCCGATTCTTTTACAGCACTTGCTGGCGGTGGCGGTGGTGGGCTTACGGTCAACTTTGGCGATAGCGAAATGGGACAGGGTACCGATTACCAAAGCGAGGTTTTGGACGTAAAAAACCAAACCAAAGTTACCCCCACACCAACAACTCCAGACGAGGCCATCTTATCACAAGAAACGGCAACGGAAGAAAGTGTAGTTATTCCAAAAAAAGAGAAAGTAAAAAACAGCGCACCTACACCAAAAGAAACGCCAAAACCCGCGATTGAAAAACCAAAAGTTTCCAACGCTACCAACGATGCCTTATCGAGCATCCTAAAAGGTTCCAACAAAGGAGGCGATGGCGACGATAAAGTAGCGGGCAATAAAGGAAAAGCCAACGGAAGTTTGAGCGCCAAAGATTATTATGGCTCTGGAGGTTCTGGCGGCGGCACAGGCGGTGGCAACGGAACCGGAAATGGCATTGGCACCGGAAGTGGTTATGGTGCAGGAAGCGGCGGCGGCTCTGGTGGAGGCGCAGGCTATTCTCTAGGCAACCGCAGGGCCATTTCAAAACCAGTCCCAAAATACACTTGCAACGAAGTAGGCAAAGTAGTCGTAGAAGTAGCCGTAGACCGTAATGGCAACACCATAAGCGCCATTGCCGGAAGTAAAGGAACCACCAACACGGCCAAATGTCTTTTGGACCAAGCCAAAATTGCAGCGATGAACACCAAATGGGACGCTAGCAGCAACGCACCAGAGAAACAAGTCGGCAAGATTGTTTATAATTTCAATTTGAATTAAGCCGTTGGACATAGCTCGTTCCTGCAAGGTCTTTTTCCAGACCTTGTAGGCATTCCTTCATCAATAGTAAACCTACAAGGTTAAAAGAAACCTTGCAGGAAATCCAATAAAGAATAAAAGGAAAGTATAACCAAGGACAGTTTACTTTAGATGTCTTTATAAAAAAAAATCAACTAATCGAGAATTAATTTGAAGTAAGTTATCGAGCAGTACTCGTTCCTGCAAGGTCTTTTTCCAGACCTTGTAGGTATTCCTATCAATAGTATACCTACAAGGTTAAAAAAACCTTGCAGGAAATCCAAACAACAGAAAAGTATAACCGAAGGCGGTTCTTTTTATTTTCTATTATAAAAAATGTGTCTGACTAATCGACAAGTTATCTGTCATTCTATAAAAAGTAAAACGTAAAAAAATTACTATCTTTGAAAACCAATTTTGAAAAAATGACAGAAGAAAATAGAATTGAAATACTAAATAATGCTAAAGATTTTTTCAGAAGTGAAATTGTAACTAGCCATATTGAAGGAGCTTGCAAGCGAGCAAGTAAATTGTCAGAATACAATGTGAATCCTTTTTTATTCAAATATTTAGCAAATTTCCTAACTGGAAATGATAATGCTGAAAGTATTGCAAGAGCTTTAGTTTTACCAAGAATTCTAGGCTCATCAATTAACACGTCATTTGGAATGAAAATCCAAAAATTAATAGGCCAATTGTTTCAAGGGCTAGGTTCAACGACAACAGGAATTGATATTGAATTCATTGATGCTGTAGATGGACGTAGAAAATATTGTCAACTTAAAGCAGGCCCAAATACAATCAATCACGATGATGTAGTAACCGTTATTAATCACTTTAATGGTGTTAGAAATTTAGCAAGAACAAATAACTTAAATATTGGAATAAATGATATGATAGTTGGAGTTATTTACGGTGAAGAAGCTGAATTAAGTTCACATTATAAAAAAATATCTAACTCATTTCCTGTCATAATAGGGAAAGAATTTTGGTATAGACTTACAGGAAAAGAAGATTTTTACTTTGACTTGATTGATGCAATTGGAGACGTTGCATTAGAAGTTGATGGAAGTCATATTGTAGAAGAAACCATTTCAAATCTAGCGCTAGAAATTCAAGCAAAATATTTTGAGTAAAATAGAAATGTAAATTTCTATTTTACTCTATAATAGTTATTTAAAAACTTGATAATCGAATAACCAACTTCTCGACCTAAATTTACAGGAACAGCATTTCCGATTTGTTTATATTGTTGAGCCAGTGGTCCTGAAAATTGCCAATCATCTGGGAAAGTTTGTATTCTAGCATATTCACGCACTGTAAACGGACGAGTTTCGTCTGGGTGACATCTTTCAGTTTGTTTTTGGGCTGGACTACAAGTTAAAGTTAAGCAAGGCTCATCCCAGCCTATTCTTCTAGCCATACCAGTTTTCCCCCCACCTAAATAAAAACTTGCCCCCATAAATTCCTTCTGGATATCTATTGGCAAATCTCTCCAATATCCTTTAGGTGGAACTAAATCTAAAACACTTTTTTTACTTTCAGGATATTTTGCTCCATTGGACTTTTGCACATTAGACGCAAACAATTCTCCTTTTTTAAGTGCATCAGAAAGAGTATAGATTTTTTTATAAGGTTTTGGATATTCATATTTTAAATCAATATCTTTCCTAATTCCAACTAAAATAAGACGTTCTCTTTTTTGTGGAACTTTATAATTTATAGCCTTTAATACTTGTGCTGGAACAACATTGTATCCAATTTCATCCAAAATTGAAATCATACCTTGTAAAGTTTTTCCATTATCGTGGCTCAATAACCCTTTAACATTTTCTCCGATACAAATTGGCGGATTTACTTCTTTTACAACACGTGCAAATTCATAAAACAAAGTTCCTCTGGCATCTTCAAATCCTAATCTTTTACCAGCATAACTAAATGCTTGACAAGGAAATCCTCCTGTAACAACATCCACTTGATTGTAGTATTGAGAAAAAATAAAATCTTTTATATCTCCTTCCAAAACATTCCAATTTGGTCGATTGTTTCTTAAAGTTGCACAAGCGTGTTTGTCAATTTCATTCAAAGCAACACATTTCAATCCTGCTTTTTCCATTCCAACTGCTAAACCACCAGCACCAGCAAATAGTTCTAAAACCTTGTATTCGTTTTCTGGCTCGACAAAATTAGAAACTGTTTCTCGGACATCCGTCTGAAGAAAATCTGCAAATAAAGTTTCAACATCGCTTTTTCTATAAACTCTATAATTACTCATAGGCTCACGAACTGCAGAAAGTTTTCCTTCTTCATCCCAACGACGAAGCGTTTTTGTACTCTTATTAAGCAACTTTGCTGTTTCTGAAATAGTTAAATATTCACTCATAACCAAATTATACAACATTAGACATTGGTTACAAATATAACAGAAAACAATTCAAACTTCCAAGACAAAAATGATATTTAATTTAGCACTAAAATCGCTTTAGTTAAATGCGTGAGGGATAGCAGCTGGCTACCGAAGTAGCGCGGATAGCCCGACCGCAGAAAAGTAAAGGGGCGAATAACACCTATGCTATTCGCCCCTTTGCTTTTATGGGGTCACGCCCAAATTCTACTTATTTTGGACTGGTGGCTATGACAAACTTTAGGTTATTTTTTACGCCGATTTGAAGAACGTCAACCAAGTCTTGAACTTGTAGGTTGAATGGAATGCGGACAATGACCGTTTGGTCTTTTTCGCCACTCATTTTTCCCATCAAAGTGGTTTCTAGGTCTTCGAAAGCAACGGGTTGTTTATCGAGGTAGAACTTTTTGTCTTCGGTAACCGAAAGGCTAATGTATTGCTTATTCGTTTTTTCGTTGGACTTGGCTTTGGGCAAAGTCATTTTAATCACATTGGGATTGGCCAGTGTGGAAATAATCAAGAAAAACAACAATAAGAAAAACATAATATCGCTGAGCGAAGAGGTCGCTACTTCGGCGTGAAATCTTCTTTTTCTTTTTATCGCCATAACTATGCTCTTTGAATAATATTAACGAATTCTAAAATCTGTTTTTGCACTTTTAGCGCAAAATTATCAATCTTCCCGTTCAGCAAATGGTAGGCACTGTAGGCGATGATTCCAACAATTAATCCAGCACCACTACTAATCATTTTCTCGTACAATCCACCAGAAATGTTTCCGATACTGATGTTTTCTGTAACCGAAATGCTGTAAAAAATCTTGATTACCCCTGAAATGGTTCCGATAAATCCTAGTGTGGGAGCAATACCTGCAATTAATCCTAAATGGCCTAAATGCTTTTCCATTTGACCAATTTCGATATCGGCAGCACGATCCATATTCGATTCAATCTCTGCGATGGGACGACCAATTACCAAAATTCCTTCTTTTATAATTGTGCTTGAAGCATTAGTAGAACGTTCTACGATGGCTCTAGCCAATTCTATATTTCCGGATTGCAATTGCTCTCCCACATCGCGTAACAAACGATCGTCTATTTTGGAGGCTTTATCAATATACATATATCTTTCGGCAATAACATAAAAGGTATAAAACAATAAAATGGCAATTGGAATTAGGAAAACCCCACCTTTCAAAATAAATTCCAATACCGAGATTTCAGTATTTGGAGCAACATTTTCAATAACAGCAGTAGAAGTCGCAGCAGTAAGTGAGTCGGCTTGTAGAGAGAGTAAAGTAAACATATTTTATTCTTGATTTTTACGAATTAATTCTAAAAAATATTTCAATTTTGCACTAAAGATACTTTTCGTTCTAGTATTAAACTAAAAAAAATGAAAATTATTTTAAACCCCTCTTTTTTGCTCAAAAAATGAATTATCAAGAAACCCTTCACTGGCTATACAATCAGTTGCCAATGTATCAATTACAAGGAGCATCGGCTTATAAAAAAGATTTGACCAACGTACATTTGTTAGCCGACTACTTGGGGCATCCCGAGCAAAAATTACGATGCATACACGTGGCGGGCACCAATGGCAAAGGCTCTACCTCTCACCTCCTAGCCTCTGTTCTCAAAGAAGCAGGTCTAAAAGTAGGCTTGTACACCTCGCCTCACCTCACCGATTTTAGAGAACGCATCAAAATTATCTCGAATGCCAATCCAGAACAAGCTTGGGAAGAAATTCCAGAGGACTTTGTTTGTGATTTTGTGAACCAACACCGTTCGTTTTTTGAAGCACAGGATATGAGTTTCTTCGAAATGACCGTAGGTTTGGCTTTTGATTATTTTGTAAAAGAACAAGTTGACATCGCTATCATAGAAGTTGGAATGGGTGGCCGATTGGATGCTACCAATATTATTACGCCATTAGTTTCGATTATTACCAATATAGGATTGGATCACACTCAATTTCTTGGTACTACTTTAGCCGCTATTGCTGGCGAAAAAGCTGGCATCATAAAACCAAGCATTCCGGTAGTGATTGGGGAATACACTCCAGAAACTTTACCTGTTTTTATTAGCAAAGCCAAAAGTTGTTTTGCTGAAATTCATTTGGCCTCGGATTTGATTTCGAGTACTTATCCCTCGGATTTATTAGGCGATTACCAAGTGCACAACAAGAAAACGGTAATGCAGACCATAGCCATTTTGAACGAAAACAAATCCATATTAGTTACGCCAAAACAACTCCAAACGGGAATGGCCAACGTAATAAAAAACACAGGACTACAAGGTCGTTGGCAACAGTTGAAAGAGCAACCCAAAGTAATTGCTGACACCGCCCACAACAAAAATGGTTTGGAAATCGTAATGCGTCAAATTCAAAAAGAAAAATTTGACCAATTACATCTCGTTTTGGGGGTAGTCAATGACAAAGATTTGAAAGAGGTATTGCCTTTATTTCCAAAAAAAGCGATTTATTATTTCTGTAAACCAAATATTCCACGTGGCTTAGAAGCAACCACACTTCAAACCGAAGCGCAGGTTTTTGGGCTGAACGGAGAAGTATACTCTTCTGTTTCAGAAGCCTACGCAGAAGCACTAAAAAATGCAGCTCCAACAGACTTTATTTATGTAGGTGGAAGTACTTTTGTGGTTGCAGAAATTTTGTAATTTTTTTTCATTTTTGCTTGCAAATCTCGAAAAGGGTTGTATATTTGCACTCGCAATCACGAAATGATAGCAACCTAGTAAAATAGGGCGATTAGCTCAGCTGGTTCAGAGCACCTCGTTTACACCGAGGGGGTCGGGGGTTCGAACCCCTCATCGCCCACCAAAATTAAATCCTACAGAAATGTAGGATTTTTTGTTTTATCATATTTATATCAAATCATAAAAAAAAAAATCCCGCTACTGCGGGATTTTATCATTTATAACTTTCTACGTTCTTTTTCTTTCTTAATCAGCGTTAGTTCTCGACTAGTTTGACCAGCTACCGAAGTATTTTCCTCTGCACGTCTTATCAAATAAGGCATAACATCTCTTACTGGTCCAAAGGGTAAATATTTTGCAACATTGTATCCTTCTGCAGCTAAATTGAAACTGATGTTATCACTCATCCCTAATAATTGTCCGAAGAAAATACGTTTATCATTTTTAGCAATTCCTTTTTCTTGCATCAATTGCATCAACTTGTATGAACTTTCTTCGTTGTGAGTTCCTGCAAAAACAGCCATAATATCCAAATGATCTACCATGTAAGAAACTGCCGCATCGTAATTAATATCAGTAGCTTCTTTAGATTCACAAATTGGAGATTTTTGTCCACGTTCTGCTGCTCTTTCATTTTCTTTTTCCATGTAAGCACCGCGTACTAATTTCATTCCGATGTAGAAACCTTCCGCTTTTGCTTGTTCGTGAAGATTTTTTAAATAATCTAATCGATCCCAACGATACATTTGCAATGTATTAAAAACAATCGCTTTTTGTTTGTTGTATTTACGCATCATGTCAGTTACAATAGCATCTGCGGCATCTTGCATCCAACTTTCTTCTGCATCAATCAATAACAAAACATCTTTTTCAAATGCTGTTTTACAAGCAATATCAAAACGTTCGATTACTCTGTTCCATTCTTTTTGCTCGTTTTCTGTCAAATGAGCTTTATCTCCTACTTTTTCGTATAATGCTAAACGTCCGAATCCGGTTGGTTTGAATACTGCAAACGGAATAGCTTCTCTTTCTCTAGCAAATTCAATTGTTTTTAAAGTCATGTTCAAAGCAGCATCAAATTGCGCCTCTTCTTCTTTTCCTTCAACTGAATAATCTAAAACCGAAGAAACTCCTTTCGTATACATTTTATCAACTACACGAAGGCAATCGGTTTCATTTACACCACCACAAAAGTGATCAAAAACGGTTGAACGAATCAATCCTTCTACTGGCAAATGGGCTTTTAAAGCAAAATTAGTAACTGCTGTTCCAATTTTAACTAGAGGTTGACTATCGATTAATTTGAATAAAAAATAAGCTCTTTCTAACTCGGTGTCACTTTTTAAGGCAAAAGCAACTTCTGTATTATTAAATAGTGTGTTCATTGTGTTTTGTAATAAAGTGATACAAATATACGCCACAGTTATCGAATAATAAATAAAAAATGACGTATTTTGCAGTCAAATTTTACACATTTTCATGCAAACCATACAAGCAACTAATTATTCCGTATTTTTTAATGAAACAGGCTATGAAAAATTAGCCTCATATCTTGTTCCAACGCATTATTCCAAAATTTTTATTTTGGTTGACGAAAATACCTCGCAGTATTGTTTACCTCATTTATTAAATAATTTGGCAACCGAAATTGAAATCGAAATCATCGAATTAGAAGTTGGCGAAATTTATAAAAATATTGCTACTTGTACTGAAGTATGGAGTGCTTTATCAGAACTAGGTGGCGACAGAAAAAGTATTATTTTAAACCTTGGTGGAGGCATAATCTCCGATTTAGGAGGGTTTGTAGCATGTACCTTCAAACGAGGTATTGATTTTATAAATATCCCTACTACTCTGCTTTCAATGGTAGATGCTTCTATTGGTGGAAAAAATGGTGTGGATTTAGGAAGTTTAAAAAATCAAATTGGAATTATTCGTGAACCAAAAGCGGTGTTAATCGACACCCAATTTTTAAATACTTTACCTCAAAACGAAATGCGCTCAGGTTTAGCGGAAATGCTGAAGCATGGTTTGATTTTCGATAAAACATATTGGAATAGATTCAAAAACCTAAAAGATTTAAATACAGAGGATTTAAACGTATTAATTCATCAATCTATTCAAATAAAAAATACAATAGTTTGCGAAGATTTAACAGAAAATGGCATTCGAAAATCGTTAAATTTTGGACATACTCTTGGACATGCTATCGAAAGTTATTTTCTAGAAAATGAAAACAAAGAGACTCAATTTCTTCAAACAATATCTGATCAAAAGGGACTACCGATTTGGGGAAATTTAAAAACATTCAAGAACAAATCTTTAACAAACAAAAATTCTGAAATTGGTATTCTTGACCAATACAAACTTCTCATTATGCCGCCTAAGTTAATAATTTTTGAATAGTCTATGATATTTTTCCGAAGAGGAGATAAAGTTAATACAAATATTGAGG
>ERZ650300.1003-NODE-1003-length-16626-cov-20.297447_pt1 | contig 16626 bp, 15 predicted proteins | sample MGYA00376236_ERZ650300 | MGnify/ENA primary metagenome ERZ650300 (study PRJEB26733, sample SAMN07839303) | wastewater metagenome | biome: urban; feature: wastewater treatment plant; material: waste water | place: USA: North Carolina | collected 2016-04-28 ...
TTTAGCAGAAAGTATTAAAAATCAACTTTTAAGTAATTCCATAAAAACTAATAATCAAACCAATAAAAAAATTGCAGTATGACAGATGTTTTAAAAGCTATTAACAATATATCAAAACTAGAAAATTGGAACATCGAAGAAGTTGTTTTATCTAGTAATAGAGCTTTAAGCATGGGAGAAGGTCTCGAAAGTTTTGTAAAAAATGCTTTTGCAGACACTTTCAAAACAGAAAATCAAAATGAAAAAAATATACTTTTTTCTAAAATATTTTCATATGAAGGTTCAAAAAGAACTCCTCCAGATTTAATGTTAAAAAACGGTGATGCTTTTGAAGTAAAAAAAATGGAAGCTTTAAATTCCGAAATTCAGCTTAATAGTTCACATCCAAAAGCCAAACTTTTTAAAACTAGTTCATTATTAAATTTCCATTGCAAAAATTGTGAATTATGGGAAGAGAAAAATTTTTATTATATAATTGGTCATATTCCAAAAGGAAAGAATGTACTTTCTTCTATTTGGTTTATTGATGGTTCACTTTATGCTGCTGATGAAGAAGTTTATACAAATATCAAAAATTCAATAAGTGATGTACTAGAAAATTCAAATGAATTTGATTTTTCTGAAACAAATGAAATAGGTAGAATAAATTATGTAGATCCTCTTAAAATAACTAATTTACGAATAAGAGGAATGTGGCTTTTGCAACCTCCATATAAAGTTTTTGATTATTTAGAACTTTATGATTATAATGCAAATTTTCAGTCTATTGCTTTAATTGCAAACGAAAACTACTTTAATTATTCAGAAGAAAATAGAAAATTAATTGAAAATAATTCTAATATTTCAATTACAGAAGTATATGTTAAAAATCCAAACAATCCAATTCAATTAATTGAGTCAAAATTAATTATTTTCAAACTTTAAATGAAACAAAACTTAAAATATATTATTCCTGCCATCCTCCTTTTACTAGGCATTTTCGGCGTATTTTCTCATCGTTTTGACTTAACTGCAGAAAAAAGATATACCCTTTCTGATGCTACAATTGCTACCCTAAAATCTGTGAAAGAACCACTAACCATAGATGTTTATCTGGAAGGTGATTTCCCAGCTAATTTTAAGCAATTGCAAAACGAAACCAAATTCTTGCTAGAAGAATTCCGAAAAGTAAATCCCAAAATAGATTATAAATTTATAGACCCAATTGCTACCAAAATGTCTCAAGATACCTTAATGGCAATGGGAATGCAACCCTCTATGTTGCCTTATACCAAAGACGGAAAAGAAACCAAAGTTATCCTTTTTCCGTACGCTACACTTAAGTTCAAAAAATATGGTACTTCTATTCCGTTGGTGATTTCTCAGGCAAACATAGACCTTACCGAACAACTGAATAAATCTGCAGAAAATTTAGAATACAATTTCGCTTCTAACATCAAATCCATCATTGCCGAAGAAAGAAAAAATGTAGGCGTTTTGGTGAATCAAGATGAATTGAGACCCGATGAATTCAGAGGTTTTATGGATATGACTTTAGAGAATTACAATGCAGGACCATTTATCCCAGAAAATAAAAAATCATTAACCATTAATGACCTTCCACGTTTGAAACAAATGCAAGCATTGGTGATTGCAAAACCTAGAAAGCCTTTTTCTGATGAAGAAAAAGTAGTGCTAGACCAATACATTATGAACGGCGGAAAAACACTTTGGATGATTGATGCCGTAAATGCAGAAATGGATACATTAATGACCAAAAGAAAATTAATGGCGTATCCTATAGACATTAATATGACTGATTTTTTCTTTAATTATGGGGTGAGAATTAATGCGCCTTTGGTTAAAGATTTTCAAAAATCTGCTTTGATAAGAGTAGAAGCTGGCGAAGTTTCGGGGAATCCTATTTACAAGAGTTTGATATGGCCCTACTATCCTATCGGAATTAACGAAAATAAAAATCCAATTTCTAGAAATATCAATCCTGTAAAATTTGAATTTCCTACCTCTATAGATACTTTAGGAAGAAAAAATATTAAAACCAATGTCCTTTTCGAGTCAAGTTCTAGAACTACACTAAAATCGGTTCCTAATTACGTAGAACTCTCTGAAATGGCAAATCTAGACAGTCTTACTACAATGGAAAAACCAAGTACTCCTAAGATTTTTGCGGTAAGTTTAGAAGGAAAATTTGGGTCTGCTTATGCTACAAGAAGTGAGAGAAATTCAGTTCCTGATTTCCGAGCTGCTTCTGCTGATAACAAAATGATTGTGATAGCAGATGGAGATATTGGTAGAAATCAAACCATGAAAGGGCAACCACTACCTTTGGGTGCAGATATTCTGACTCAGCAACAATATGGCAATGCACAATTTCTAAGAAATTGCCTAGATTGGCTATTAGATGATAGCAATCTGATTGATTTAAGAAACAGAAACATAGAATCTAGATTGCTTGACAGACGAAGAATAGGCGAAGAAAAAACCAACTGGCAATGGTTTAATTTATTGACTCCTCTTGCTATTTTAGGAATTTTGGGCGGAGTTTTCTATTGGTTGAGAAGGAAGAAATTTGGGTAATATTCTTGTAAAATCGATGATTTATAAAGCCGTTAAATCGTTTTTATTTTACGATTTTACAGATTTACAACTTTACGATTTAAACATCTTTTATAAACTCCTCATATTCCCAATACACTAGTTCGAAGGCAGACATTTTTTCTACAAAAAACTCGAAAATCTCTTGCCAAGTATTTTTATTGTAAATAGAAACGCCGTGCTTCTCTACCCAAAATCTAGAAATGACTTTTCCGTTTTCTAGAGTGTAGAATTCGTCTTTGTAAAGTTCACATTTTAGTTCTTCTTCTAAAATACTTTCTAAAGACCAAAGCTTTTCATAGTAAGCATTTCGGAAGATTTCGTCTTTAATTTCGATATCTAGAGACACTTCAGCTTTTTTGTTGTCGCAATAGAATTTGAAGGCAAAATCTTTGATTTTGGTATCATATAAAATCCATTTTCTAGGGAAAGACTTCCCAAAACTTGTCCAAAATTCTTTTTTTATTTTTGCCGCTTCTTCTTTGCTGAACATAATTGATGAATAATTATTGATAAAAGATAGATTGCGAAAATAGGGAAAATTTGTATATTTGAATCAATCAAAAAATTAAAACCAATGAAAAACTTCCTTTTTATCACTTTATTTTTAGGTTCTTTTCTTAATGCTCAAAGCTATTACAAAAAAATTTCGGAGAAAAACATCAATACAGAAAGACAAACCATTTCAAAGAATTTTATTCTTGATTTTCTAAAAAAATGTGAAGACAAAAACTACTCAAAATTTGAAAATTATAATATTGCTAAAAAATTTGAAATGTTTCTTGATGAAAAACTAGAAAGTATTTGCAAAAAAAATGATGAAGAACTGGGGAAAATAGAGTTATTGGATTTTGATTCTGCACATCTCAACAAATATTCTATCAACAAAGATCCTTATGAATTATTTGTTTTCAATGCAAAAACTGAGAAAAATCCCGATTTAAAATACCTAAGTGTTTGGATTTATCAAGATAGAAATTACCTCAGCGGATTGGTAATTACCAAAGAAAAACCATTAAATCCTAAAAAATAAACTAAACTTTTACTTTGCAGGAATACTATCAAGCGGAGTTCCTTGTTTATAGATTTTGGTATAAATATGTTTGCCGTTTTCGTCATAAATTTTCCAAGCCCCATCATAAAACCAGTGCATTTGTGTGTCATTTTCATTGGTTTTGGTTTGTCCTTTTTCTCTTAAAACTCCGTTTTTATGATAGATTTTCACTTTAGAAATATTCTTTTTGAATCTTTCTTTTTGATAGACTTTGTCTTGATATTTGGTTACCCAAAGTCCAACTTTTTGTCCGTTTTTATATTTCCCTTTCCCTATTAACTCTCCAATATCAGAAGCGTACTTTTCTTCCCAAATGCCGTTTCTCTGTCTCACGCCATTATTATCTTTGGCGTATTGATTTATTTTTCCCGTTTTTGCGGTACAAGAAATTAGAAACAATAATATAAAAATAGAATATTGAATTTTCATAGGTTAAATTTTCATTAAAAATAAAAAAAAATCTACATAAGTTGGTATAAATAGGACCAAATATTCATCTTAAGAATCCTTATCTTTGTAGTAGAAAATAATGCAAGAAGATGGCAAAAAAATTGGTGATTTTTGATTTAGATGGTACTTTGCTCAACACGATTACAGACTTGGCGATGGCAACCAATCAGGCATTAGAGCAACTGGGTTTTCCCACACATTCTGAAGAAGCTTATAAAATTTTTGTAGGAAACGGAATAGATATTTTGTTTGAGCGTGCGCTTCCCGAAACAGAACGTAATGCCGAAAATATCTTAAAAATGAGAGCATTATTTTTGCCTTATTACCAAATTCACAACAGTGATTTTACGGCTCCTTATTTTGGAATTTTAAATACTTTACAAACTCTAAAACAAAACGGAATAAAACTGGCTGTTGCAACCAATAAATACCACGAGGCAGCCATAGAAGTAATGGACAATTATTTCCCTGAAATTGAATTTGATGTTGTTTTTGGGCATAGAGAAGGCTATTTACCAAAACCAGATCCAGCTATTGTTTTTGATATTTTAGAATTTTGTAAAATTGACAACAAAAGCGATGCAATCTATGTAGGAGACACTTCTGTAGATATGCAGACTGCAAAAAATGCAGGTTTAGAAGCGGTAGGTGTAACTTGGGGATTTCGTTCGGAAGAAGAACTAAAAGCCTATCATCCGAAATATATAATTCATAAAGCTGAAGAATTATTGGATATTGTTTTGGTTTAAAAAATGAAATTCATTAAACCAAATTACACTCTAAATCTTTTTAAACATTTCTAATTAATAGGATTAGCATCGTATTCTTTATTAAATCGCCCTCTTGGGACTAAAAATACAGTAATAAAAAAAGCGAACTTTTCGTCCGCTTTCATTGATTTTCACATTTTGCATCAGAATAAATTCTAATGCTTACATATCGTTCGTTGCTCCGCAACTTTCTTAAAGAATCTAAATTTTTAAGAAATAACACCTAACTCTTTTCCTACTTTTTCGAAAGCAGCAATGGCTTTGTCAAGGTGCTCTCTAGAATGACCAGCGGAAAGTTGAACTCTAATTCTCGCTTTACCTTTCGGAACTACTGGATAGAAGAAACCGATGACGTAAACACCGTTTTCCATCATTTTTTCTGCAAAATTTTGTGCCAATTTCGCATCGTATAACATCACAGGAACAATAGCAGCATCACCGTCAGGAATATCAAAACCTTTAGCTTTCATCTCCGTACGGAAATAGTCTGCATTTTCCATTACTTTGTCTCTTAATTCTGTATTTTCAGAAAGCATATCTAGAACCTTCAAAGCTGCACCTACAATACCTGGAGCCAGAGAATTAGAGAATAAATATGGTCTAGAACGCTGTCTCAATAAATCAATAATCTCTTTTTTACCCGAAGTAAAACCACCGAGAGCGCCACCAAGAGCTTTCCCTAAAGTAGAAGTAATGATGTCAACTCTTCCCATTACTTCATTAGCTTCGTGCGTTCCACGACCTGTCTTTCCGATAAAACCTGTTGCGTGAGAATCGTCAACCATTACCAAGGCATCATATTTTTCAGCCAAATCACAAACGCCTTTTAGGTCTGCAACAATTCCGTCCATTGAGAAAACTCCGTCAGTAACGATGATTTTGAAACGATGATTTTGTTTAGAAGCTTCAATTAATTGAGCTTCCAAATCTTGCATATTGTTGTTTTTATATCGATATCTTGCTGCTTTACAAAGACGAACACCATCTATAATAGAAGCGTGATTGAGTTCATCAGAAATAATACAATCTTCTTCGGTAAAAAGTGGTTCGAAAACGCCACCATTGGCATCAAAAGCCGCTGCGTATAAAATGGTATCTTCAGTTCCTAAAAATTCTGAAATCTTGGTTTCTAACTCTTTGTGAATATCTTGAGTTCCACAAATAAAACGCACCGAAGACATACCGTAACCGTGACTTTCAATCATATCTTGTGAAGCCTTCATCACTTCTGGATGATTAGAAAGTCCTAAATAATTATTGGCACAGAAATTTAAAAGCGTCTTTCCATTGGCTACAATTTCGGCAGATTGTTGAGACGTGATGATTCTTTCTCGTTTGTAAAGACCATCATTTTCTATGTTTGTAAGTTCGTTTTGTAGATGTTTTAGATATTTTTCTGAAATCATTTTTTTGATTTTTAGATTTTCACAAATGTAATAAAAAAAGCCTTCATCAACTGAAGGCTTTAACAATATATTCTAAATTTTACAAATTAACCACAGGTTCTAGAATGTACTCCATTTTAGATTTTACTTGGTCAACAGAACCTTTATAACCATTGATTAACAATGAGAAAGTAAGAATTTTCCCGCTTTTGGTTTTAATATATCCTGCTAAACATTTTACCCCGTTCAAAGTACCTGTTTTGGCAAAAATTTGCCCGTGATTATCACTGGTTTTAAACATCCTTCTCAGTGTACCTGTTTCGCCAGCTATGGGCAAAGAGGTTAAAAAATCATCATAATATTTTTCCTTCATTACCGCTGCCAAAAATTTGACTTGAGAAATTGGTTTCACTTTATTTCCTCTAGAAAGTCCGCTTCCGTCGATTAAAGTTAAACCTTCAAAATCATATTTTTTATCTTGAAGATGTCTCACAATAGTTTCTCTACCAGATTCTAAAGAAATGTTTCCTGTTTTATAAAAGCCAACCGTTTTTAGCAAAGCTTCAGCCAAAGCATTATCAGAATGCTGATTGGTGTAATAAATAATATCAACCATTGTAGGCGAAGAATATTTCGCCAAAAACTCTCTTGGTTCTGGATTTGGGTCTGTAACTCTCGTTAGAACTTTACCAGAAATAGGGATTTTACTCGCAATAAGTTTGGTTCTGAGAGTGTTCCCAAGAAGAGCAGGAGCCGCTGGAATGGTTGTTACCAAACTGTTAGCATCAAATTTTTCTGTAAACGCCATTCTATGAGTAAAAGGCGATTGATAGAAATATCTTTTAGAAGTATCAAAAATAGACTTTGCTTTTACTGCAACTTTTTCAGATTTTGGGTCAACACTAGAAGTATTACCAACTGGCAAATAGTAATTATTGTGTTCTATCCAAACAATTTTCTCGGGAAGTTCTAACCTAACATCCTGATAAACTGCGGTTTCCACAATAATATTTCCTGTAATTTTTTTTATTCCTGCGCTTTTAATTTTATCTAAATAATCTGCCGCTATACTCGCCGTAGAAGCAGCGCCAGCTTTACCAGAACCAATGGAAGGATCGCCACTGCCAATAATGAATAAATCTCCGTTTAGAGTACCTTCAGGAGAAATTTCGCCAGAATATTCTAATTGTGTAATCCATCTAAATTTACCTCCAAGAAGCGCCATTGAAGCATCTGTAGAAAGCAATTTGGTAGTAGAAGCTGGTATAAGAGGAGTATCAGAATTATACTCTGTAATCACTTGTTTTTTCTGAGTGTCATACACTACAAAACCCCAATTTGCCGTTTTCAAAACGGGGTCGTTCTTCATCCTGCTGATATTTTCTTCAATTTGCTCTTTGGGTGAAAGCACAACTTTTTCTACAGTTGAATTTTCACTTTTTACTGAATTTATATCGGAAGGAACTGAAGAAGTTTGTGCCAAAGCAATGCCATAAATAAGCAACGCCGAAGTAGCAAAAATTTTGTTCAGTCTTTTCATTTCGTAAGTAATTTTTCTTAAAAAATTGGTTTAAACACTAAAAATCAAAGGTTTAAAAGGCAATGATTCCACTATTAAAAACGTATATTTCAATTCTATAATAAGCTAATTATCAATTATTAACGTTGCAAATTTATCAAATAATGCCTTTTTAATTTCTTTAGATATAGCTAAAACTATCCCAAGATAAGTTAAAATTTGTTAAACATCAACAAAAGCCTCTAATTTTATACTTTTGTAAGCGGTAATTTCATAAAATTCTTCAATAGATTTCAGTACATTTTCTTTGTATTCGTTGTATTTTTTCCCGCGAGGTAGTTTGAGTAAAATTTGATACTGATACAAAAGATTTATTTTCCCAATTGGTGCTTTTTCTGGACCTAAAATACATTGCAAAGGCAAATATTTTTGCAAAACAGAACTCAAAAACTGCGATGCTCTGTTTACTTTGTCTTCTTTTCTATGTTTTAATTCAATTAAAATTAATTTTACAAATGGTGGATATAAAAATTGCTCTCTTTCTTTTAGAAAATGTTCATAAATTTTAGCAGAATTCTCTTCTTTAATCAGTTCAAAAAGCGGATGAAAAGGATTATACGTTTGGATGTAAATTTTTCCGTTACCAGAAATTCTCCCTGCTCTGCCCGAAACCTGTGTAATCAATTGATAGGCTCTTTCTTCCGCTCTAAAATCCTGAACATACAACAAAGAATCTGCCTTCGGAATTGCCACCAATTCTATATTATCAAAATCTAAACCTTTAGAAATCATCTGCGTACCAACGATAATTTCCGCTTCGCCGTTTTCTATTTTTTCGTAGAGTTTTTCGTAGGCAAATTTCTTGCGCATACTGTCCACATCCATTCTTTCTACATTGGCTTCTTTGAATATTTTTTGCGTTTCTTCTTCAATTTGTTCTACTCCAACTCCACGTTCATTTAGATTTTCACTTTGGCATTTCGGACAAAATTTTGGTTTATGTGCTTTTTGTCCACAGTAGTGGCATTTCATCTCGTTGGTAGCTTTGTGATACGTCATCACCACATCGCAATTGCTGCAATACGTAACATTGCCACAAGATTCGCACTCTACTACATTAGCATATCCTCGTCTGTTGTGCAAAATAATGCTTTGCTTTTTGTTTTGAAGATTTTCAGAAATTTTATCAATTAAAATTTGAGAAAAATGTCCTACCGAAAGTTTAGATTCTTGCGCTTCTTTGAAATTGATAATTTCATATTTTGGAAGCGCCACTTCACCAAATCTCTTGCCAAGAAAAACATATTTTAACCTATCATTTTTGGCAGCGAAATAACTTTCTACCGAAGGCGTAGCTGAACCCAAAATCACTTTTGCATCGTAAAATTTAGCCAAAACTTGTGCTGCATCTTTTGCATTAAAATATGGTTTTACCTCTCTTGGTTTGTAAGCATTATCGTGTTCTTCGTCCACAATAATTAATCCTAAATTTTGGAAAGGAAGAAAAAGCGAACTCCTTGTTCCTATTAAAATTTGAATTTCATTGGTTTTTATCTTTCGCCAAACCTCAACTTTTTCAAAATCTGACATTTTTTGATGGTAAAAACCAAGTGCTTTTCCGTATTTTTTTTCTAATCTTTGCGTAATTTGTTTGGTAATTGCAATTTCTGGCAATAGGAAAAGAACGTTTTTGCCTTTGGAAATCGTTTCTTCAATTTTATCTAAATACAAATGCGTTTTACCAGAACTTGTAACACCGTGAAGCAAAACGTTTTTACCTTCTTCAAAACCTTTATTAATCTCTTCTAAAGCTATTTTTTGAGTCTCAGAGAGTTGCTCTAATTCTTCTATTTCGCCTTCGTAAGCTTCAATTCTGTCTTTTTGAAGATAATATTCTAACACCAAGTTTTTCTCAATTAAACCTTTTAAATGAGAAGCATTAAAAATGCCGTCTTCAAAAAAATGAGATTTCCTTAATGGTTGATTTTCTGTTTGTTGAGACTGCAAAATCGTTAAAAACAAATCTTTTTGTTTCTTAGCTTTATTTAAATTTTGAAGAATTTCGGAAAGATTTCCTAATATATTTTCATCAATTTTAAGATAGGCAACTTCTTTGGCTCTGTATTTTTCGAAAATTTGTTCATCAATCAAAATATATTGCTCATCAATTAATGTATTGATGGTTTTGATGATTTCTTTTTTGGGAATAAAAGCTTCAATTTCGGATAAATTAATCAAACTTTTCACTTCCAAAGCTTGTAGAAGATACGTTTCGTTAGCATCTAAAACTTCCCAATCTATTTCTTTGTTAAGGTTTCTTTTGAGATAAGTTTCGCTTTCTAATTTTAAAGAACTTGGGAACGCAAAACGATAAATTTCGCCAATATTGCAGAGATAATACTCCGAAAGCCATTTCCAAAATTGCAATTGCGCTTCTGGAACGATGGCATCTGCATCCAAAATAGAATGAATTTCTTTTGGGAGGAAAGTTTCTGGTTCGTTTTCGTGAATTTCGGCAACAATTCCTGTGTATATTTTTTTACCACCAAAAGGAACGAGAACGCGCATTCCTAAAGCCAATTTTGGCAAAAATTCTTCTGAAACTTTGTAGGTAAAAGTTCCTTTTAAATTAAGCGGAAGAATAATTTGGGCAAATGTCAAGTTGTGAAATTATTTTCAAAAATAAGGATTTTAGAATTGATTTTTCACGCAAAGGCGCAAAGTTTTTCGCAAAGAGCAAAAAGTTTTCATCATTAATGTAGTTAAGGAATTAAAAAAACTTCAGAAAATTCTGAAGTTTATAAATTTATTGAAAGAGTGAATTAATTTTCTCTTTTTCGTCTTTCTAATTCTTTTTTAAGAAGCGAAAGTTCTCTACCGGTTTGTCCGGCAACGGATGTATTTTCTTGTGCTCTTCTGGTAAGATATGGAACTACATCTTTTACAGGACCATAAGGGAGATATTTGCAAGCGTTGTATTTGTTTTCGCCAAGGTAATAAGTAATATTATCACTCATCCCATACAATTGCCCGAAGTGCAATCTATCATCATCGTGAGCTAAACCAAGAGATTTCATCTTATCGAGTGCTAATTCTGTAGATTTCTCATTATGCGTACCAAAAAATGCAGAAACTCTGGTTAGATTTTCGATTACAAAATCTATTGCAGCATTGTAATTATCATCCGTAGCTTCTTTGGTTGGTTGTATTGGATCAGGATAATTCATTTCTGCGGCTCTTTCGCGTTCTTTTTCCATATAAGCGCCACGAACAAATTTGTACCCTAAGAAATAATTTTTAGAAATTGCTCTTTCTAAATCTGCTTTCAAATATTCTATTCTGCCCGTTCTGTACATTTGGATGGTATTCCAGATGATGGCTTTTTCTTTGTTGTATTTTTCCATCATTTCGTTTACCAAATCATCTACAGCGCCTTGCATCCAAGTTTCTTCTGCATCTACCATTAGGATAACATTTTTTTCAAAAGCTAACTGACAAACTTCTTCGTAACGAGTTCTCACTCTTTGCCATTCTTCTTTTTCGGAATTGGTGAGTTCTTTACCAGCAGTTACTTCGGTGTATAAATCTAATCTACCAAAACCTGTAGGTTTAAAAACCACAAAAGGGATAGCAGGATTACCCACTGCAAAATTGATATTTTCTTTAATTTCTTTACAAGTAACGTCAAAAGCTTCTTCCTCCTCTTTACCTTCAATAGCGTAATCAAAAATACTTCCAATATGATGGGTGTACATTTTTTGCACCACTTTCATACTTTGTTCACGTGTTTCGCCACCACAAAACTGTTCGAATAAGGTATTTTTTACAATATCTTTTACCAAGGGAAAATTGTTCTTAATGGTAAAATTAAGAGCTCCAATTCCAAAATTAGTAAGGCTAGGATATTGAATAGCGGTAAACATCCACTTTGCTTTTTCTAGTTGAGCAGTACTTCTGTCTGCAAATGCAATCTTAGTATCGTTAAAAATAGACATATAAAATATTTGGTGCCCAAATTTAATCATTGTGTTTCAAAACTAAAAATCTATTTAACATAAGATTTGTCATTTTTAAAAAGTATTCTATATTGTATATAAGTTTCGTAAATTTGTAAAAAAATGAAGTAGATGATTTCAATTTTAGATAAAGAGTTCAGTGCTTTGAACCAATATGTTACAGAACAAAATCCAAGTCAGATTTTTATTCTGGTAGATGAAAACACCCACGAAAATTGCTTACCAACCCTTCTAGCAAATTTAGAAACCGAAATTCCTTTCGAAATTATAGAAATAGAAGCTGGTGAAGATGCTAAAACCATTGCTACCGCTACTCAACTTTGGGAAATTTTAGCAGAATTCAAAGCAGATAGAAAATCACTTTTACTCAATTTAGGTGGTGGTGTAATTACAGATATGGGAGGTTTTGTGGCATCTACCTATAAAAGAGGTATTAAATTTCTAAATATTCCTACCACACTTTTGGCAATGTGTGACGCCTCTATTGGCGGAAAAACAGGCATAGACCATCAATATCTTAAAAACATTGTAGGAACTTTTGCTAATTCTGAGCACATTTTAGTTTATCCAAATTTCCTAGAAACTTTAGCATTTGTAGAACTAAGAAGTGGCTTTGCCGAAATGTTAAAACATGGGTTAATCGCCTGTGAAAATCATTGGAATGACCTTGTTTCTTTAAATGAAATAACCGCAGAAAATGTGGCTCCGCATATAGAAAACAGTATGATGATTAAAGAAAATGTGGTGGTAAAAGATTTCAAAGAAGAAAATCTAAGAAAAATACTGAACTTCGGGCATACCATAGGACATGCTGTAGAAAGTCTTTTCTTGAAAGCAGACAAGATAATTCCGCATGGTGAAGCTGTAGCACTTGGGATGATTGCAGAGACACATTTGGCAAATTTAGAAAACTTAATTACAGAAGAAACAGCCACAGAAATTATCAAAAATATCAGAAGATTCTATCCATATATTTCAATTGAAGAATTTAAAAATGAAGAAATCATTAATTTGATGATTAATGATAAGAAAAACAACCATGGAAAAATCAATTTTTCTTTATTAGTAGGTATTGGCAAATGTAATTATGATTACAAAGTAAGTGCAGTAAACATAGAAAAAAGTCTAAATTTCTATAGAAATTTGAATGCATAGCCTAATTTTTAACAGATAAAAAATTATTTTTTGGCACAAAAATTGAAAGCTTGGTTTCCATTACCAAGCTTTTTTTTTGGTCAAATTTTTAAATCATATAAAAATTTTTTAAAATAATATAAAGAAAAAAGGTAAGAGCAGGCGCAACTTTGTGGAATAAAATATTATAAAAAATCATTAATTAAGATTCTAAAACAAAAACAAAAAATCTTGTAACAGTTCAAAATCACAAAAATTGAAACTTTGCAAAACAATTTGTAATAAACAAAAAACAATTAAGAAAATTAAAAAATTAAAATTATGAAAAAGTTATTTTTAGGATTATCAATCGCGGCTAGTTCACTAGTATTTTCTCAACAATTTGGGATTAAAGGTGGTATGAACGTTTCTTCTATCTCTGATGATGGATATGATGACACCAAATCTAAAGTAGGATATTACGGTGGTGTATTTGTAAACATCCCAGCATCTGAGTCTTTCAGTATTCAGCCAGAGGTAATCTATAACAATTTAGGCTCTGAAGTAAAAGGAACTGTTTTGGGAAATTCTTATTCTCAGAAACTTAACTTAAACTACATTACCGTACCAGTGATGTTTCAGTACAAAGCTACTCCACAATTTTATTTAGAAGCTGGCCCAGAATTTGGGTTCTTAGTAAGTGCTGATTCTAAAACAACTTGGAACAATTCTACCTCAACCGCAGAATTAGACAAAGACAATTTTAACAATTTCAATATGGGTGTAGGTCTAGGTGCAGGTTTTGATATTACTAAAAACGTTGGAATCAATGCTAGATATGTAGCAGGTTTCAGTGATGTAACTAAACCAAGCTCTGACCCTAGCACAAATGCGAAAAACAAAAACAACACTTTTCAAGTTGGTTTGAATTTCAAATTCTAAGAAAAAAGGAAGTATTTATTTCTCAATATTTAATTCATTATGGGTAATAAAGCCGGGCAAACGCTCGGCTTTATTTATATCTAAAATACACATTTTAAGCAATTTAAATATTATTTCAAATTTTGGCACGTAAATTGGAAATATCTCATCATTAAACAACTATTTAATAAATTTAAAATGAGAAAACTATTTTTAGGATTAGGTATTGTAATAAGCGGTTTCGCTTTTTCACAACAATTCGGATTAAAAGCAGGACTTAACGTTTCTGACATCAATAACGGCGCTTCTGGAACAGATATGAAAGCTAAAACAGGTTTGTACGTAGGTGTTACAGCTACAATTCCTGTTTCAGACGAATTCAGTGTACAACCAGAGTTGATTTACAACCAATTAGGTGCTAAAACCAATTTATATGATTTCGGAGGAATCATTGGCAATGTTTCTACTACCACCAAGTTAGATTACATTTCTTTACCTGTGATGTTGCAGTATAACTTCCCAAGTAATTTTTATCTGGAACTAGGTCCAGAATTTAGTTATATGGTTTCAGCAAAACAAGGACTTAGCACTTCTATCATTTCGCCATCTACAGATATTAATATGGATTATCTTAATAGATTAAATGTAGGAGCTGGTTTCGGGGCAGGATATAACTTAAACAAAAACATAGGAATTAGCGCCAGATACACTCTTGGTTTAACAGGTCTAGGAAAAAACGGAAACGTAACAGATTATTTCTTAGACAGCGCCAAAAACAACAATTTACAAGTAGGGGTAAATTTCAAATTCTAACACAATCCATATCCAAATTTTCATACAACAAAAAACTCGGAAGTAATTTCCGAGTTTTTTTGTATCAATTAAATAATTCGCTTTCTTTTGGTTTAGCAACAGGATATTTCTCTGTAAAACATCCGAAACAATGTTGATCTGAGCCTAAAATATTGATTAAATTTTCTACACTCAGAAATTCTAAACTATCAACACCTAAGTAATCTTTCAATTCTTCTACAGTCATATTAGCCGCAATTAAATCGTCTTTTTTCGGGGTATCAATCCCTAAGAAACAAGGCGCAATAATAGGTGGAGACACACTTCTGAAATGGATTTCTCTGGCTCCACTATCTCTCAAAATCTTTACCAATCTTTTCGAAGTAGTTCCTCTTACGATAGAATCGTCTATAATCACCACAGATTTTCCTTTAATTTCAGAAACAATAGGGTTTAATTTCAAGTTCACCACTCTTTCTCTCATTTCCTGAGACGGAACAATAAAACTTCTGGCAATATATCTATTTTTGATTAACGCAGGCCTGAAAGGAATTCCCGATGCTTTAGAAAAACCAATTGCCGCTGGAACACCAGAATCTGGAACACCAACCACCAAATCTGCTTCCACAGGAGCTTGTTCCCAAATTTTTTCGCCTGATTTTTCCCTTATTTCGTGTACATTAATGCCTTCTAAAGCTGTATCTGGTCTTGCAAAATAAATATATTCAAAGGCACAAATTTTTCTTTTGCAATCACTTTTTACCAAGAAGCTTTTTAAACCATCTTCTGTATCACTGGTATAAACAATTTCACCAGGCAAAATATCTCTAACATACTGAGCACCAACTGCATCTAGAGCGCAAGTTTCCGAAGCACAAACGAAAGTTTTCTCATCAATCGCACCTAAAACTAACGGACGAATTCCGTGAAAATCTCTGAAAGCAAAAAATTTATTTCGGGTTAAACCAACTACAGAATATGCACCTTCTATTCTTTCCATCGTTGCTTTTATCGCACCTCGAAGTCCTAAATCAAGATTTTTTTGAATTAATCTTAAAATCACTTCAGAATCCGAAGTTGCCTTAAAAACCACACCTTCCGCTTCCAATTCGGCTTTTAATTCTTTAGCATTGGTAAGATTTCCGTTGTGAGCAATAGAAAGAATAGGTTGATCGTATTCATTTTTCGCAAAAAACGGCTGAAAATTATATTTCTTTTTATCTCCAGCTGTTGTATAACGAGTATGTCCAATCACCGCATTTCCTAACAAAGATTCAGGATTAGGAATGGTTTTAAAAACATCTAAAACCAAACCTTCATCTTTTACCGTGATGATTTTATTTTTTGAAGCTACAGAAACACCACAAGCTTCTTGTCCACGATGTTGCAAAGCAAACAATCCGAACTGAGAAAGCGAAAACGTATCTACTTCATTATCAGAATACAAACCAAAAATTCCGCATTCTTCTTCCATTTTATCAAATGGGTAATTAGTATTTGGTATTTGGTACTTGGTATTTTGAAAATCACTATAACGATTTTCAAAAGCATATTTGGATAAAGTTGAATAATATTTAAATTCTATTTGCATTACAAAGTTTTTTGAAGATTATGATTCATTTTCATTATTGAATCTAATTCTTTTGAAATAGTATCTAGTTCTTCTTCTGAAATATATTCTAATTCTTTTGAAATAATTAGTTGAGTTTCTGCTTCATAACAAGAACCAATTGAAATTTGTAAAAAATTCTTAAATTGAGCATTAGAATTTCTACCAGCTCCTTCGGCAATATTTGATGGAATAGAAATTGCAGCTCTTCTTAATTGTTGAGTCAATACAAACATTTCATCTTTCGGAAATTTCCTAGTTAATTTATATATATTTTTAACAAGGGAAATTGATGAAACCCAAACATTTAGTTTTTTATAATTATGCATAAATTTATTTTTAAAAATTTAATACTAAATACCAATTACTAGATACCAATTACTAAATACTAGATACCAATTA
>ERZ650300.1007-NODE-1007-length-16585-cov-23.085481_pt1 | contig 16585 bp, 17 predicted proteins | sample MGYA00376236_ERZ650300 | MGnify/ENA primary metagenome ERZ650300 (study PRJEB26733, sample SAMN07839303) | wastewater metagenome | biome: urban; feature: wastewater treatment plant; material: waste water | place: USA: North Carolina | collected 2016-04-28 ...
AATTAAATTTAGCTGTTCCTCCGAAATTAGAGCCAGAGTAAACTTCGGCAGTATTTTTAATTACAGATGCATCTTGAGCATAATACATAGCCCCTAAAGATAAAAATGCAACTAATGAAATTCTCTTAATCATAATTAATGAATATATTGTTATCTTATTTTTAAAAATTATCTAAAACCACCAGATCTGAAACCGCCTCCGCCGCCAGAACTTCTCATTCCGCCACCAGATGAGCTGCTTCCTCCGCCGAAACCACCAGAATTTCTGAATCCATCATTTCTAGGAGGTGAATAAGATGGTTGTTGGGATGGTGTACTTTCTGTTCTTCTGAAACCTCTATTCGGTTGTTGAACTTGATTATTAGAAGAATTATTAGAATTAGGAGCACCAACGCCACTTCTTCTAAAACCATTATTGTTATTAGAATTTTGGTTCGATGGATTATTACCTACGCTATTTTGATTTCCAAAACCACTTCTTCTGAAACCATTGTTATTTATAGTACTTTGGTTTGATTGATTTTGATTTGGAGAAACTCTATTAAATCCACTTCTGTTGCCGTTATTAAATCCAGTATTATGTCCTCTTACAATAGAATCTACCCCACTTCTTTTATAATTAGCAGGTCTTCCCCAATATCCTGAGTAGCCATTTCCCCAACCCCAATAACCAGGGTAATAATAACCACCACCATAGTAAGAACCCCAATAAGGATTATATCCGTACCAAGGATTTCCCCAGTTCCAACCAGCATTCCAGCCCCAACCGTAACCTCCGCTCCAGCCCATGCTCCAACCTGGGTACCAAGAATTCCAACCCCAGCCTAAACCTATATTCCAACCGCTGCCCCAGCCATAATATCCACCCCAACCATAAGGATAGCCCCATCCCCAATTATTAGAATAATAATTAGTTTCTGAGCCTGCATAATTTCCCCAATCTGATTGTGAGCTATCACTCCAGTCTTGGTATTTATTTTTCTGGGCTTGAATATTTTGTTGGTTTTGCTCTATAATGCTTTCAGAATTATCAGTATATGAATAGTCTTCACCTACTGCATTTGTATCTTGCATAGTAACACCTACAGGTATTACATCTTTGTTTGGATCATAGTAAATACCATCGGTTTCTGTATATCCTCCCATCTGTGCTCCACAAGAAATCAAAAGTAAGCCGCCAGATACAGCCAAAACACCTTTTGATTTAAAAATTTCTAGTAAGTTTTTATAAGTAGAATTTTTCATGATAGATGTGATTAAGTTTATTTATATCTTTGCAAATATTAATACCAAAATTATACCAATTGCATGGTATATTAAAAATTTAATCAAAAATACGATTTATCATTAGATTGACTAGCAAATAAAAAGTTAAAATTTAATTAAAAGATGGCAAAATTAACAACAAGGAATGAAGATTACAGTAAATGGTATAACGAACTTGTAGTAAAAGCAGATTTAGCAGAAAACTCAGGGGTTAGAGGTAGTATGGTGATTAAACCCTACGGTTATGCAATTTGGGAAAAAATTCAAGCAGAATTAGACAAAAAATTCAAAGAAACTGGTCACCAAAATGCTTATTTCCCGCTCTTCGTCCCGAAAAGTTTATTTGAAGCTGAAGAAAAAAATGCTGAAGGTTTTGCCAAAGAATGTGCAGTTGTTACACATTACAGATTAAAAACAGACCCTAATAATCCTCATAAATTAATTGTAGATCCAGAAGCTAAATTAGAAGAAGAACTTATCGTAAGACCTACATCTGAAGCTATTATTTGGAATACCTATAAATCTTGGATTCAATCTTATAGAGATTTGCCAATTCTTATCAATCAATGGGCAAATGTTGTACGTTGGGAAATGAGAACCAGACTTTTCCTTAGAACTGCTGAGTTTCTTTGGCAAGAAGGGCACACAGCACATGCAACCAAAGAAGAAGCGATAGAAGAAACCGAAAAAATGCTAGAAGTTTATGCAGATGTGGTAGAAAATTTCTTGGCAATTCCTGTAATTAAAGGATTTAAAACACCTACCGAAAGATTTGCTGGCGCAGACGAAACTTATTGTATAGAAGCCATGATGCAAGACGGAAAAGCACTACAAGCAGGAACTTCTCACTTTTTAGGGCAAAATTTCGCCAAAGCTTTTGATGTAAAATTCACTAATAGAGAAGGGAAACAAGAATTTGCTTGGGCTACTTCTTGGGGTGTTTCTACCAGATTAATGGGCGCATTGATTATGACGCATTCTGATGATTTTGGATTAGTACTTCCTCCGAAATTAGCGCCAATTCAGGTGGTTATAGTTCCTATTTTTAAAGGAGAAGAGCAATTGGCTGAAATTTCTGTTGTGGCTAATGATATTTTTGACAAATTAAAAGCGAAAGGAATTTCTGTAAAATACGATGATAGAACAGAATACAAACCAGGTTGGAAATTCGCTGAATATGAATTGAAAGGCGTTCCGTTAAGAATTGCAATGGGAGCTAGAGATTTAGAAAATAAAACGGTAGAAATTGCAAGAAGAGACAATCTTACCAAAGAAGTTCGTTCTTTAGAAAATATTGAAAATTACATTGAAGAACTTTTAGTAACTGTTCAGAATGACATTTACAAAAAAGCAGAAAACTACAGAACAGAGCACATTACAAAAGTAGATTCTTACGAAGAATTCAAAAAAGTTTTAGAAGAAAAAGGAGGTTTCATTTCCGCACATTGGGACGGAACTGCCGAAGAAGAAGAACAAATAAAAAATGAAACCAAAGCTACCATTAGATGTATTCCTCTTGATGCAAAAGAAGAACAAGGTATATCTTTAGTTTCTGGAAAGCCTTCTAGCAAAAGAGTTCTTTTTGCTAAAGCTTATTAGAAAATAAATAATTTTTCATTTTCTCAATTCTAGAAGATTTTAAGTAAAGATAAATCTTTTAGAATTGAGTTTTTTTTGTTGTAAACCTTTTTAAATCAGAATTATTCACTACCTTTATTTTCTCGAAATAATAAACTAATTATTATGTCATTAATAGATATTCTAAAAAGTAAATTCTCTACAGAAACTATTTCTATAATAGCAACAAACCTTGGCGAAAGCGAATGCAATGTTTCAAAAGCGGTAGCAATTATTATCCCTGTGGTGCTAGGACATTTGGCTAATAATTCTAAAAACAAAGTCATTCTAGATGCTATTTTAAATAATAATGAAAATGATTTTTCCTTGAATCTAGAAAACCCTTCATCAGAAAATTCCTTTGCTAATTCTATAAATTCAATATTACCCTCTCTGCAATGCAATAAAATTTTAAATTTAGTTTCAGAACGTTCAGGAGTTTCTATACATGCTGCTCAATCAATTCTAATTTTAGTTATAGAATCAACTCTAAGCAGTCTAAAAATTACATCAAAAAATCAGAATCTTGAAAATGCTGAAGGTTTTTCAAAAATTATAGACGACCAAAAAGCACTAATCCCTTCTATATTACCTGCTAATATATCTCTTAGCGATATTGATTTGAATGATTTAATTAATGATAAAAACGAAAATACATTATCTAATTTTCACCTGCCACAAGAAATAATCAAAATAGAAAATGAAAAAGAGGTCTCAGAAATAATTTCTCCATCAAAGAAAGAAGAAAAAAGCTTTTGGAATTGGCTTTTACCTTTAATTTTACTTGGAATATTATCTTGGTACTTTTGGAAAGTCTTCGAAAAACAAAACCAAAAAGAGGAAATAAAGATAGAAAAACAGAAATAGTTTATTTAAAAAATACATCTAACCGCTTCTAAACGAAGCGGTTTTTTTGTGAAAAATTTTGAAATAAGAATTATTTAACTATATTTGTTAGACTAAACTAACATTTTAGAAAAAACAAATGAAAAAGCCTTGGCAAAAAGACCGTCAACATAACTCTCTTCCAGAAGTGTTCTCATCTATTAATGTGCCTATTAATGGTAGTTTTTGGAAAAAACTTTTGGCTTTTACTGGTCCTGGTTTAATGGTTGCAGTAGGATATATGGATCCAGGAAATTGGGCAACAGATATTTCTGGTGGTGCTAAATTTGGATATACTTTACTTTCTGTAGTTCTGATATCTAATTTTTTTGCTATGATTTTGCAACATTTAGCTGTAAAATTGGGTGTAGTTGCAGAAAGAGATTTAGCGCAAGCTTGCAGAGATCATTTTCCTCCTGTTGTTAATTTTTTCCTTTGGGTTTTCTGTGAAATTGCCATCGCTGCAATGGATTTAGCCGAAGTTATAGGTTCAGCCATCGCTTTAAATTTACTTTTCGGAATTCCTTTAACTTGGGGAATTGTAATCACTGTTGCAGATGTTTTACTCATTCTAATGTTACAAGCCAAAGGTTTTAGATGGATAGAAAGTATTGTTGCAGGATTAATTTTCATCATTTTAGCATGTTTCGCTTACGAAATCATTATCTCAAAACCAGATATTTTTCCAATTTTGAAAGGTTTAATACCTCAAAAAGAAGTAATTACCAATCCTTCAATGCTTTATATTGCAATAGGAATTTTAGGTGCAACAGTAATGCCTCACAATTTATATTTACACAGTAGTATTGTACAAACCAGAAATTACGCCAGAACTACTGAAGGAAAAAAAGAAGCCATTAAATTTGCTACAATAGATAGTACATTTTCATTATTTTTAGCATTTTTCATTAATGCAGCTATTCTTATTGTAGCAGCGGCAACGTTTCATACCACTGGTAATCATGATATTGCAGACATTCATGACGCTCATAAAATGTTGGCGCCTATTTTAGGAACAAGTTTAGCAAGTATTGTTTTTGCTGTGGCGCTTTTAGCATCTGGTCAAAACTCTACTTTAACAGGAACTTTAGCTGGACAAATTGTAATGGAAGGTTTTTTAAACATCAAATTAAAACCTTGGTTTAGAAGGCTAATTACCAGACTCATCGCAGTAATCCCTGCATTTTTTGTTGCACTTTGGTACGGCGAAAAAGGAACTGCCGAATTATTGGTTCTTAGTCAAGTTATTCTTTCTATGCAACTAAGTTTTGCCGTCATTCCTTTGGTAATGTTCACAAGTGATAAACTAAAAATGGGCGAATTTGTAAATAAAACCACTCTCAAAATCATTGCTTGGATTATTTCTGCCGTAATTATTGTACTTAATCTTTACTTGCTTTTTCAAACTTTTACAGGAAAATAAATGAAAAAAGCATTTATCACTCTACTTTTCACCAAAATTTTGTTTTCTCAAGAAACAATTCAGTTAGATAGACCAGACCAAACAGAAACGGTTTTTGTAGTTCCTAGAAACTATCTACAACTTGAGTCTGGTTTTATGTATGAAAAAACCAACGAAACAGATAAGCACCTTCACCTTCCAACCATCCTTTGGAAATTTGGTTTGAATGATAAAGTAGAACTAAGAGTAATCACAGAATTCTCTAAAACTATCACCAATTCAGAGAATATTTATCAATTACAACCTATAAGTTTAGGCTTCAAAACCGCATTAATAGAAGAAAAAGGCATTATCCCAAAAATTTCTTTCATCGGGAAAGCAGAACTTAGAAAAAGTGAAATCTTGCAGAGAAAAACCATTACTCCTGCTTTTCGATTTACTTTTCAAAACGATATCAATGACAAAACATCACTTGGTTACAACCTCGGAATGTTCTGGAACGAAAATTTACAAGAAACATATCTCTACACCTTTGCTTTAGGAAAAACCATCACTCCTCAACTCAACTATTTCGTAGAAATGTACGGATTCATTAGTCCAGATTTACCAGCAGACCACAGAATTAATGGCGGTTTCACCTATCTTGTAAATAACGATTTTATGCTAGATACCTCCGCAGGAATCGGGCTTTCGGAGAAATCTGCCAAATATTTCATCTCTCTTGGAATTTCTTATCGCATTAAACTTTTTCCATAAAATTATTAGAAGCCGAGAACCTGCTTTCCGCTATTACTCCTCGTTCCATCGTTTTCATAAGAGCCAACACTTACTGTGGGGCAACCGCTGTAATCAGGGCTAGTTACAATCAGATATTTTAAGAAAACTTACCGTAAAATAGAAATTTAGTTCTTATAAAAATTAATTGTTTTGACACCCACGCTTTGCTTCGTTCAGCCACCTCTCTTTAAAAAACTAAGAACTTTAGACATTAAATTTAAAACTTTTTCTGCCAATATTTCCTAAAATCATTTTTGGCAAATACTTTGCCTTAAAACAATAGAAAAATTCAGCAAAATGGAAGAAAACAAAGAATTACAAGAAGAAAATCTAAATACTACAGAACAAGAAACTCAGCAAACTGAAGAAAATGTTGCAGAAAATGTGACAAAAGAACCTACCACAGAGGAACTTTTGGCAGAAGAAAAAGACCGTTACATTCGTCTTTACGCAGAGTTCGAAAACTATAAAAAAAGAACCTTAAAAGAAAAAATGGAGTTTGCTCAGTATGCCAATACAGAAATGATGATTTCTATGTTGGCTGTACTAGATGATTTCGAAAGAGCCATCAAAGAAATTGCTAAAAATGGCAACGAAGCAGACCTTAAAGGTATCGAATTAATTTATCAAAAATTTAAAAATAAATTAATAGAAAAAGGCTTAAAACCTTTGGAAGTAAATGCAGGAGATGATTTTAATGTAGATTTCCACGAAGCAATTACCCAAATCCCAGCTCCTACAGAAGAATTAAAAGGTAAGATTGTAGATGTAATAGAAACAGGTTATCAACTTCACGATAGAGTGATAAGATTTGCAAAAGTAGTTACAGGAAATTAATTTTTTGCTGGATACAGAAAGTCAGAAGTTGAATGAAATAAAATTTCAAAAAATTTCAAAAAACTTCATACATCATCATCTAACAATAATAAAAAATGTCAAAAAGAGATTATTACGAAATACTAGGCGTTTCTAAATCAGCCAGCGCAGACGAAATAAAGAAGGCCTACCGTAAGTTGGCCATCAAATATCACCCAGACAAAAATCCGGGAGACAAATCTGCTGAAGAAAAATTTAAAGAAGCTGCAGAAGCTTATGAAATACTAAGCGATAACGACAAACGCGCTAGATATGACCAATTTGGTCACGCTGGTGTAGGCGGAGCTGCCGGTGGTGGTGGTTTCGGCGGTGGTGGTTTCGGCGGCGGAATGAGTATGGAAGATATTTTCTCACAATTCGGAGATATTTTCGGTGGTCATTTTGGTGGCGGATTTGGTGGTTTCGGCGGTGGCGGAAGACAACAACAAATTAAAGGTTCTAACCTAAGAGTAAGGATTAAACTGAACTTAGAAGAAATGGTAAACGGTACTACCAAAACCATTAAAGTAAAACGTCTAAAACTAGCTCCAGGTGTTACTTCTAAAACCTGTCCTACTTGCCACGGAAGCGGCGCTCAGATTAAAGTAATGAATACTATGTTTGGGCAAATGCAAACTCAAACTACTTGTGGAACTTGTGGCGGACTAGGAAAAGTAGCAGATAAAATACCTGCCGGTGCCAATGCAGAAGGTCTAGTAAAAACAGACGAAGAAGTAAGCATCAATATTCCTGCCGGTGCTAGAGATGGCATTCAACTTAATGTAAGAGGAAAAGGAAACGACGCTCCTTTTGGCGGAATTCCGGGGGATCTATTGGTGGTTATAGAAGAAGAACAAGACCAATCTATAAAACGTGAAGGCGATAACCTGCACCAGGAATTATACATTTCTTTTCCAGAAGCTGCCTTAGGAACGACAAAAGAAATCAATACCGTAGGTGGAAAAGTAAAAATTAAAATAGATGCAGGTACACAATCTGGCAAAATTCTAAGATTAGCTGGCAAAGGTTTACCAAGCATAGATTCTTATGGTAGAGGTGATATGTTTATTCACGTAAATGTTTGGACTCCTCAAAAATTAACCAAAGAACAAAAAGAATTCTTCGAAAATGCCATTGCAAAAGGAGAAATGCAGGCAGAACCATCTGGTAAAGAAAAATCTTTTTTTGATAAAGTAAGAGATATGTTTAATTAACAGGTAACTATTGTTATTAGCAATTTACGCTTAATTTAATGATATTTAAAACCATTCCAAAAAAAATTGGAATGGTTTTTTCATAATATCTCTGAAAATATTTAGTTTTTAGAGTATGAAATATCTTTTTAAAATAGTATTCTTTTTCGCATTGGGTTTATCCTTAAATTTTATGATTAAGACCGATGATTTAATCCTTTGGGAAAGCAACAATTCATTACAAATCAATGACTTTAAAGCTCTACAAAAAGATACCGTAAAAACTGGAGGCAAAAAATTTTTAGGTGCTATTAGTTCTATTTCCATCGAAGTTCTTACCACACAAAAAAATAAATTTACCGCTCCGAAAATGGTGGTAAAAAATTATTTCCACAGAGACCAATCTTGGATGATGGTAAAAAATGCTTATGTATTACAACACGAGCAAATTCATTTTAACATTTCTGAATTGTATGCCAGAAAAATAAGAAAATCTGCAGACAGCCTTGCCAGAAAAAACGTAACCAATCTGCAAACCTATAGAAATATCGTAGAACATTGGGAAAAGAAAAAACAAAAGGCAAATGACCAATTTGATGCAGAAAATGAAGATTATTTCTTAGTTCTAGGCAAAGAAATTCTTTTTAGAAAAAATCCAAAACAAAAAGAATGGTTAGATAAAATTAATATCGAACTTCAAAAATTAGATATTTATAAATATGAAGATAGTTTATAACGAATAAATATTTTCAATTAAAAATTTTAATCATTTTTTAAGTAACATTTCCGTAATTTAGCAACTAACTTTAGAGAAAAATAAAGAAAAATGCTACAAGCTAAAAATGTTTCTAAAACGTATAACGCTGGAAAAAAAATAGCGCTACAAGATTTCAGTATAGAGGTACCTACTGGTTCGGTTTACGGACTTCTTGGCCCGAATGGAGCCGGAAAAACCAGTTTCATCCGCATCATCAATCAGATTACACAAGCTGATACCGGCGAAATTTTCATTAACGGAGAAAAACTTAATCCTAATCATATTAAAGACATTGGTTATATGCCCGAAGAAAGAGGTCTTTATAAAAATATGACGGTTGGCGACCAACTCCTATACTTCGGAGAGTTGAAAGGAATGTCTAAAAATCACGCACTAGAACAAGCAAAATATTGGTTTGATCAATTAGAAATAGACCATTGGTGGAAGAAAAAACTGTCTGAACTTTCTAAAGGAATGGCACAGAAAATACAGTTTGTGGTAACGGTACTTCATCAACCCAAATTATTAATTTTAGATGAACCTTTTTCTGGTTTTGACCCTGTAAATGCCAACTTGGTAAAAGACCAAATTTTGAAATTAAAAGAACAAGGAACTACTATAATTCTCTCTACACACCGTATGGAAAGTGTAGAAGAAATGTGTGATAGCGTAGCTCTTATTAATAATTCTAAAAAAATTCTGGACGGAAAAATTTTTGAGGTCAGAGAAAAATTTAAACAAAATTTGTATAATATTGTTTTGTCTGAAGTGAATTCTGAACAACTTGACGCTTTAAAAAACAAATACAATTTCCGAGATGTAACAGACAAACACGGTCTTATCTCCTTTGATTTGAGTTACAATGAAGATCAAAATCTTCTCTTAAATGATCTGATGAAAGTCGGAAAGATTAGAAGCTTCGATGAAAAAATCCCGAGTATGAACGAAGTTTTCATTACGGCAGTCAGTTCTCCGCAATCATCAATCGGAAGTTAATAATTATCAATTTTAAAAAAAAGGCAGAATGCTAATTGCAGAAAGCCGAAAGCAAAAAAATGAAAAACATCTTCATTATCACCAAAAGAGAATACCTTACTCAAGTTAAGAAAAAATCTTTCCTTATTCTCACGATGCTTGCTCCGCTTTTATTGGCAGGTTTTATTGCATTAATTACCTTTATGTTTAAGGCCAATGAAACGCAGACCAAACTGAGCGTAATAGATAAATCTGGGATTTTCAGTACTCAACTAAAATCAGACAAAGACATAAAATATACCTTTGTTCCTTCCGAAACAGAGAAATCTCTATTAGTTGCTCTCAAAAATGTAGAAGATATGGACGGAGTTCTCGTAATTCCTGCAAATACAGATAATAATCTTGATATTTTAGAAAAAAACAGCAAACTCTACATCAACAAAAAAATAGGTTTTGATGCACAAATGAAAATTTCTTCGCAGCTTTCTGAGGTCATCAAAAAAGAAAAAATAAAAAAATTAGGTCTTACAGAAGGGCAACTTTCAGCATTAGACCAAAAATTTATGATTGCCACAGAAAACGTGGTAGATAAAGCCAAACAAGATGATAATTTTGCATTTGGAGTAAAATCTGTGATGAGTATGTCTCTAATGTACATTATTTTTATGTTTATTATGATATATGGTGTACGTGTAATGCGCAGCGTGCTAGAAGAAAAAAACAACCGTGTGGTAGAAATATTGATTTCTTCGGTAAAACCATTTGAATTGATGATGGGCAAAATCTTAGGTGTGACTTTGGTTGCGCTTACGCAATTTGCAATTTGGATTACAATGTCTGTGGTTGCTGCCAGTATTTTTAACAATAATTACACGCCTGCTATTGCCCAAAATGCAGATAATCCGATGGCAAAAATTGGTGGAATAAAAGAAATGCTAACTTTGGTTTTCCATAATTTATTAAGCTTAAATTACGGGATGATTATCTTTGTATTTATTGCGTTCTTTTTCTTAGGTTATATTTTTTACAGTTCTATGTATGCTGCTATTGGTTCTGCCGTAGATAACGAAACGGAGACTCAACAATTTACCATTTTTGGGATTTTACCGCTTATTTTAGGAATGTACGGAAGCTTTAGTATTATGAATAATCCTGAAGGACCTATGGCGTTTTGGTTGTCAATTATACCACTTACATCGCCAGTTGCTATGGTAGCCAGAATACCTTTTGGTGTACCAGTTTGGCAGATTGTACTTTCGATATTTTTGTTGGTGGTTTTTACTTTAGGAATGGTTTATATTGCAGCTAAAATCTACAGAGTAGGAATTTTAATGTACGGAAACAAAGCTACTTTTAAGGAACTTTGGAAATGGATAAGAACAAGTTAGGAATTAAAGAATTATAAAAATTAACAAATTAAAATCGTTGCAGTGATGTGACGATTTTTTTGTTAAATTAGAGGGAAATTATATTAATATTAGAAAAACTATGCAAACCTTAACCACCATCCTCGTTTCACTGGTTGCTCTAGAACATCTATATATTTTGTATATGGAAATGTTTGCTTGGGAAACTTTGGGCAAGAAAACATTTAAAGGTTCTTTGCCAGATGAACTCTTTAAACCAACCAAAAAACTGGCAGCCAACCAAGGATTATACAATGGTTTTTTATCCGCAGGATTAATCTGGAGCTTCTTGATAGAAAACCCAGAATGGAAAACCAATGTTCAGATTTTCTTTTTGGGTTGTGTAATTGCAGCTGGAGTTTACGGCGCAGTTTCGGCTTCTAAAAAGATATTTTTTGTACAAGCTTTGCCTGCAATTTTGGCATTGATAGCTGTATTATTACAATAAAAAACTCAAGAAAAATTTCTTGAGTTTTTTTATCAGTAGATGTCAAATTTTATGAAACATCTTTAATTTTTAGCATTAATATCTCCTACTTTTAATCAAAGATATAAGAAATTCCTCCAGAAACTACGTGTTGTTTTTTGTTTTTGAAACTGTTAGGATCTTGTGGTTCTTTTCCTTTTAAATCTGGCAAAGTATCTGTAAATCCGTAATCAAATCTTGCAAAAATTTCCCATTTTCTTTTATAACTAAAACCTAAACCACCAGAAAGTGCAAAATCAAAAGTTGCTGTCTTTCCAAAAGTATCTGTAGTATAAAGTAGTGGTTTACTCGGATTTTTAATAGTTTGGCTAATCGCAAAACCAAATCTAGGCCCTAATTGACCAAAAAATTCTGATTCTGCTTCAGAAAAATATGCTTTAAAATAAATAGGAACGCTAAGGTAATTGCCTCCATATTTAGTGCCATTGTCCCCGTTTTCACCTGCACCTAGATATTCTACTCCTGGTTGTAGATAGAACATATCATCTCCACCAACTGGTATGATTGCAAATGCACCTGCAAAAAAATTAACTCTGGCAGATGACGGATTATGAGCATTTTGTACTCTAGAATAAGTAGGCCCAGCTGTAAGACCAAACCTTGTAGAACTAAAATCTATCTGTGCAAAACTAAAAAAAGATGCAAAAACAGATAAACTAAGCGCAATTTTTTTAAAAGACTTTTTCATTGTGTTTTTATTTAAAAATAAAACTTCATAATAGAGTGTATTATGAAGTTTTATAAATTATGTTCAAAGATAGAAAATTATCCTAATACTTTGGCAACAGTTTTGCCAATATCCGCAGGAGAATCTACTACATTTATTCCGTTTTCTCTCATAATGGCCATTTTGGCTTGTGCGGTATCTTCTGCACCACCTACAATAGCACCAGCGTGCCCCATAGTTCTACCTTTAGGAGCAGTTTGACCTGCTATAAAACCAACAACTGGTTTTGTAGAACCACTTGCTTTATACCATCTAGCAGCTTCAGCTTCTAGAGAACCACCAATTTCACCAATCATCACTACTGCTTCAGTTTCTGGATCATTAATAAATAATTCCAAAGCTTCTTTGGTAGTAGTTCCAATAATAGGATCACCACCAATACCAATAGCAGTAGAAACACCATAACCAGCTCTTACTACTTGGTCTGCTGCTTCATAGGTAAGTGTACCAGATTTAGAAACGATACCAACTTTACCTTTTTTGAAAACGAAACCTGGCATAATACCAATTTTAGCCTCGTCTGAGGTGATGATTCCTGGGCAGTTTGGCCCGATTAATCTAGCACCTTTATCTTTGATATATTCTTTTACTTTTACCATATCAGCAACAGGAATACCTTCTGTAATACATACAATTACTTTAATACCTGCTTCCGCAGCTTCCATTACGGCATCTGCAGCAAATGCAGGTGGTACAAATATAATACTTACATTAGCTCCTGCTTTTGCTACAGCATCTGCTACTGTATTAAAAACTGGCTTACCAAGATGCTCTGTACCTCCTTTTCCTGGGGTTACACCACCTACTACGTTAGTACCGTATTCTATCATTTGGCTTGCGTGGAAAGTTCCTTCGTTACCTGTAAATCCTTGTACGATTACTTTTGAATCTTTGTTTACTAATACTGACATGATTTTATTTTTTGCTTTTGGCTTTCAGCTTTTGGCTTTCAGCGATTATATTTTACTTTTTACAAATTTAATTATTATTTATGGTATAAAAAAATTAGGATTTTATTCATCATATTTTTTTAATACTTCAATTAATTGTTCATCTTTTAATCTATTATAATTGATTTGCTCAATTAATTGAAATAAATCTGGTCTATCATACATTATTTCTTTAAGCTTCTTTCTATTATTAGTTAAAAAATCCAAGAAAACATACTCATTCGGACTTTTTACAATAATTTCGTAGGAACCTTGAGAATGATCATACATATTTTCATTATAATCTCGGTACCATTTTATTTTTTTGCCTTCATAAATTAATTCAAAAAGTCCATATTTTTCAATCGGTCTTTCAAATATTCTCTCTTTTCCTTTTAAATCTATAAATTCAATACTTTTGAATTCATTAAAAAGATGCTTTTCTTTTTTGCCCTTTTCATTTACAAAAACTACATTTTTTTGAGTTATGCTATTTTCATAAATTTCATTTTCATAGAACATGCTAACTCTAAATCTCACTTTAGCATTTAGCTCTTTTCCATCTACAAATTTTATTTTACAATCAATATCTTTTGATTGTGCATAAAAAAAACTGTGTAAAATAAAAATAAATAATACAATAACTTTTTTCATTATTACAAATTTTTAAGCTTCACTTCTTTCTTTAAATACTCTCTAAATTCTTCTGCAAGACTGCCAAAATAAGTTTTCCCTCCTTCCAAATCTCTGTTTACTCCAGTTTTACCAAGAAGTACAGCACCTTTTCCTACTCTTTTACCAGAAGCCATGCCTACTTGTCCCCAAATAGTAACTTCGTCTTCGATAATACAACATCCTGCAATACCCGTTTGAGAAGCAATAAGAACTTTTTTACCAATAACGGTATCGTGTCCTATTTGGATTTGATTATCCAAAATACTTCCTGCTCCTATAATGGTAGAATCCGTAACACCTCTATCGATGGTACAAAGATTCCCAATTTCTACATGGTCTTCTAGAATTACATTTCCTACGGAAAGCATTTTGCGGTAACCTTCAGCATTTTTGTTGTAGTAGAAGGCATCTCCGCCTAAAACAGTACCCGATTGTATAATGCAATTATTGCCAATTACAGTTCTGTCTCCTATGACAACATTAGGGAAAATCATACAATTATTACCTATCGTTACATCATTTCCGATAATTACCGATGGATGAATTTTACAATTTTCACCAATTTTTAGATTCTGATTGGTGGTTTCAAAGGTTTGAATTCCTTGATAATGTTCATTAATTTTATTAAAATCTCTGAAAGGATCATCTGAAACTAAAAGCGCCTTACCTTCGGGACAAGCTACTTCTTTGTCTATTAAAATGATGGTTGCGTCTGAGTTAAGAGCTTTGTCGTAATATTTAGGATGGTTCACAAAAACAATTTCACCAGCTTTTACACGGTGAATTTCATTAGTGCCAAAAACTTGAAAATTTTCATCTCCTATAAATTTTGCATTGATAAGCTCTGCAATGGTTTTAAGAGATTGTGGAGATTTGAAAGTCATATTATTGTAGGATGTAAGATGATGGATGCTGGAAGAATAACACCTAACATCCAGCTTCCAACATCCAGCTAAATTATTTTACTCTTTCTAAGTAAGAGCCGTCTTCTGTGTTTACTTTAATTTTATCACCAGCTTCAATAAAAAGAGGTACTAAAACTCTAGCTCCTGTTTCTACAATAGCATTTTTAAGTGCATTGGTAGCCGTATTTCCTTTTACACCTGGGTCTGCTTCTATTACTTCTAGATAAACTGTAGGCGGAATTTCGGCAGAAAGTGGAGTTTCGTCTGCTTCTTTCATAATGATAGTTACTTCTTCACCAGCTTTCATAAACTGAGCGTTTTCTATCATTTCTTTGTTAAGATACATTTGCGAGAAATCTTCATTATTCATAAAATGGAAACCATTTTCGTCATCATATAAATATTGAAATTTACGAGTAATTACTTTTACCTCGTCTATTTTATGACCAGCAGAGAAGGTATTATCAATTACTTTTCCATTGGTTACTGATTTTAGTTTAGTTCTTACGAAAGCAGGTCCTTTACCTGGTTTTACGTGTAGAAATTCAATTACTTTGTAAATATCATTGCTGTACTCTATACAAAGTCCTTTTTTAATATCGTTGCTTGTTGCCATTAAAAATATATTGTTTTGAAAATTTGTTATTTTGTTTGAAAAGGTTCGAAAAGTTTGATTTTGATTGAAATGGTTTGAATTATTTTGATGCAATTTAAAATTACAAATAAATCATCTTTAAATTTTGCAATTCTCCCACTCTATTCTTTTCCTGAACCGTATCCTTTTACAATACCTCTAGGTGAGTTTTTGATAAATTCTAGAATTTCGTCTCTGTCTTCTGTAGGTGATAATTCTTTTTCTATGAAGCTCAGCGCTTGTGATACATTCATTTTCATTTGGAAAACCGCTCTGTAAATTTTTTGAATTTCGAAAATTCTATCATTGGTAAAACCTCTTCTTCTTAAACCAACAGAATTAATACCAGCATAAGACATAGGCTCTCTAGCTACTTTTACAAAAGGCGGAATATCTTTTCTTACCAATGTTCCACCAGAAATCATTACATGTTTACCTATTTTACCGAACTGATGCACCGCAGAGAGACCTCCCATTACTGTATAATCACCAATTTCTACGTGACCAGCAATACCACAACCATTTACGATAATCACATTATTTCCTAAAACGCAATCGTGAGCAATGTGGCTGGTAGCCATTATAAGGCAATCACTTCCAATTTTGGTAAATCCTAGCGCTTTAGTTCCTCTATTGATGGTTACACATTCTCTTATAGTAGTTCTATCACCAATAATAGTTTGGGTGTCTTCGCCATCAAATTTTAAATCTTGAGGAATTGCCGAAACTACCGTTCCTGGGAAAATTCTACAATTTTTACCAATTCTAGCACCGTCCATAATGGTTACGTTAGGTCCAATCCAAGTTCCGTCTCCTATTTCTACGTCTCCAGCAATGGTAGTAAATGGTTCTATGGTAACATCTTTGCCAATTTTGGCACGTCTGTCAACTGCAGCTAATTGATGAATCATGTTTAAATTTTTGTTTTTGCAACTTGAGCCATCAGTTCTGCTTCTACCACTACGCTATCTCCTACATAACCGTAGCCTTGCATATGAACTATGCCTCTTCTTATAGGTTCTATTAACTCTATTTTGAAAATTAAAGTATCACCAGGAATTACTTTTTTCTTGAATTTTACTTTATCCATTTTCA
>ERZ650300.1010-NODE-1010-length-16534-cov-42.739487_pt1 | contig 16534 bp, 8 predicted proteins | sample MGYA00376236_ERZ650300 | MGnify/ENA primary metagenome ERZ650300 (study PRJEB26733, sample SAMN07839303) | wastewater metagenome | biome: urban; feature: wastewater treatment plant; material: waste water | place: USA: North Carolina | collected 2016-04-28 ...
CACCGGCGTGATCTCGGCGTGCTCGCGGGTGAGCTTGCGGTAGTTGTCCATGTCGGCCGCGGCTTCGCTGGTGGCGAGCAGGCGGTCGAGCTCCTGCAGACGGTCGGCAAGGTTTTCCAGCTTGTCGCGGATGCGCTGTTTCATGGTGGTTCGGCCCGCGGCGGCGGGCAGGTGAGGCGCCCGGGAGGGCTAGTGGTTCTTGTCGAGATTGAACAGGCGCTGCACGAGTTCGGCGCAGTCGCCCGGCGCGCCGTCGGCTTCGTTGAGGAAGCGCGTGGGGGCGTGGAGGAGCTTGTTGGTGAGGCCGTGACTGAGGGCCTCGATGACCTTGGCCGGGTCTTCGCCCTTTGCGAGCAGGCGCACGGCGCGCTCGACCTCGGCCCGGCGCAGGTGATCGGCGTGTTCGCGCAGGGCGCGGATGGTCGGCACGGTGCCGCGGGTGTCGAGCCAGTGGAGGAAGCCGTCGACCCGCTGATCGATGATGCTCTCGGCCTCGACCACCGCCTGCTGGCGCGACTCGAGGCCAGAATCGACGACCTTGGCGAGATCATCGACGGTGTACAGGAAGACGTCGTCCAAAGCCGCAACTTCGGGTTCGATGTCCCGCGGGACGGCCAGATCGACCATCACCATCGGGCGATGCCGGCGGGCCTTGAGGGCGCGCTCGACCATGCCGAGGCCGATGATCGGCAGCGGACTGCCGGTGCACGAGACCACGATGTCGTAGCCGGCGAGGGCCTCGCCCACCTGGTCGAGGCGCAGCACGTCGGCGCCGAAGCGCGCGGCCAGCGCCTCGGCGCGGGTTGCGGTGCGGTTGGCGATGGTCAGCTTGCGGGGCTGCTCGCCGCCGAAGTGGGCGGCGCACAGCTCGATCATCTCGCCGGCGCCGACGAACAGCACGCGCTGGTCGCGCACGCTCTCGAAGATGCGCTCGGACAGATGCACCGCCGCCGCCGCCATCGACACGATGTTGGCGCCGATGGCCGTGGTGGAGCGGACTTCCTTCGCCACCGAGAAGGTGCGCTGGAACAGCTTGTGCAGCGTGGAGCCGAGGGTGCCGGCCTCTTCGGCGTGGCGCACGGCGTCCTTCACCTGGCCGAGGATCTGCGGCTCGCCGATCACCATCGAATCGAGCCCGCTGGCCACGCGGAACACATGGCGCACCGCGTCGCGCTGGGGAAAGGTATACAAGTAAGGCGACAGATCCTGCAGCGCCACCCGGTGGTATTCGGCAAACCAGTCGGCCGCGTGCTGGGGCTGCTGGGTGGCGAAGTAGAGCTCGGTGCGGTTGCAGGTGGAGAGGATCGCCGCTTCCTTCACCGGTTTTGCCCGCACGAAATCACCCAGCGCCTGCCCGAGCAGCTCCGGCCGAAAGGCCACCTGCTCCCGGATCGAGAGCGGCGCAGTGTGATGGTTGAGTCCGAGGGCAAAGAGTTGCATGCGCAACACCGGGGGCGGGCGGAATTTTTCAGCCGGCGATTATAACACCCGGACTTTTAACGCAAAGCTGAGGCAGCTCAAGCCGCCGAAGCAATCGGCCACAGCACCGCATCCCGGGGCTCCCGCCTCACCGGGCAAGGGGCCAGCGCCTCCACAGGGCCGGCCCGGACGCACTTGCGACCGGATCAAACGCCCACCGCCCCGTGCTGCAACGCACCACAACGCGCTAAAGTAGTGCCCCGCCCCCGCCACTCCGGCGCGCCGGGCCCATCGCTCGCAAGACCCCATCGCCCATGATCGTCCGCCCCCGCCCGCGCATGCGGGAGCTCTTCTTCATCTGGAAGGGCTCCATCATTCCCCTCATCCTGCCCCAGGTGCTGTTCGTCACCGTGGTGGCCGCGGTGGTCACCAGCACCGCCGAATTCCTCGGCCCGCGCTTTCCGGATTTCGCCACTGGCCCGTTCACCTTCCTGGGCCTGTCCCTGTCGCTGTTCCTGGGTTTTCGCAACAACGCCTGCTACGACCGCTGGTGGGAAGCCCGCAAGCACTACGGCAACCTGCTGGTGGTGATGCGCTGCCTGGCCCGCGACAGCGCGCTGCTGGCCACCGACGACGCCGGCCGCGAGGAGCGCCAGACCCTGCTGCGCCTCGCCACCGCCTTCATCCTCGCCCTCACCGCCCGCCTGCGCGACCGCCCCATCGCCGCGGCAGCCGCCCCCCAGCTCACGACCGCCGAGCACACCGCCGTGGCCACCAGCCACAACGTGCCCGATGCGATCCTGCGCCTGATCACCACCCTGCTGTGCGACGCCCGCCGGGCCGGCCGGCTCGATTCGATCACCTACTGCGCGCTGGCCGAGCACATCAACCAGCTCACCGCCATCCAGGGCGCCTGCGAGCGCATCCGCCACACCGCGCTGCCCTTCGCCTACACCCTGCTGCTGCACCGCACGGCGCACATCTTCTGTTTCCTGCTGCCCTTCGGCGTGGTGCATTCGCTGGGTTACGCCACCCCGCTGCTCACCGCCCTGGTGGCCTACACCTTCTTCGGGCTGGACGCCCTCGGCGACGAACTGGAAGAGCCCTTCGGCACCGCCCAGAACGACCTCCCCCTCGACGCCATCACCCGCACCATCGAGATCGACCTGGCCAGACGGCTTCGTGCTGATGTAAGCTTCATGCGCGATGCATCCGGCAGCGGGAACCAAAGCCCGCCACCGACGCTCCGATCTGATCCCGACCAATCAACCCGAACCGCCATGCTCCGACATCCAGCCCGCTCCGCACTCGGCGCCCTCGCCCTGGCCGCCAGCCTCCCCGCCCTTGCCACCGACCGGATCGATCACCAGACCGAATCCGCCGTCCCCCACGTCCGCAACCTCTATGGTTTCGGCGTGGGCGTCATGCCGGCCACGTCCGGCTCCGACCAGCTGCGCACCCGGGTGCTGCCCATCATCCAGGCCAGCTATGGCGACCGCTTCTACATCAACGCCCTGCGCGCCGGCGTGTGGCTGCTCGATTCCGACGACAAGCGCCTGCGCTTCGGGCTGTCGGCCGACGCACGTTTCGGCTGGAAAGCCGAAGACGGCCGCCGCACCAAGGGCATGGAAGACCGGGATTTCGCCGTCGACGTGGGTCCGACCCTGCGCTGGCAGACCGACTACGGCACCCTCAACGCCCAGTGGGGCTTCGACGCCACCTCGGCGAGCAATGGACAGAACGTCCAGCTGCAGTTCGTGCGGGCCCTCGTCCGCGGGCAGGGGCTGCGCGTGAATGGCCTGGTGGGCGCCACCTGGAACAACCGCAAGATGAACCACTACTACTTCGGCGTCGCCCCCGCCGAAGCCACCCCCGACCGCCCCGCCTACACCGCCAGCTCGGGCACCCAGCTCCAGGCCGGCGTCAATGGCGCCTGGAGCACGGGCGGCAACGGCTCGGTGCTGTTCAGGCTGACGATCACCCGCCTCGGCGGCGCCCAGGCCGACAGCCCCATCGTCGAAACGCGCATCCAGCCTCTCGCCTACGCGGGCTACGGCTGGAACTTCTAGCCCCACCCACCGGGGGATGCCGGCCCGCCGAGCGCGGGTGGCAGCCCCCGGCATTTGCGGCTCGCGCACGCTGCGTACCCTTTCAGGATCACGCCTTCCGCCCGGCGCATCAGGTGCTGCCCCGCAGCCTGAACGCAACGCATCGGCCCACGCCCACGCCCACGCCCAGCCCCATGTGGGGTGACACGCCCCACCCCTGGGGCTTATCACCCGACGCACTGCTCACCACCTCCCCAGCCAGAACAAAAAACCCTTCCCGGCCAAGGCCTTGCCAAAGTCATCCGATTTCGGCACGGCACTTGCACAAGGCCTGTGGGCTCAGCGCCAACGACACAATAAAAAGGGAAAGGTCATCACCATGAACTTGCAGTTCACGCCAGCACGTATCGCCATCAGTCTTCTCGCCGCCGCGCTCGCCCCGGCCAGCCACGCAGCGTCGATCACCCTCGACAGCACCAGCTGGGCCGAAACCGGCACCAGCGGCCTGATCGCCGGCGACGGCACCGTCACCACCTCGCCCACCGGCAATGCGCAGTTCGGCTACGTGAGCACCTTCGGCGGGGTATCCGGCGTCTCGCCGCTGCTCCTCAAGACCGACGGCAAGGGCAATGAGGCGGCCAACAACGGCTCGACGGTCCGCTCCAGCGCCTTCAGCGCAGCCACCAGCGACACCCTGTCGCTGCTGTTCAACTACGTCTCCACCGACGGCCGGGGCTACGACGACTACGCCTGGGCCCGGCTGGTGAATGCGGCCTCCGGCAGCACCGCCGCGTGGCTGTTCACCGCCCGCAGCACCAACTCGGCACGGGGCAACGTGGTGCCCGGCGACGTGCTCAAGCGCCAGCAGGACAACAGCCTGCCGGACAAGCTCGACGCCGTACTCAACAACGGCGCATCGATCGGCTTTGACGTGGCAAGCACCGTGTGGGACCCCCTGGGCACCTCCAGCGGGTTCTGCTGGGATGCGGCGAACACCTGCGGCCCGTCGGGCTGGATTCACGCCGACTACACCTTCTCCGCCACGGGTGACTTCTTTTTGGAGTTCGGCGTCGTCAACTGGGGCGACGAAGCCTTCGACTCGGCGCTCGCCTTCGACTTCACGGGGCTGACCCGCGCCAGCTTCCCCGACGCCACCAGCACCGGCACCGTACCGGAGCCCACCACCGCGGCGCTCGCGCTCCTGGGGCTCGGGCTGCTGGCCCGACGCCGCCGGGGCTGATCCTCAGCCCTCGGGCGTGACGCCCCCACCATGGGCCTCACGCCTGCTTCGCCCGCGGCCCGTAGGCGCAATAGCCCGGCCGCGGCCCCACTTGCAGGTGCTTGCGGCAGGTGTCGGGGCGCTGCTCATACACCGTGCAGCGCCGCGTCACGGCACCGAGGAACAGACAGTCGCCGCTGGCCCGACGGGCCAGGGTGAAGATGCTGTTGCGGAAATTGAAATGCCCCACCAACCCGGCTTTGGTGAGCCGCCGGGCGATCTGCTTGGGCGCCTCGTGCTCGGCCTCGAACGCATCCACCACCTCCAGGCGTACCAGATCCGCCAGCCGGGCCTCCACCGGCATCGTGCAGCAATTGGCCGCGCAGTCGTTGCACAAGCCGCTGCGATAGCGGGTCCAGGTGTTGAGACGGTCCACGTCCACGTTGAAGAAACCGGGGGCTGCCATTCAGATTTGCTCCAGACATCAGGACGTCCGCGCCCACCACCGGGAGCGGACGCGGGGGCAAAAGGACAGGGACCGCAGGCCATGGCAGCAATCCGACGGCCCTCACCACCACCTTCGCGCCGCCCAGAATGAGCAAATTTGATGTTTTTATCAAAAAAATCAATTTAGCCATAAAGACCGGACCTGTCGTGTCGTAATCGCCTCTTTGCCATAACCATTGCGCGCCTGGAATCAAGGCCACACTCCCGCCCCCCGGCGCGCGCACATTTGGTCGAGGATGAACCCAACATGCGACGAGCGTCCCTGAATCACACCTACCGCCTGGTCTGGAACGACCGCACCAACGCCTTTGTGGCAGTTGCCGAGACGACCCGGGCCCGGGGCAAGATGTCCCGCGCGGGCCGTGCGCTGCTGATCACCCTCGGGGTGGTCGCGGCCAGCGCGGCAGGCGCCACCAACCTGCCCACGGGCGGACAGATCGTGGCGGGCGCCGGCACCATCAGCCAGAGCGGCAACACCCTCACCATCACCCAGAACACCGCGAAGCTCGCCACCGACTGGCAGAGTTTCAGCATCGGCCAGGGCAGCCGCGTTAACTTCGTCCAGCCCTCGGCCAGCGCCGTGGCCCTCAACCGGGTGCTCGGCTCCGACCCTTCGGTGATCCAGGGCGCGCTCTCGGCCAACGGCCAGGTGTTCCTGCTCAACCCCAACGGCGTGCTGTTCACGCCCACCGCCCAGGTCAACGTGGGCGGCCTCGTGGCCTCCACGCTCGGGATGAGCAACAAGGACTTCCTTGAAGGCAACTACCGCCTGGAGGGCGCCAGCAGCAACGCCGTCATCAACCAGGGCAACATCACCGCGGCCAACGGCGGCAGCATCGCCCTCATCGCCGCCCGGGTCATCAACGACGGCGGCCTCACCGCCACCGGCGGCAACGTGCTGCTGGGCGCCGGCAATGCCGTGACCCTCGACCTCGGCGGCCCGGTGAAGCTGCAGGTCACCCAGGGCGCGATCGACGCGCTGGTCGAGAACGGCGGCGCCATCCGCGCCGACGGCGGCCTCGTCTATCTCACCACCAGGGCGGCCAACGCCCTGACCAGCGCCGTCATCAACAACACCGGGGTGATCGAAGCCCAGACCCTCGCCACCGGCGAGAAAGGCGAGATCCGCCTGATCGCCGACATGCAGTACGGCACCCTCAACGCCGGCGGCACGCTGGACTCCCGCGCGCCCAATGGCGGCGACGGCGGCTTCATCGAGACCTCGGCGGCCACCGTCAATACCCTGTCGGGCCTGAACGTCATGGCCGGCGCGGCCAGCGGCACCGGTGGCACCTGGCTGATCGACCCATACGACTACACCATCAACTCGACCGCAGCCAGCACCATCGGCACTGCCCTCAGCGGCGGCACCAGTGTCACCGTGACCACTCAGAGCAGTAACGCAAGCTACGGTGCCACCGGAGCCGGCACGGGCGACATCACCGTTGCCAGCGCCATCACCAAGACCGGCTCCGGCTCCGCCACCCTCACGCTGCAGGCCGACCACAGCATCATCCTGAACAGCAACATCACCGCCAGTGCCGGCGCGCTGAACATCGACCTCAGCGCCGCCAACGGCGCCGCGGTCACCACCGGCGGCGTCAACATCAACGGCAACCTCGACTCGAACGGCGGCTGGATCCGGATCGGCGGCGCCGGCGGCAGCCTGACCACCGCCCAGTCGTACGGCACCGGCTACGCCCTCAACCTCGACAGCAGCAACCCGGCCGTCCTGATCGGCACCAGCAAGAGCATCCTGTCCCGCGGTGGCGACATCACCATCAACGGCCGCTCCAACGCCACCACCGCCAGCTACGACGGCACCAAGGGCGGGGTGTACGTGAAGTCCGGCGCCACCGTCGACTCGGGCGGCGGCAGCATCTACATGAGCGGCGTCAGCACCGGCGACGCCAAGGAATTCGGCTTCGGCGTGGAAGCCAACTCCGGCACCGTCACCACCTTCAAGACATCCCAGACCACTGGCAACATCCGCGTCGACGCCCAGAACACCATCGACCCGCTGGGCGCCCTGGGCCTCGTGAACAACGGCAACCAGGCCCGCGTGCAGTTCATCGGCCCCTCCGTTGCCAACCTGCTGTTCCTGATCAACGGCTCCAGCAAGCTCGCCACCTTCACCATCCACCCGCCCTGCGGCTCGTCCTACCCCAACTGCGGCACGCTGGTGATCCCCGGCGGCAACGAGAGCTACACCAACGCCGGCTACCAGGTCGTCAACATGTCGACCGTGCCCCTCTACATCTTCACCAGCAGCGGCACCAAGGAATACGACGGCACCACCGCCGCCACCGGCCTCACCCTGAGCTCCCTCGGCGGCCCGGTCGGTTTTGCCACCGGCGACCTGGGCGCTCTCGACTTCGTCACCGCCAGCAAGAACGTCGGCAGCTACCCGTCGGTCAGCCCCACCGCCAGCAATCCGCTCAACTACACCTCGGGTGGCACCACCTACGCGGTCGGCTACTTCAGCAACGGCACCTACAGCATCACCCCCAAGCCCCTGAGCGCCGTCATCAGCAACAAGGTCTATGACGGCACCAACACGGCCTCCGTCTCGGCGAGCGGCGTCGTCGGCGGCGACAATCTGGTGTTCGGCTACACCGCCGGCACCTTCGCCGGCACCAGTGTCGGCACCTGGAGCGTCAACGTCTCGGGCATCACCCTCGGCGGCACCGACGCCGGCAACTACAGCCTGTCGGGCAGCACCTCCCTCACCGGCACCGCCAGCATCACCCAGCGGCCGGTCACGCTCACCGGCTCGCGCACCTACGACGCCACCAACACCGTCGCCTCGGGCATCTTCACGCTCGACAACGTCGTGAGCGGCGAAGACCTCGCCCTCAGCGGCAGCGGCACCGTGGCCGACAAGAACGTCGCCACCGGCAAGGCCGTCACCCTCGGCACCCTCGCCCTGGGCGACGGCAGCAACGGCACCGCCAGCAACTACAGCCTGGCGAGCGGCACCGCCGACATCACCAAGGCCGCGCTCACCGTCTCCGGCCTCACTGCCAACAACAAGACCTACGACGCGACCACCGCCGCCACCCTCACCGGCACCGCAACGCTGAACGGCGTGCTGCTCACCGATTCGGTCTCCGTCAGCGGAACCGCAACCGGCACCTTCAACACCAAGAACGTCGGCACCGGCAAGCCCGTCACCGCCAACCTTGGCGGCCTGAGCCTTGGCAGCACGGATGCCGGCAACTACGAGATCACCGGCGTCACCTCGCCGCTCACCGCCGCCATCACCAAGGCAGCCCTGACGATCTCCGGCCTCTCCGCCAACAGCAAGGCCTACGACACCACGACCGCAGCCACGCTCACCGGCACCGCCAGCCTCAGCGGCGTGCTGGGGAGCGACGCGGTGAGCCTCACCGGCTCGGCCACCACCGGCACCTTCGACACCAAGAACGTCGGCACCGGCAAGGCCGTCACCGCCAACCTGAATGGCCTCAGCCTCGGCAGCACGGATGCTGGCAACTACGAGATCACCGACGTCACCGCGCCGCTCGCCGCCAACATCACCCCGGCCCAGCTGACCCTGACGGCCGCAGCCACATCCCGCAGCTACGGCGCCGACAACCCGGCCTTCACCGGCACAGTCAGCGGCTTCGTGGGTGGCGAGACCCTGGCCAGCGCCACCACCGGCGGCCTCGCCTTCAGCACCGCCGCCAACGCGGCCAGCAATGCCGGCGGGCACGGGATCAACGGCAGTGGCCTCAGCGCCAACAACGGCAACTACGTCTTCGTCCAGGCGCCCGGCAACGGCACCGCGCTGACCATCACCCCGGCCCCGCTCAGTGTCACCGCCAACAACGCCAGCAAGGACGCCAACGGCGTGCCGTACGCTGGCGGCAACGGGGTCGTGTTCAGTGGCTTCGTGAATGGCGAATCGGCCACGGTGCTGGGCGGCACGCTGGGCTACGGCGGCAACAGCCAGGGCGCCACCGGCGCCGGTAGCTACGCCATCACGCCCCAGGGCCTGACTGCCGGCAACTACGCCATCAGCTTCCGCGACGGCGCGCTGACGATCAACAACAGCCTGCCGTCCGACCCGCAGAAATACCTGCCCAAACCCGTGCAGGTGCAGCAGTTCCTGACCAACACCGCAGCCCTGCCGGCCGGCACGCCGCCGGTCGCCACGCCTGACAGCCTCAACTACGTGGCGGTCGGCAACGGCCCGACCGGTCAGGGCACGCCCGCCCTCGGCAGCAACGCCGTTCCGCCGGGCACGCCGAACACGGTGAACTACGTCTCCGTCGCCCCGACCACCGGCGCCCAGTCCGGCAACGGCACCACGGCCAGCGCCGGCGAAGCTCCGCGGGACAACCGCAGCGGCGGCGCATCGAACGGCCGCGCGGCGGATGACATCAACGTCAACAACTTCAGCGGCGGCACCTTCAAGCCCACCGACATCTTCGTCATCAACGGCGGCGTGAACACCAACGGACTCAGCAGCCTGCAATAACGCGAGCCCCGCCCCGGCCGGCTGCGCGCCTCAAAGCGCCAGCTGATCCGGGCCCGTCCATCACGCGCCACTGCAACCCCATTGATGCCATGAAAAAAATGACCACCAGACTCCTGCCCTCGAGCCTAAGCCTTGCCCTGCTGTCCCTGCCCGCCTTCGCGCAGACCGCGCCGGACGCCGGCCAGATCCTCCAGGAAGTGAAGCGTCCGCCTGCCCAGCCGGGCGCCAGCAAGGTGCCCGACATCCAGATGCCGGGCAGCGCCGCGGTCACGCTCCCGGGCGGCGCCCAGGTGACACTGAACGCCGTCGCCATCACCGGCAACACCCTGTTTGACCAGGCCACGCTCGCCACCGCGATCGGCGACGTCTCCGGTCGTCACTTCGACCTCGCCGGCCTGCGCGAGCTGGCCGACCGCATCACCACCCACTACCGCAGCAAGGGATACCCCTTCACGCGCAGCGTCATCCCGCCCCAGGACATGAAGGACGGCGTGCTGCGCATTCAGGTGCTCGAAGGCCGCTACGGCAAGGTCGAGGCCACCTCGTCCGACGCCTGGCTCGCCAGCGGCAGCCAGAAGTTCCTCGGCGCCCTGCAGACCGGCGGGGTGATCGAGAGCACGGACCTCGAACGGGTCATGCTCATCCTGGGCAACCAGCCGGGCATCAAGATCATGCCCGTCATCAGCCCGGGCCAGCAGACCGGCGCCGGCGACCTGAATGTCAAGGTCGAGCGCGAATCCAACTACTCCGGCCAGATCGGCATCGACAACGCCGGCAGCCGCTACACCGGCGAGCACCGTTTCCAGGCCACCCTCAACGCCAACAGCCAGATGCTCTTCGGCGACCGCCTGACCCTGCGGGGCATGGTCAGCGACCACAGCATGTGGCTCGGTTCGGTGGATTACGAGGCCCCCATCGGCGGCTCCGGCCTGCGCGGCCAGATCGGCTACGGCGACAACTACTACCAGCTGGGCGGCCAGTTTGCCGCCCTCGACGCCACCGGCTTCGCCAAGGTCACCACCGCGCGGCTGAGCTACCCGATCCTGCGCTCCCAGGCCTCCAACGTCACGGTGTCCGGCGCCTACCAGAACAAGAGACTCGAAGACCGCTACGGCGCCACCGGCACCGTCAACGAGAAATCCAGCAACAGCTGGCCGGTTGCGATGCAGTTCGACCACCGCGACCGTTTTGGCGGCGGCGGCATCACCTACGGCATGGCCACCTGGACCAGCGGCAACCTCAACCTGAACGGCGCCTTCGCCGCCACGGATGCCGCCACCGCCCAGACTGCCGGCCACTTCAACAAGTACAACCTCGACATCGCCCGCATCCAGAAGCTGCCCGGCGACTTCGCGCTGTACGGCCGCTACTCGGCCCAATGGACGAGCCAGAACCTGGATTCGTCCGAGCGCTTCGGCCTCGGCGGCATCTATGGCGTGCGGGCCTACCCGCTGGGCGAAGGCATGGGAGACCGGGGCTGGCTGGGCCAGATCGAGCTGCGCTACCTCGCCGGCCCCTATACCCCCTTCGTCTTCTACGACGCCGGCCGCAGCGACACCAACGCCAGGCCGTGGGATACCGCCTCCAGCACCAGCCGCAGCATCGCCGGCGGCGGCGCGGGCGTCCGGGTCGACTACAAGCAGTGGAGCATCGACAGCACCCTGGCCTGGCGCACCCGTGGCGGCCCGGCATCCGCCGACACCAGCGACCGCAGCCCGAGGCTGTGGTTCATGGCCACCTATTCCTTCTGAGCCCACACCAGCCACAATCGGCGCGGTGCGCTACCGCTCCGCGCCGGGACAGGCCCTCGAATCTGGGCCCCGCCAAGGATCCAAAGCCACGGCGGGGCTTTCGGACAGCCCCTTCGCCCAAGTCCACTTCCCGGACATCCCCCCGCGCCCCGGCCGCTGAGCCGGACTACCACCGATCAGGCCAGCGTCTTGGTACGGCGATGGATCGCGCGCTACCGGCCCGAGCCGGCGGGCCTGCCTGCAGGAAGGCCTGAGTCATGGGCCGGCCCGCCACAGATCCTCACACGCCCTTCGCCCGCGGCCCGTAGGCGCAGTAACCCGGCCGCGGCCCCACCTGGGGATGCTTGCGGCAGGTGTCGGGGCGTCGCTCGTACACCGTGCAACGGCGGGTGGTCGCATCCAGAAACAGGCAATCCCCGCTGGCCCGCCGGGCCAGGGTGAAGATGCTGTTGCGGAAATTGAAATGGCCCACCAACCCGGCTTTGGTGAGCCGCCGGGCGATCTGCTTGGGCGCCTCGTGCTCGGCCTCGAACGCATCCACCACCTCCAGGCGTACCAGATCCGCCAGCCGGGCCTCCACCGGCATCGTGCAGCAATTGGCCGCGCAGTCGTTGCACAAGCCGCTGCGATAGCGGGTCCAGGTATCCAGACGATCCACGTCCACATTGAAAAAACCGGGGGCAGCCATTCAGATTCACTCCAGACGTTACGGCCTCCGCCCTGCCACCGGGAGCCGGGGCAACGCGAGGGGCTGAAGGATATGACCCGCAGGGCGCGCCGGCAACCACCCCGCTCATGGCGCTCGCGGGCGCCGCGGGCCTCGGCCGCCGATCAGACCGCAACGTCTTCGACACGACCGCCGCCGCCGACAAGCGCCTGGGCTTCACTCGCCTCAACGCCAGAACGCCGACCCGCAGGCCGGCGTTCTGGCTTCAAACCACGCCGTCAGCCGACGATGCGCCTCAACTCCCCTCCCGCATCACCCCGGACGCGAATCGGCGCCGACGGTCTCCGAAAGGTCGCGGATCACATCCACCACCCTACGGGCATCCTGGCGGATGAGCTTGATGGCCTCTCCGGCCCGGTTGGCGAGGGCGACGCCGGCCGCCACCTCGGTGAGGTTGGCGTTCATGTTCGCCGTCACCGCGTTGTTCTCGGTCTGGATCGCCACCACCATGCCGGTGATCTCCTCGGTGGACTTGGCCGTGCGCTCGGCCAGCTTGCGCACTTCATCGGCCACCACCGCGAAACCGCGCCCCGATTCGCCCGCCCTCGCCGCCTCGATGGCGGCGTTGAGGGCCAGCAGGTTGGTCTGGTCGGCGATCTCCTTGATCGTCCTGGTGATCAACGAGATCTCGGAAGTCCGCTGCCCCAGCGCCGCCACCTGCACCGCCGCGTCATCCACGGACTGGGATATCCGCAGGATCTTGGCCACCGTCTCGAGGATGATCGCCTCGCCGTCGGCCGAAATCTTCTCGGTCTCCAGTGCAGCGGCCGAGGCCATCGCCGTGCTTTCCTTTTCGGCGTGATAGCGCTGCACCTGGGCGGTGACGTCGGACGCCGTCTTGACGATCCGCACCACCTGCCCGTCCTCGTCGAACACCGGGTTGTAGCTCGCCTCCAGCCAGACCTGATCGCCGCGCTTGTTGAGCCGACAGAACTGCCCGGTGAAGAAGCGCCCGGCCCGCAGATCGCGCCAGAAGTTCTCGTAGCCGACGCTGTCGGCCAAGTCCGGCAGGCAGAACATCCGGTGCGGGCGCCCGACGACCTCGCGCTCGGTGTAACCCATGGTGGCCAGGAAGTTGTCGTTGGCGCGCAGGATGGTGCCATCCGGGGCAAACTCGATCACCGCCATCGACCGCTCGATCGCCTTCACCAACGCCGTCATCCGGGCCGCCTCCTCGACGCTCCGGGTCACGTCAGCGGCAAACTTGATCACCTTCACGATCTGCCCGGTCTTCTCGTCGGCGACCGGGTTGTAGGTCGCCTCCAACCAGACGACGCGGCCCGAGCCGTGGCGCCGCCGGAAACGTCCCTGAAAATACTTGCCAGCGCGCAGATCGGCCCAGAACTGCTGGTAGGCCACGCTGCGCGCATAGTCGTCGTCGCACAGGCTGGCGTGTTTCTGGCCGACGATGTCGTCCCGGCGGACGCCCATCACCGCGCAGAAGTTGTCGTTGGCCGAGAGCACCAGGCCGTCCGGGCTCAGCTCGACGACCGCCGAAGAACGATCCAGCGCGCGGCTGACCGCCATCTGCTCGACCAGCCTCGCCTCCGCCGCCTCGAGCTGCGCCTTCAACTTTCCACAAAACACGATCCCAACCTTCACCCCTCTCAGTCCCGGAACGGCAGTGACCTCCCGGAACGGCAACTCACTGCCATTGCGCCATTTCTGGTCCATCTGCCTGTACGGCAAAATCGGGAGCAACTTGAGCTGCCCCGCCGGGCGTCGGAGAGCGCTCCGGCAGCCGCCGGCAGGCCGGATATCCGCACCAGCGCAAGGGGCAAGGCAACACAGCCACTGGCGCAAGCTCTCCGGCAACCGCCCCTACAAAGGGAAGAAAACCGGGCGCGGCCGACCGGATTTGGCAGGATCGGGCGGGCTCCGCTGGCCGCCCTGCCCACATCCATCAGGGCGACCAGATCGGGCAGCGCAAATACTTCAGAATGCATATGCGCTTCGCCACACATCCCATCTGGAAAGTATCATTTTGCATTGACCCAATCACTCGCCGGCGGCCCTGACATCATGAACACGCAGCACAAAACCCTCCTCGTGTCCTTCTCCTGTGCCCTGACACTCACCGCCTGCGGGGGCGGAGGCGGCAACACGCCCGCACCGGTGGCATCCGACGCCAGCTTCAATCTGCAGAGCGCCCAGCGCAGCGAGTTCGTCACGCCTTCCGTACGCAATTTCAGCGTGAGCGGCACTTCGAACGGCTTCGCCGTCACCGGCAGCGGCACCGAAACCGCCGGCAGCGTCACCGCGGGCACTTTCGAAGGCACCGCTGCCCTGCAGCGCACCACCACCGTCAGCGGCAGCGTCGTGGTCAATGGCATCACGCTGCCTCTCGCATCCTCCACCACCGACTGGACCGACACCAACTACGTCCCCAAGGGCAGCGCCAGCACCAGCGAATACACGGTGATCCAGGGCACCCCCGCCATCCCGACCGCCGCCCGCGTCGGCGACCTCGGCACCCTCTTCACCGCCACCCGCTACGCCGACAACACCAGGACCGGCCTCATCGGCACCATGCGCACCACCTACAGCCTCGCCGCCGACACCGCCACCACCGCCCTCGTATCGGTCACCAGCCTCTACTACAGCGCCTCCGGCGCCCACACCCGGACCGTCTCCAGGCGATACCGCATCAACACCTCGAACCAGCTGACCCCGGTACTCGTATCGGACGTGGACTTCACGAGCAATCTGAATCTGCTGCTGCAATATTGAGACGAGGCTCCCGGGGCGCCAGCGGCACGACCGCCCCCGGCGCCCACCGGCCCAGCATTTCAGCCTCGTGAACGCAAAAACGCCGACCACTTGGGTCGGCGTTTTTACTTGAATCTTTGGTGGCCAGTCGCGGAATCGAACCACGGACACGCGGATTTTCAATCCGCTGCTCTACCAACTGAGCTAACTGGCCTGAGAGAGCGCGCATAATAGCCCCCTATCAGGGGCTTGTCAAATAATTTCGCCAATATTTGTGCGCAACCTGGATTCAGCCCGGGGGGAACTGACCGGCGGTAGCACGGGACGGGGTGGTGTCGTCTTCGGCGCCTCGGGCGCGGGGGAAGACGACCTGGGCGATGGTGCCCTTGCCGCTGGGGTTGGGGATGAGGCTGACGGTGGCGCGGTGCAGGTCGGCAATCTCGCGGACGATGGGCAGGCCGAGGCCGGAGCCGCTCTCGGTGCTGCCCAGCACGCGGTAGAAGCGCTCGAAGACGCGTTCGCGGTCGGCTTCGGGCACGCCGATGCCGGTGTCTTCCACCTCGACGATGGCCCGCTCGGTGGCGAGGGTGCGCACCGTCACACAGCCGCCTTCGGGGGTGTACTTGATGGCGTTGTCGATGAGGTTCTTGAGCAGCTCGCCCAGCAGCACCGGGTTGCCCTCGATGATGAGCGGCTCGCCGGTGGTTTCGAGGCCGAAGTCGATGTCCTTCTGGCGGGCGCGCGGCACGAAGTCGCTGAGCATGTTGCGCAGCAGGGATTCGAGATCGACCCGCTCGACGGCGTAGATCTTCTCGTAGCTGGCTTCGGCGCGGGCAAGGGAGAGCAGCTGGTTGATCAGGTGGCCGGCCCGCTCGGCGCTCTGGGATATCTGCACGAGGGAGCGGTGGACCTGCTTCGGGTCAGTCTCCATCAGCGCCAGGTCGGTCTGCATGCGCAGGCCGGTGAGCGGGGTGCGCATCTGGTGGGCGGCGTCGGCGATGAAGCGTTGCTGGGCCTGCAGGTTCTCCTCAAGCCGCGCCATCATGTCGTTGAAGGCGATGATGAGCGGGCGGACTTCCTCGGGCACGCCGGAGACCGAGATGGGGGACAGATCCGACGGGCGCCGGCGGCGGATCAGGCTCTGCAACTGGTTGAGGGGCGCGATGCCGCGGGACAGGCCCAGCCAGACGAGGATCACCGCGATGGGGATGATCGCGAACTGGGGCAGCAGCACACCTGTGACGACCCGCGACGCGAGGGTGCTGCGCTTGTTGCGGGTTTCGGCCACCTGCAGCACCACCAGCCGGCTGGGCGCGCCGTCCAGCGGTTGCAGGAACTGGTAGGCGACGCGCACTTCCTCACCGGCGATCTGCTCGTCGCGGAACATCACCAGATCGGGTTCGACGTTGTCGGGCGCGGCGATGGGCGGGATGTCCTTGTCGCCAGCCAGCAGCTCGCCCTTGAAGCCGAGCACCTGGTAGTAAACCGTGTCGTCCTCGTCGGCCCGCAGGATGAGCCGGGCGGGCGCGGGAAAATTGACCCGCGCCAGCGTGCCCTCCACCTTCACCAGCCGGGCAATGGCCCGCACGTTGACCGCCAGGGCCTGGTCATAGGGCTGGTTGGCGATGCTGTTGGCGACGTTGTGGGTGACGATGATGGAGATCGGCCACA
>ERZ650300.1013-NODE-1013-length-16490-cov-45.684576_pt1 | contig 16490 bp, 12 predicted proteins | sample MGYA00376236_ERZ650300 | MGnify/ENA primary metagenome ERZ650300 (study PRJEB26733, sample SAMN07839303) | wastewater metagenome | biome: urban; feature: wastewater treatment plant; material: waste water | place: USA: North Carolina | collected 2016-04-28 ...
CGCTTGGAGAGGCTGAAGGTCTGAGGCGTCAAGACGGGGGCGGGACGACGCTTACGGTGCTCAAGCTACTGCTTCACCTGGACGTCGGCGTTCCGCTGTTCAAGCCTCTGCTCACCGACACTCTCATCTTCGACTTCCAAGCCTACGAACTCAGCGTCGTCCAGCGTGCCGTGGTTGGCGCTGCTGCCGGTGTGGAACGGATGGAGCTGGGCACCTGGGACATCGAAGCCGCCCGCCGTGCCAACGCGGCCATCCAGAAAGGACAGTGAGATGGCCAGCGAAACCGCCACCGCCCAAGACGCCCAGTTCCGTCTGGTCAGCCTCGCACCGGATGTCTGCCTCACGCCGAGCAAGCAAGGCGTGCCGGTCCCTTACCCCATCACCCACACGATGGACATGAGCCAACACTGCTCGCCCAACGTCTTCTTCCAGGGTAAGGCCGCCTATCTTCACAACCAGAGCTTCGTCGACAAAGTGACGGGCGACGAAGCGGGCGGCGGCAAAGGCGTGGTCAGCCAGACCCACACCACGATCAGCCACAACATCGGCAAAAGCGGCTCGGTCTACGTGAATGGCCAACCGATTGTGCGCACCGGCGACAGTGTCTGGATGAACTGGAAAGCACCGTGAGCGGCAAGGGCAAAGTCAAACCCAACAATCAAGCCGCGCCTGGCCCGATCGGCAACACCCAGGGGCTGATCGTCCCGCAAACCCAGCCCAACGCCAGCGGCCCCGGCAACAGCGCCCCACCGCCAAAACCCACCCCCAAAGAAGAAGGCTGGTGGAATCGCTGGGGCTCGGACGCACTACACACCACGCTTGATGTGGTCGGGTTGATTCCGGGCGTCGGAGAAGTGGCAGACGGCGCCAATGCCTTGATCTATCTTGCGGAAGGGGACAAAGTCAGCGCCGCTCTGAGCGCGGCGGCGATGGTGCCCTTTGGCGGCATGGCCGCAACGGCCGGGAAAATAGCCAGGAAGGGCGCACAGGCGCTCGAAAAGCAAGCAGCCAAGAAGGCCGTCGAGGAGGCGGCGGCGCATTCGGCAAAAGAAGCGGCACAGAAGGCTGCCAAGGAAAAGCTGGAGCGGGAGGCGGCGAAGAAGGCGAAAAAGGCGTCAGGCAAATCCGAAGGTGGCGTTGTTAAACAGCAAATGAAGAAGCACGATGTAAAGTGCTTTAAGAAGAATAAGAAAGGCGACCCAGCCGAGTATGATCGGCAGCTCCGAGACCAAGAGCAAGGTATGAATCAGATGACGGTTGAGGAGTATTTGAACGGGCGAGCAAAATTCGAGGAGTTTGGTCGTAAGGGGACTGGTGCTGCACAGGTGGAAGCTCGCAAACAGTATGCGGAAGAAATTTTTGAAGAATCCAAGAATAGGCTATTAGATCAAGGTGAGTTTGGTGAGGCTGCACTAAAAAAAGCCAAAGAAATGACTAAGAAGCGAATGGATTCGTTGGCCGCCTTGCATAGCCCGGATTTGATAGCAGGTGGTAAGGATGTGGTTACTTCGATGGGCGATCGGGGGGTTAATTCCTCAATCGGGCGTCAGTGGCGGGAACGAGTGAAGAGCTTGGATGATGCCGCTAAAAAGACACTTGAGAAATACGGCAAAGAGGCAAAGATGAACGTGAAACTAAAGCGTTGCAAATGATATAAGGAGGCTGATGTGGATAAATTCATGGAGGAATTTCTAGGGTTTTCAGGGTTTGGGCCAGCTTTTTCATGTCACCCCGTCCCACCTGAAACAATCGAAAAATTCCGCGGTAGATTGCCTGACAAGTTGCTCGAATATTGGCAGCTTTACGGTTGGTGTGGTTATGCTAAGGGGCTTTTTTGGACGGTTGATCCGGAAGCGTGGGAAGAAACGATGCTCGATTGGATTGGAAACACGCCGTTCATGGCGCAAGATACCTATCATGTAATAGCGCGAACTGCTTTTGGCGGGTTGATACTGTGGGGAGAAAAAACGGGTCAGTCGCTCAAGGTGTTGACCGCCTGGGGAATGATTTTTCCCAAATTTAATCCAGAGCAATTCGCCCGAAGAGGGGCCGATCAGTCGCTACAGTTTTTTTTCGCATCCATTTCGCGCGAAAGCTTCGATCTTATGGACGACAAGGGCCATCCGCTATTCGAGCGCGCCTTGGCGAAGCTCGGCCCGCTTGACCACGATACTGTGTACGGCTTTGTCCCCGCACTGGCATTAAGTGGCAGCCCATCGCTGCAAAGCTTACAAAAGCTTGATGCGCATGTGCATCTCAGTATTTTGTCGCAGGTCACTGAGCGACAGGTAATGCGGGATATCAATGCGGATGCGCGGGCTGCTGGCTTGATGTAGGGCGATAGCCGCACATTCCACCCTTGACGCAAGTATAGTGGGGCAGGGGGTGGTCAATGGAGGAGCTTGGCGCCTGACGGATCTCGAGCCGGTCGCGGCGGTCCCGCTTTGCTACAAAACGCCCGGGGTGGAGCATGTATCTGACTACCGCCTCAGCCCAATGGCCCGGCGGTCGAAGCGCAAATCCTCACGCGAGAGGTCCGCAATTCCATCGGCTGAGGCTTCCGATAGGGTCAAGGCTGCGTGCGCTGTGGAATACTTGAAAAGCTCAGGTGCCGCGATGGAGAGCTGCGAGGTAGTTGAATGCGATGTAACTTTGACGGCTTGTCGGGGGATCGACCGCGCATATCTTGAAAAAGGCTGCACATCGCCATCATGTTTCGATAAGTGATGGATCAATCGTACGACGTACCGCGGCCCCTCGGACCAACGCTTTCCGCTAAAGAGAGAATACAAGATGGCAAATTTTCGCATCCCCGGTCCGCTGTGCGCGACACGCCACCTGTGGTCTATTGATGACGGCACGCTCCCCCGCTGCAGCACGCCCCGCCCCGGCAGCATTTGCGCCAGTTCGGACAACTATCCGACTCCGGTTTCCTGGCAGCAGCGCCGCCCGCCGCATGCCATCGATCTGGAGTTCCTGTTCCGTGAGTGTCGCAACCCCGAAAGGGGGCTGAGTGCAGCCGATTACGCCGCAGCTGCCGACCAGCTCAAAGTGGATGTCGCTGCCATCCAGGCAATCGCCGAAGTCGAGACCAGCGGTCACGCATTCGACGAGTCTGGACGACCACGGATACTTTTCGAGCGCCACTATTTTCACCGTTATACGGCTGCCAAGTATGACGTTGAGCATCCAGGTATTTCGAGCGCCAAGCAAGGCGGCTACGGAAAATTCTCGGCCCAATACGCAAAGCTGGAAGAGGCGTACCGGCTTGCGCCTGAGGCAGCATTGCGTTCGGCGTCATGGGGCCGGTTTCAGATCATGGGTGACAATTTCAAGGCGGCCGGTTATACGTCCGTTGAGGCGTTCGTACTGGCGATGAGCCAGTCGGAGTCAGAGCATCTGAAGGCGTTCACCCATTTCGTAATGAGCAACAAGACCATGCTGTCCGCACTACGCGAGCACGACTGGGCGCGCTTTGCGAAAGCCTATAACGGGCCGGGCTATCTGAAGAACGCTTACGACACAAAGCTGCGGGATGCTCATCGGCGCTATGTCGCCCTGGCGGCGCAGAATACAGCGGGTTCCAATCTACCATGAAGCAGCTCATCACCCTTTTGTGTGCGGGCCTGATCAGCGGCTCTGTGGCCACTGCGCCGCCGCAAGCATCCGGCGGCCTGTGCGCCGAACGGGAAGATATCTACTTTTCTTGCCAGACAAGTCTTGGCCGCTGGGTCGCGCTGTGTGGAGGCGGGAACGATAAGATCCAGTACCGCTTCGGTAGAGTAGGACACATCGAACTCGCTTTTCCAGGCGCCGATGGTGGTCGTCATGTCTTTCGCTACGCCCATTATTTTCGGGCGGGTGTCGACAGAATAGAAGTGCTCTTTCGCAACGGGGGCTTCGACTACGCTGTGTTCGATTACAGCGAGAGGGGTGGCCGCACGGCGGGGGTCCGCGTCGCCAGCGATTCGGGCGGGGAGAGAGAGTTCAAGTGCCGTGGAGGCATCAGAAGCCGCTTGGCCAAACTTGAAGGATTCCTTCCTTGTGATCAGGACAACGCGCTGAACCTGGGATCATGTTCAGCACCGTCCGGCCAGCGCTGACACTGGCAGATATCCTCGCGAGCCAACGTGCAATAATCTTCGCCCGTCCGACAGTCATTCGGATGCAGAATCAACTGGTTGCGATCTGAATTCTTGCGTTTGTCCTGCGCGATATCGAGCAGTCTGGTATTCTGCAATAGATGGGAAATGCATTTTTTAGCCCAATGATATACGTTGCGTAGCTTAAGCGCTGCTGTGCCAGAATCCTACGCTTGATCTTCCCTTGACCCGTGGGCACACGTCTATGCGCATCTCCGTCATCAGCTTCAATGGCGCCCCGCCTGCCCGCCCGGCGGCCTTCGATTTCGACAGCCGCGGTGGGGCGATCGGGCGGGAGGAGGGCAACGAGCTGGTTCTGCCCGATCCCGAGCGGCACATTTCCCGTGTTCAGGCGCGGGTAGAGTTCGACGGTGGGCAGTTTGTGCTGGTCGATATGGGCGGCAACCCGTCGTCGGTGAACGACCGGCCGGTGGGGCGCGGCAACCGGGTGGCGCTGGTGGGGGGCGACCGGATCGTCATCGGCGGTTATCTGCTGGAGGTCGAATTTGCCCATTCGGCGCCGGTGTTTTCGACGCCCGAGCTGTCGGCTCCGTCGTCCGATCCGCTGGGTCTGTTCGGCGGCGTGCCAGCGGCCACGCAGAATTTTTCCGATCCTTTTGCCGGCTTGCTGGGCACGCCTGGTGCATCAGCCGCGAAGACTCCGGTGGCGCCACAGCTGGCCGTGAGCGACGATCCGTTCGCGGTTTTCGCGGCCTCGGCGCCGTCGGTCGGCCGCGCCGCAGAGCCTGTGCACTTGCCTGATCCCTTCGCAGTGCCACCTCCGCCGCCCACCGCACCGCGGGCTGATCTGCTTGGCCTGGGCGAGGTGCGCGGCGAGCAGTCGGTCGATGCGTTGTTCGGACTGGGCGACGCGGCCCGCGATCCGTTCGCCGGCACGCCGCTCGGTGATGCGCCGGTGACACCGTCTGGCGCAGCGTCAGCGACGGTCGATCCGCTGGCGCTGTTTGGCGGCCCGGGCCCGGCACCGGTTGTGGCCAATCCCCAGCGAGACGACGCGCCGCTGCTCAACCAGGCTTTCACACCGCCGCGCGCCGAGGCTCCCGCGCCGCCTGCGCCGGTGGCGGGCATGGTTTTTTCGTGGGATGACACTTCGGCCAAGCCGGTGGCGGCTCCGCGCAGCGCGCCCCGTGATGCCGCATTGCCACCGCAGGTCGAGATCGGTGTCGACCGGCTTGCGCCGGAGCATCCTCCCACCGTCATTATGTCGGCGCCTGTTCCAGCGCCAGCACCGATAGCCGCGAGCGTCGCGCCCGGCGCCGAACAGCCTGCTGCCGTTCCGGCCACCGGCGACGCCTTGCTCGATGCTTTCCTGCATGGCCTCGGCGTGCCTTTGCGCCTGCCGGCCGGGCTTACCCCCGAGCTGCTGGAGCAGATCGGCATGGTGCTGCGTGCGTCGACCCAGGGCACACTTGATCTCCTCACCGCTCGTGCGCTGACCAAACGCGAGGTTCGCGCCACGGTGACGATAGTCGCCCCCAAGGACAACAACCCGCTCAAATTCTCGCCCGATGTAGGTTTTGCGCTGTCGCAACTCTTGGCGCCCCAGGGTCGTGGTTTCATGCCGCCCGAGGAGGCGATGCGCGATGCGTACGACGATCTGCGGGCGCACCAGTTTGGCTTTATGGCGGGGATGCGTGCGGCGCTGGCCGGCGTACTGAAGCGTTTCGAGCCGGGCACTCTAGAAGAGCGGGTGGCGTCGCGCGGCGTGCTCGACAACATTCTGCCCGGTAGCCGCAAGGCCAGGCTGTGGGATCTGTTCGAGCAGATGTACGGCGAGATCTCGCGGGAGGCGGAGGATGACTTCCACGCCCTCTTCGGCCGCGAGTTCCTGCGCGCCTACGAAGAGCAGGTGGACCGGCTTCAAGCGGAGCGTGAGCCGGGCCGATAGGCGATTGATACAGTCCGAACAAGCAGCGCGAGGTTGTCATGCTGGAGATGCAGACGTGTTTCCTGTCCGAGGTGGGCGGCCGTAGCCGCAACGAGGACGCCTGCGGGTACTGGACGTCGGAGACCGGCTGCTGCTGGGTGGTGTCCGACGGGGCGGGCGGCCACGGTAGCGGCGACGTGGCCGCCCGGCTGGTGGTCAGCAGCATGCTGCGCAGCTTCTCGGCCCACCCGCAGGTCGGGCCGAACACCGCCTCGAGTCTGCTGCAGCGGGCCAACGATGCTGTGGTGGAAGAAAAGACCACCGGTGGCACCGCCGACGACATGCACGCCACCGCTGTACTGCTGCTGATTGACCCGCACGACCGCGTGGCGGTGTGGGGCCATGTGGGTGATACCCGCATCTACCTGTTCCGGCACGGCCGGGTGGCTTACCAGACGCGCGACCACAGCCTCGTCCAGAACATGATCGACGCCGGCTATGGCAGCGTCGACATGCTCCGAACCCACCCCCAGCGCAGCCTGCTCACCTCGGCGATTGGCTCGGCGGAGTCCATCGCGCTGTCGGTGTCGGCCGAGCCGCTTGCGCTGCATCCGGGAGATGTCTTCCTGATGTGCACCGATGGCTGGTGGGAATACGTCGAAGAGGACGATATGGAGCGCCTGCTCAACTCGACACCGACGCCCCAGGCCTGGCTGGAGAGCATGAGCGAACTAATCCGCAGCCGGGCATCGGAGTCGAACGACAACTTCACTGCAGTGTGCGTCAGCATGATCGAAGAGCCAGATGCTGACGAAACGACAGTCATCATCCCATCCAAGCGCCGCCTTGAAGGGGAGCCAGACTGAGGTGATACATTGAATGCTGAACACCGTTCTGCGTGCTTGGCGGTAATGTGGATGACCCGCCGATAGCGCTTCCGCAAAGGTTCATTTTGCGTCTTGCAGCTTGCCGTCGAGGGTTTGTTCAAGCGCTTCAGATAGTACTTTTCTGTTGGTTCGTTGCCGCTTGAACCCCGAGGGGGGCAGGGGCGTCCTGTTGGGCTGGCGCCTTGGTGACGGCCTTGTTCTAACGGTCGGCCGCCGAAACTTCTTCGACCGCAAAGCGCAGCGCGGCAAAGGCCGGTGAGCAAGCCTTTCCATCGGCGCAGTGCGCCTCGCCACCCAACCCGACGGGGCCCTGGCCGGATTCGGAGAGCGCGGCTTCGACGACGTGCTGCGTCGCGCCATTGCTTCTGGCATCAAAACGCAACACCGAGAAATCCCGCGGTGAATCGGCAACGATGGCGATCACCTCCCAGTTGCCTTTCGGTTGGTCCGCCTCGTAGGCCCAATCGGGCCGCGGAAACGGCATTGGCTTGCCAGCGCTGATCCGGTTGGCGCGATCGAGTTCGTTGGGGAATATCTGGCTTAACTGCGCAGTGGCCTTGTCCCACAGCAGCACGTAGAGCAGCCCGTTACGTTGGCTGTTCAGCACGAAACTGAGCGCGTCCTTGCCGATGGTGAGCGGGGTGTGGATCTTGTCGACTTTCAGCCCGAAGCGGGCGTCGGATGCGGCCACGGTGGCGCTGAAGGCTTCGTCCAGCGTGACCGGCCGGGCGACAACCGGGGCGGGCGTGACCGCTGACGCAGGGCTGGTGGCAACGGGCGCCAGCGGGGCTGAGGATTGTTCAGCGGGCCTTTCCGGCGGTGGCGCGGGGCTGCGGGTGAACATGAAAACGCTCGCAGCCAGCACACCGAAGGTGGCGATCGCGGCGGCGTAGCGCGGGGTGCTGTGGCCCTTCTTCCCAGTCGGCGGGGCTGCGTGCGGAGGCGCCGGGGCGGGTTCGGGGGCAAGCCGCGACAAGTGACTGGTGGCCGGAATCTCGGAGGGAATCAGCGTGTCGAGCCGTTGCCCGGCGTCGGGCTGGGGTCGGGCTGGATCATGGGTCGATGCGATAGCCGATGTCGGCACATAGCCTGTCATGCCCAGTACCGCGCGCATCTCGGCGATCGACTGCGGGCGGTCCTCGCCCTTGACGTGCAGGCAGTGGTCAATGCCGGTGAGGAACTGATCGGAATATCGGCCAGCGGCCAGCGTAGCGAGGGGCTCGTAGCAGTCCTGCAGCATGCGATCGACGGCGGCGGGCGGGGTGCGACCAGTGATAACGAAATAGATGACAGCCGCGAGCGCGTAGATGTCGGTCCATGGGCCCTGCTTAACGCCGGGCATTTCGACGTACTGCTCAATCGGGGCGTAGCCGGGCTTGAGGATGACGGTGAGCGCCTGGGTCATGTCGCTGATCACCCTGCGGGCTGCACCAAAATCGAGTAGGACCGGTCGTTCATCGCGCAGCAGCATGATGTTGTCGGGCGCCACGTCGCGGTGATAGCAGTTCTCGGCGTGCATCAGCTCAAGCGCATCCATCACCGGACCAAGGATCTTCTTGAGCCAGACTTCGTCGGGCGGACGCCCCCCGCGTTCGCGCAGCACGTCACGCAGGGTCTTGCCGGCGTAGTAGGGCATCGCCATGTACGCGGTGCCGTTGGCCTCCCAGAAGCGATATACCTTTAGCAACGCGGGATGGTCGAACTGGGCGAGCAGGCGGGCTTCATTGACGAAGCTGCGGCGGCCGATCTCGAAGGTGTCGGAGTGGCGCTCGGAGCGGACGATCACTGATGAATCTTCACCGCGGGCGGCTAGCGACGAGGGCATGTACTCCTTGATCGCCACGCGACGCTGCAGGGAGTGGTCGTCGGCGAGATAAACGATGCCGAAGCCACCTTCACCGACTAGCCCGACGATTTCAAATTCGTAAAGCCGGGTGCCCAGCGGTAAGGCGTTGGCCGAATTGGGGCGCGAACGGGGCGGGGTGGAGGGCACTGTAGCAACTCCGCCCAGCACTATCGTCTTTTCATCGTTAGGATCGGACACGTGAAAACCCTGAATATGTGGCGCGTCAGCTACCAGGGGAATAGGAAAGCATCTTCAATAGAAATCCGGCGTCCGGCAAGCCCCTGTGGGCAAAGCCGCCGTAGTTGCCGTCGATGCTGTAACACCACCAAGTTGAATAGCCGTCGAGCGCGTACTGCAGACTGCCGGTAGCGAGGACATCGAGGCAGTCGCCGGTCAGGCCGGAGAGGTCAATTAACGCTTCTCGCCGAGCCAGACGGGCACCAACCGATGCGAGGGTATTGGTTGGAGGGTGGCGAGCGGGTGGCGGGCCTAGGCTGCTGAGGGCGGCTTCGAGTGGTTCGATGTCGTGCTCGAGTTGCAGCGCGAGGCGGGCGGCGTCTTCGAGCCGTTTTAGCCACGCGCCGAGGGCCGACGCGGAGGAGCCGAGAGCCTGACCTGAGGACAGGGGGGCCGCCAGTGTAAAGGGGAAATAGCGACCAACCTTATCCACCGATGGCGTCCATGCGCCGGCCCAGCCTTGCTGGCCTAGCACACCGGGCATCAGTACAAAGTGCCATACGTGAGCAGTGAGGTAGGTGTCGAGCCAAGCGCTGCCGAGCACGGTCTGGCTAGCAGCCATACCATGCTGCAGCCAAGCATCCCACGGTGCCACGAATTCGTTCGGAAGGCGCCGCTGGGCAAAGTCGCCAAGAACCGGGAGCTTGCCGTACCAACCAGCGGAGCTCATGGTCACAGTCCGCTTGGGCAGCGGAACTCTACGAGCTCACGCAGCCGGAAGGGATTTTGGACGCTACTAGCGGTGACCTCAAAGCTGGCCTGGCGGCCTTCCACATCGAAGGTGACCTTGAACTTTTCAGGCGCACCCATACCCTCGACCCGCGCCTTGTCGAACAACCGGAACAGGGCCCAGGCGCCTTCGGTAGTCAAGCCCGAGGCGCCGCTGGGGGCCGGCGGGGTGATCTGAATGCGCGCCGAAATGCCGCCCTTGCTTCCCGGCCATTGGACCGACTGAGGCAGCTGCGGGCCATGGGCGTATTTGACGAGCTGACCGTCCACGTCGAGTGTGAACTGAGTGATCGTCGGGTCCATGTCGATAGGTTTGAAGTCGAGCCGCACCGAGCCGCTGCCGCGGAAAAACACGTCGCGGATGGTGGCGGCACGCTGGAACTGGGCAAGGTTGCCTGGCCCGCCGAGGGATTGCTCCTGCACTTTCTTGAAGCTCCAAGGACGCGTCGAGGTGTCGACGAAGGGTGCGAGGTTCTTCTGGAAGAAGTCGTCCATCAGCCCGCCAGGGGCGAACAGGCGGGCGAAGTCCTCACGGGTTACGTCGCGGGCGCTGCCGCGGGCGAAGGGGTAGCGCCCGTCGGTGGCCATATGGCAGAACTGACCAACCTGGGCGCCGACCGCCGACGACAGGTTCTCGCGGGTTGCAGCGAGGGACTGGCTCGTGCCAGCGCTTGACAGCTGCTGCAGCATGCCGCGGATCGGCTCGGGCATCCGGGCACTTTCGGCCTTCACCTTGGCGGCGGAGTCGCCCGGTGGTGGCGCAACCTTGTCCTTGATCGCAGTTTCCGTGGCCGACAACTGCACATAAACTTCATTGAGCAGTTGGGTGACGCTGTCGATCGGGGCGCTCTTGCCGTCGCCGGTGACGAGCTGGCGGATCTGTACAAAGCGGTCATCCACCACACTTTCTAGACGTTCCGGCGAGGTGGTCAGCGCGACATTTCCAGCTCCGCTGGAGTCCACGCCCAGCATTTTGCCGAGCTCCTGCTTGGCACTGGCGAGCTTTTCGCTGGCCTTGTCGACGGTCGATTTCTCGACTTCGGGCGGCGTCAGCGTGGTCTCGTGGGCGATGGCGCGCATCAGCTTGGGCAGTGGCGAATCGGCACCGGACAGCACGCGCGCCACCTGGATGCTCTGGGTGAGACCCGGCGAGCGGACAACCGAGATGTCAGTGACAAGGGCTTCCCACTGGCGGGCGTAGTCGCTGAGATAGAGTCGGCGCACCTCGCGTGCAATGTTTGCAGCGTCGCGGCCGGCAGCGGGATTGCGGCGAGTGCCGAGCACCCAGGATTCCTCTTCGGTGAGCTTGGCGGTGACCCTATCGACGGCCTTGGTGAAGCCCTTGTGGTAGCCGTCATAGGTGTACAGCCCGGCAATGCCGCGGGTCAGCGGGGCGCCGCTCTTACGCATGAATACCAGCGTCGAACTGGGTCCCGCAGCGTGCTCAATGGTGAAGTCAGGAAAGTCTGCGCCCACGCCCTGGCGTTTGAGCCGGCTGTAAATGCGGTCGGGCAGTGAGTAGCGCAGCAGCATCTCACGGGCACGGGCGACGAGGGCAGAGTCCTGCACTACCGGCGAGGCCACAGGTCCGTCGGCGAAAAGCGCATTGAGGTGCTGACCCAGCGCGGCGCGCTGGTCGGCGGTGACGCCGCGGGGCAGGTTGCGGTCCCAGTCGATGCTGATCCATGCTTTCAGCGCCTCAGCGTCGAAATGCGCTGGATCGTTAAGCATCAGATAAACCTTTAAGGTTTCGTAGGCAAATTCAAGGTTGGTGCCATCAAGGCCGCGCAGCTGGGCTTCAATGCGGTGTGACAGACGTGGGAGCAGCACATCGCGTAGCAGACCAAGGTACGAATGCTCGGCTGCCGCGTCGAGTTTGTCGCCCTGGAAGAGGCCGAGGCCCATACCGGCGGGTTTCTCTTCGCGGGGGCGGGCGGCTGTACCCGAAATGTCGCGCACCGCGTCAAGGACGGCCAGCACGCCGGGGATGTCGTCGTCCGCGGAGGTCCCTACGCGCGAAACCAAGGGCTTAGCGGCAGCGACGGCGGCATCCACCTCGTCTATGTAGCTGCTGTTGCGCAGGTAGCTGAAGCTCCAGCCGATGACCAAGCCAACGGCCAGCAGGCCCATTGCGACGAGTGCTCCGACGTGAATCAGGCCGCGGCGGCGTTCCCATTTGAGATTGGTGCCACCGAGGCGCTGCTCGGCGAACACGACTTCCTTCAGCAGGCGGGTCAGGAAGAAGCTCTTGCCGCTACCGGCCGCAGGTGGAAGAACTCGCCGCTCAAGCCCAAAGGCCCCGCCGAGGCTGGTCATCACACGGTCAATCGGGTTGCCCTCCTGAGTGCCACTTGTGAAGTACACGCCCCGTACCATCAACGGATGGTCGTAGTCCGAGGTGGAGAAGACGCACTGCAGAAAGGCGTCGAGCAGGCGACTAACAAGGGCGAACTGCTGATCGAAGGCCGCGATCAGGCTGCGGTGGCTAAGATCGGGCTCTTGCTGGAGGCGTTCGATCAGTTGACCGCTGATGCGTTCGTGGAGGGCGTCAAACTGAGTCGCCAAGTGCTGCAGCGGGTCGGTGGTGACGGATTCGTCGGTTGGGAAGGTGACGCCCCACACTTGATCACGCCCCTCCTTACCGAGGTTGGCGAAAAATTCGTTAAAGCCAGCAACGAGGTCAGCCTTGGTGACCAGTACGTAGATCGGCAGGCGGGCGCCAAGTTGTGAATAGAGTTCCTGGATGCGGGCGCGCAGGGCTGCAGCATGGTGGGCTGCCTCGTTTTCGTTCTGGGCGAGTAGATCTCCGAGGCTGATCGTGAGCAGCACACCGTTGAGTGGCTGGCGTGGCCGGTGCTTGCGCAGCAGGCCGAGGAAGCCCTGCCACGCGTCGCGGTCGGCGGTGGCATCGGAATCCTGGGTGGTGTAGCGGCCTGCGGTATCGATCAGTACAGCCTCGTCGGCAAACCACCAGTCGCAGTTACGGGTGCCGCCGATACCCTTGATCTGATGTGTGCCAAGTTTCTCGGCGAGCGGGAAGCGTAGGCCAGAGTTGATCAGTGCGGTGGTCTTGCCCGAGCCAGGCGCGCCGATAAAGACATACCATGGCAACTGGTAGAGATATCGTGCAGAGCCTAGCGCGGCGAGGCGCGCCAGCCCGCTCCCTGAGGCGGCCGAACGACTGTGGCGCAGGATGGCTGTAGCCTCTTCGAAACGCTTGCGGAGGGTCGCAAGTTCGGTGGATTCGACCGGAGTTTCGGTGCCTTTGCCGAGCAGGCCGTCAAGCAGCTTGGCGTTGCTGGCGTGGGCCTTCAGGCGGATGAAGACAAAGCGCGCCACGGCGACGAGCATGATCAGGCCGATGGTGATCCAGCGCACGCGTTCCGATTCGAAGGGTACCCGACCGGCGATGGCCACTAACGGGCTGAGGTACCAGATCATCAGCGCCAGCGCGATCAGTCCGGCTAAGCCAAGCAGCATGGGATGGAGCAGCGCAGCGAAGAGCTTTTTCATCATTCGACCCTGGTTCAGTTGCCGCGGGTGGCCGGGAATACAATGACTTCGACGCGGCGGTTCTGCGCGCGTCCTTCGGGTGTTTCGTTGGTGGCGACGGGTTCGCTGTCGGCACTGCCTTCAGTCTTAACTTTCGTGCGGTTTCCCAGACGTGCCGCGAGCGCTTCGGCGACCGCGTCTGCGCGAGCCTGGGACAGGTGCCAGTTGGATGGGAAGCGGGCTGAGCGGATCGGACGATTGTCGGTGTGGCCACGGACAAGCACAGTGCCCTCGACCTTAGCCACCGCTTCACCGATCCGTTCGAGGAGTTCGGCGAAGGATGGCGAGAGGGTGGCGCTGCCTGCCTCGAAGAGGCCATCACCGCGAGCGGTGACGATGCTACGGTCGATCAGATCACGCACAACGACGCGGCCGGCTTGGACTTCGGGGGCCAGAAAGTGGGCCAGCCGGGCGGGCGCCGGGGTAGGGGACGCAGGCACGGCGGGGGGCATTGGCGTGCCTGCCTTGAGGGAGAGGATGGACGAGAAGGTGGGGTCGGAGTGTTGGTTGAGGGCGAAGGAGGCGAGCAGGTAGCCGATCGCCAGTACCAGCGCCGTCAGTGCAGCTGCCGCCCAGAGTGGCACGGATTCGCGCAGCGGGCGGGCGGGGCGGGCCGTGGTCTGCCAGGCCGGCGAGAGTTCGTGGATGACGTCGCCGCGCTCCTTGGAGAGCATCTGTGCCAGCCTCTCGCGTACTGAGGCGAGCTGGGCGCGGCCGTTTTGCTGCACGCGGAAGCGCCCCTCGAACCCGAGGGACAGGATCAGGTATAAGAGTTCGAGGAGATTGCGGTGCTGGGCGGGGTTCTCGGCGAGCTTGCCGAGCAACTGGAAGAATTTCTCGCCGCCCCAGGCTTCGTTGTGGAACTGCACCAGCAGGCTGCGCTGGGCCCACACCTTGTCGCCCCACGGAGTGTTGGCGGCGGTTTCGTCAAGGAAGGTGCACAGCGCGTAGCGCGCGGCGATCAGCTGTTCATGGGCAACGCCGTGGTCGCGGGCCTTGGTCTCGAAGATGCCGATGGCGCGGGCCAAGGTGTCGCGCAGGCCGGTGGGGTCGGGGTGCTGGGCCTGGCGGAATTGGGGCACCAGGCCCAGCAGCGGGTTGGCTGCGGCGATCAGTGGGTTGAGTCCGGTGTCCCAGTCGAGGGCAGCGAGGTCGACCCGCTCGAAGCGCATGGCGGGTGCCGGCCCGGATGCCGCCGCCGACCGCGCGCTACGGGCGCCGGGGGATGGGATGATCAGCGTCTTGTCGGAAGGAGGCTGGGCAAAGGGGTCGTCGTGCGCCATGGTTCCAGTCTCAGGTGGCGATGCGTTGGTCTGTGCTCAGGCCCGGATGGCCCATAGCGAGAGTTCGAGGGCAGGAAAGTCGCCGGTCACATAGATGCCAAGACCCCCGGAGTTGTCGAGCTGTTTCCAGAGATCGCCAGCATTGTCGAGTTGAAAGTAACTGAAACCAGCGTGGAACGGAATCTGCCGCGGGGCGACGGGCAGTGCCTGCAGCGCGATGCCGGGTAACTGCAAATTGACCAGTTCGCGGATCTTTTCGACCGGGCCTAGCTTGGCCTGGGCGGGAAAGCGCGCGCGGAGGGTTTCGCTGGGCACCTGGGCATTGACCGCCAGCACGAAACCGGCATGACGCAACAGGTTGCGGTCCGTGACCAAGCCAACGAAGCGGCCCTGCTTGTGATCCTGCAGCTCAATCTGGATGGCGTTCTGTTCCAGCACTGTGGCGAGGGCGCGACGGATGTCGCGGATCAGCGGCGTGAAGCTGGCTTCGAGGGCATCGTGGTCGTAGGTTGGGCGAGCGCTGGGGCGGCGTTCGGTATTGACGAGCGTAGCGAGTTCGGCGGAGAGTTCGAGGAGGCGGACGAACAGGCGTTCAGGGTGGAGCTGTCCCAGCTGGGAGAAATGCTCGAACACCGGTTGGTGCCGGTTAACTGTTAGCAGGAATATGAAGTCGGCGATCTCGGCCACGCCGCCCGCGCCAGGCTGGGCGAGGCGTCCGGCTAGGGCGTCACCCCGCTGGCCGAGGAGGCCGTGAATCTCCCGCAGAAAACCGGACAGTACCGGAGAGGCCTGGCTGGCGAGCACCGGTGGGATATACCCCTTGTCGATCAGCAGGTTGTTGTCCGGACGGCGTTCGATGACGCGCACCACGCCGATGCGTACAAAGGCGTCGGAAATTTGGTCGGCAAGAACGAGGCGCAGCTGCGGCTGGCCGATTTCGATGGGTTCGGTGGTGCCGTCGCCGGCGACGGAATCGACGATCTGTTCCTCGACCGGGGCGTGACGTGCGAGGTGCGCCGACGGTTCCCCGACACGGGCGGCTTCGGCGCTCTGCGCACGGCGCAGCGGCAGGGCCAGATAGACGATGGCATTCTTGGCGTTGGGTGGGATGTCGAGGGCCAGCGGCGCGGGGTGGGCTGCGGGGAAATCGAAGGGTGTGCCGTCGGGTAGCACGCCGCGGGCTGCTGCCAGCGCGATCTTGCCGGTGGCGAGCGCCGCGCTGTCGAGCTCAAGTTGGGCGAAGCCCCAGAAAAGGCCTCCCAGCGCCTGCGTTCGAGTTTCGACGTACCACTCCATGTGGCGGTCCTGCTGCTGGAAATGCTGGGGCCGCAGAAAGAGGCCCTCGGACCACACGACTTTGCTGTACCAGGACATGACGGCCTCTTGTGGGGCGAGAGTAATGGTTGAATTATTGCTTACTGCCCGACGCTGCGCTGCCTGGGGAGCTTCGGGGCGATGGCGATTCCACTTTGGCTAACCTGGATGGAGTAGGCGGTGGTTGTATGCTGCGGGATGGGGGCGGTGGCCCGCCAGCGCACTTTGTTGACTTCGCGGTAGGCTGCGAAGACTCCCAGAAACTGGCTCGGGCCTTGAAGATGTAGTTCAGTACTGAAGGCCTGATTGGGTAGAAGGGTGATTTCCTCCCGCACGACCTTTGCTGCGCCGAGCACCTCATTGTCGCGCTCGAACAGCGAGAAGAAGTCGGCGTTGTCGAAGACTGCTGTGGTTTGTAGAAGGTAGAAGCGCACGACGATGGGCATCGCACGACCGTGACGGTCGGCATTGACAGCCGCATCGGCGATGATATCAAGCCGGATTACCGTAGGGGGCGGCTCCGTTTTGGGCGTAGAAATGACCGGCGGCTTGGCGCATCCTGCCAGTGCTGCCACGACGGTGGCAGTCGCACCAAGTGCGTGCGTGAATCGG